>ENA-OSET01003272-OSET01003272.1-sediment-metagenome-genome-assembly--contig:-NODE-3272-length-15040-cov-7.859520_pt1 | contig 15040 bp, 11 predicted proteins | sample MGYA00237882_ERZ534229 | MGnify/ENA primary metagenome ERZ534229 (study PRJEB26408, sample SAMN06266212) | sediment metagenome | isolation source: Hudson Canyon methane seep mesocosm | place... | reverse complement strand
GAACAACAGGAAAACAAGGCTCAGGCATTCTACGTTCTATGAGCATTGCAAATGCATTTATCATTCTTGAACATGATAGAATGACTGTCTCTGTTGGTGAAACAGTCACCGTACAGCCTTTCTCTGGCTTGTTCTGAAAATCATACTAATACAATGCATTTAAAACAAAACAATGTCAGCTGCGCCAACTGCAGTTTAGATAAAATCTGTTTTCCCCGTGGCTTATCTCAAGAAGAAATCAAAAATATTAGTAAAGTGATTAAAGCAAAAAAAACACTTCAACGAGGTGACTATATTTTCCGTGTGGGAGATACTTTTAGGGGGGTACTTGCTATCAAATCGGGGACTGCAAAATTAGTGAGCAATGATCATCATGGCAATGAACATATTCTGAACATCCTGCTACCTGGTGAATTACTTGGTTTTGACGGTCTAAGTGACGACCAATACAAAAGTTCTGCCATCGCCCTAGAAACACTCAGTTTTTGTGAGCTACCTGCTCAAAGTATGGATGACCTTTTTCAAAATGTTCCTACATTGACAAGAGAACTGTTTCGTCACAGTAGTGAAAGAATGAATGAAGACAAAGAGTTTATTATATTAAGCAAAAGGCCCGCTGAAGAAAAACTAGCCCATTTCTTAATTAGCCTCTCAGATCGATTAAAAAAGAGAGGTTTTTCAGCCTCTGAATTCACCTTATCTTTGACCCGTCAAGAAATTGGTAATCACTTAGGTCTGGCACTGGAAACAGTCAGTCGCTTATTTAAGAAATTTCAGCAAGATGATCTTATTGCGGTAAAAAGCAAACATGTGGAAATTAAAGATATTGATCGACTTAGAGCTATTTTTGCTTTTGATGACGCTTCCATTAACTAATTTTTAATCCCAACACCTTTATGCAATAACAATAGACTTAACAACGTTAAAAATAAAATAAACCCACCCGTAATTGCAAAAGCAATTTCCACCTCTATATCTGATACCCCAATTAAGCCATATCTAAAGGCATTTACCATATATAAGATAGGATTGACATGAGCGATAGTCTGCCAAATACTAGGTAACATCGATACCGAATAAAAAACACCGCCTAAATAACTCAATGGTGTTAAAACAAAGTTAGGAATAATTGAAATATCATCAAAACTATCTGCAAAAACAGCATTTACAAACCCTGCTAAAGCAAATAACGTTGCGGTTAAAAAATAAACGCTTATTGTGACTAATAAGTTATTCACTTTAAGGTCTGTAAACAACATAGAAATTGCCGTAACAACGATCCCAACAAGTACACCTCTAGCAATTCCCCCGCAAACATACCCTAGTAAAATCACCCAGTTTGGAACGGGGGCAACCAACAACTCCTCAATATGACGTTGAAATTTAGTTGAATAAAATGAAGAAACTACATTTGCATAGGAATGACTAATCACTGACATTAAAATAATACCTGGAACAATATAATCCATATAACTCACGCCATTAACATCACCTATTCGGTCGCCAATCAAGCGTCCAAAAATCATAAAATAAAGCGATGTAGTTACAGCCGGCGGCAATAAAGTCTGAGGCCATATTCGGGCAAACCGTCTAATTTCTTTAGTAACAATAGTACGAAAGGCAATTAAGTTATTCATTAACTAAATCCATAAATAATTGTTCCAGACGATTAGTCTTATTTTTCAGACTTAATACATCAATATTTTTTTCCGTGAGTTGCTGAAATAACGGATTAAGCGTTTTCCCCTTTGGTACTGTCACATTTAAGGTTTTATACTCAGCCAATTCAAATTCATAACCATCAATTTTCGGCGTCTCAAAAATTGGCTTAGCTAAATCTAGTACAAAATGGTCTTTTTTTACTCGGGCCAATAAATCACTCATCCCCGAATTTTCGACAATCCTTCCATCATTAATAATGGCGATATTACGACATAAATTTTCTGCTTCTTCTAAATAGTGAGTGGTTAAAATGATTGTCGTGCCTTGTTTATTAACTTCCGTCATCATTTCCCACATAGAACGGCGGATCTCTATATCAACACCTGCTGTCGGCTCGTCCAAAATCAAAAGCTTAGGCTTATGAACCAAAGCTCTAGCAATCATCACACGTCGTTTCATACCACCTGATAAGCGTCTCGAAACGGTATCGCGCTTATCCCAAAGTGACATTTGTTTTAAACACTTCTCGGTACTTTGTATGGCCTGTTTTTTAGGCATACCGTAATAGCCAGCCTGATTAAGTACAATATTTTTAACGGTTTCAAACTGATTAAAATTAATTTCTTGAGGTACCAGTCCAATACATGCTTTAGCTTTAGCTTTCTCAGTTTTTAAGTCATGAGTAAAAATACTCACGGAACCACTACTTTTATTGACCAAAGAACTGATAATGCCAATAGCTGTTGATTTACCCGCCCCATTAGGCCCTAACAGTGCAAAAAAATCACCACTCTCCACCTCAAGGTCTATACCCTTTAATGCAGTAAAGCCATTACTATAAGTTTTTTTTAAATTTCGGATAGATAATGCATTCATAGTAACTAATACTTAACGAAAAGACAGAAATGAGTTAAATTACTCAGATAAACAACTTTGATAAACCCAGTAATTTTATCAGAATTTTCATCTCCGACAGAATAAATAGGATTAGATCGTGACAAACGAATTACCATCCAGCGTTGCAGCAATAGATTTGGGCTCAAATAGCTTCCATATGATTGTATGTAAGCTAGAAAAAGGCAAATTACGCACCATAGATCGCCTTAAAGAAATGGTTCGCCTTGCTTCAGGCCTTGATAATGAAAAAAACCTGACCGCTGAAACGCAGAAAAAAGCCTTGGAATGCCTGCAACGTTTTGGTCAGCGTATAGAAAACTTCCCCCCAGGCAGTGTCCGTATCGTCGGAACAAATACCTTAAGGATGGCAAAAAATTCTCAAGAATTCATTTCTAAAGCCGAGCAAGCATTAGGCCACCCTATTGATATTATTGCTGGTATAGAAGAAGCTCGGCTTATCTACCAAGGCGTTGCTAATAGCCTAGGCAGTAATGCTAACTCCCGTTTTGTGATGGATATTGGAGGCGGGAGTACCGAATATATTATTGGTGTAAATGACCTGGCCCATACCAAAGAAAGTTTACACATGGGCTGTGTGACTGTTAGCAATAATTTTTTTCCAGACGGTATTATTAGTAAAAAAGCATTCAAAAAAGCAGTGCTTTTTGCGCAACAAAAATTAGATCCTTTTCAAAGAGTATACAATAGCCGTCGCTGGGATGAAGCCATTGGTGCATCAGGTAGTTTACGTTCTATACATAAAGTACTGATTGCTACAAAATGGAGTCATTACGGCATCACAAAAGACGGTTTAGATAAACTGGTTGCCCATATCACTCAACATGATCATATTAATGAATTAGACCTGCCTGAATTGAGTGAAGAACGTTTACCGGTATTTTTAGGTGGCGTTGCTATTTTATATGCCACTTTTATAAAACTAGATATTGAACAAATGACTGTGTCTGATGGCGCTCTACGCGAAGGTCTGGTACATGACTTATTAGGTCGGATTTATGATCATGATATACGCTCAAAAACGGTAGACGTCATTGCTGAACATTACCATTCAGACAAAGAACATTCAGATCGCATTAAACAAACTGTGCACACTATGCTGCATCAATTAGACAGTAATTTATTTATTGAAACTACAAAAAACATCCACCAAGTCATAGGTTGGGCTGTCAGTCTACACGGTATAGGCCGAGATATTGCTCACAGCCAATATCATAAACACAGTGCTTACATAATTGATAATGGTGATTTAGCTGGATTTTCACGACAAGACCAACACCTACTCGCGGCTATAGTTCAAACACATCGTAAAAAATTCTCCCGCTCACGATTTAAAAAACTGCCTAGCCCCTGGAATCAAGACGCCCCAATTTTAACCATTGTGCTACGACTTGCTATTTTATTGCACCGTAACCGTCACACCCATGACACACCCAAATTTACTATTTCAATACACTCGACTTCAATTAAACTTCAATTTTCTGATAACTGGTTAGACAATGCACCATTGACACAAACAGACCTGCAACTTGAAGCTAAATGTTTAGATGCAGCCGACTACACCTTAAGTTTTTCTTAAGGAAAAAACCATGAAACAATTTAAAGAACGTATCTTGTTTCCTTTATCCCATCCCCTAAGGCTGCTTTTCTTTTATTTAGCAGCCCCTCCTTTATTAATCGCTATCGTTCTCGCTTATGCCGTTGAAAACACCGCAATCACAAAAAGTAACTGGTCGTTTAACCATACTGATATCCAAAGGGCCAAAATTATAATAAGCAATACGGCCTTAGAAACACAACAAACAATTCAACTCAGTGAAAAAGACCTGAATATCGCACTCAGCTATTTATTAAATTATTATATACACAGCACATCCAAAATTACGGTAGAAAAAGAACAATTACAATTTAAGATTTCTTTGTTGTTATCTAAAAATCCATTTGGTAACTACCTTAATTTTAGTTTTAATCTAACAAAAAATGCAGGCTATCCTGTTATAAATACCTTACAAATTGGCGCCATAAAAATAGCGGACGAATTTGCAGGCTTAATTGTTGAAAACATTATTAAATATACGCCGTTAAAAGAATATTACATACTTGCTGCACAACATATTAGAGCCTTACAAATTCATCCCAAAGGGCTCACTATTAGCTATATCACGCCTGATGATATCAACCTTAAAGCAACCCTTAGTCTTAATAACAAAAGCTACCAATCAGTTTTATTCTATCAACAGAAAATCACCACTATCATTGCCCAGCACAATCCAAAATGGCGATTATCCCTGGCTGAATTATTGCAACCTTTATTTAAGCATGCTTACCAGCGATCAAGTATTTCCAATGCTATTTCAGAAAACCGGGCCATCCTCATAGCCATCAGCACTTATGTCAATAAAAGTGAAATTCAAGCGATTATCCCTTTTGATATTAGCCCAGAAACACAACGCCAATACCCTGCTTCTTTATATAGAAGAACAGATATGGCAAAGCACTTTATGGCATCAGCAGCGCTAGCAGCAACGGGAGCAGGCACCCTCGCTAATTTTTTAGGCCAGGAAAAAGAAATAACCGATGCCAAACAAGGCAGTGGCTTTAGTTTTATTGATTTGGCTGGAGACAGAGCAGGTTTACGTTTTGGCAAAACAGCCATTGCATCGACAACCCAGGCCCGATTGTTACAAGAAAGAATGGCTAATATCAAAGACTATACCGCCTTTATGCCCGAAGTAAGAGATTTACCAGAAAATATGAGTAATAGGGTATTTAAACAGAGGTTCGGATCTGTTTATAGTGCTAAATATCAAGCTATGCTGAAGAAAATAGATCATCGAATAGCTCAATTGCCTATTTATCAAAAATAATAGAAGTTATGTCGTTGTAGACATAATTTCTAGATAATGAATAACAACAGTCAGCATGAAACTAAAAACATGTATTTTTAGACTCACCCCTCCTTACCCGTAAATTAAAAAATTTACCTATCACTTATTCCAGCAATCAGCATCTGCTGCAGTTTTGCTTGGACTTGAAAATGTCCCCGTTAGTACTTTGCCATCTTCATTCATAACAAAAATGGCACAGTCAGAGTCAGTATGACTAGGAGTGGCTGTAATTATATAAGAAACATTATAATCAACTGCATTCCCTGCTCCATCATTTGCTGACATAGCAAGTGTATAACTTCCATCTGGTGAAGAGCCACTACTTATTAAATTATGATCCCCTCCTGAAACACAAGTTCTTGTGGATTCAATGCCTGTCGCATATTGAACACAATTTGCACGATATTTTTCCTGTGCCAATTGTAAATTTAACAACCCAGCCTTAGCATCAGCACGTTTAGCCCTTAAAACATAATCCTGGTAAGAAGGATAAGCAATACTTGCTAAAACGCCAATGATAGCCACTACTATCATTAATTCAATCAGAGTAAAGCCCTTATTAATAAAAGATACCTTCATTCTCAGTCTTCTTTAAAAAGTAAAAACACATTACAAGCATAGCCTATCTATATAAAAAAAAATAGTTGTCTATACTTAAAGTGTAAAAGAGTTAACAGAAACTTAAATTAAAACCATATACTATCTATCAACAAATAAGAAGTAATTAAATCTCTATATACTTCAGGGTATAACTTATGAATAAAACACGATGCTTAGGATTTACGCTTACTGAGCTATTGATAACCATTGCTATTGTTGGAATAGTTACGTCTATGGCAGTGCCTTCTTTTTCTAAGATGTTAGAGAGGAATAGACTTAAAGAGGTGGTAGAAGGGTTAAAGTCAGATTTGATGTGGATGCACACAGAAACAATTAAAAGAAGTTGTAATCTTCAAGTCACCTTCACTCCAGCAACTTGGAATTACACTATCTTTAGAACTGCTGGAACTTGTGGTTGTCTTGCTGGCGGTGGAAGTTGTACGGACATTACTGTTAATGGCTCTCAATTTACTGGAATTACCATGACTAGCCCGGTTTCTTTGTCTGATGGTACAAGTGCATTATTTGATTTTAGGCGAGGCACAGTATCAGTCCCTAATTCAGGTAATGCTCAGTTAAACTCTAGTAATTATAGTGTCAAAGTCGTTGTATCTACTCTTGGGCGTGTTCGTATTTGTAATATTGCGGGTTCAGATGGACTTAATGGTTACGTAGATTGTTAATTTTGGATAGCATAAAATGAAAAAACAAAAAGGCTTTACCTTAATTGAAATAATGATTTCTTTGATGCTTGGCTTAATAGTTATTGGCGGAGCATTATCAATTTACATATCTACAATTCGAAGCAGTACTAATGTTACGAATTCTGCACGACTGAATTATGACTTAGATTCAGTCATGCAGTTAATGATTAATGATATTAGACGTTCAGGTTATTGGGGCGGAGCTATTTCTGGAGCTAATGCAAAAAATAATAACTTTACCCAAGACGAGACAGATATTCAAATTCGCAACATTGCTGCTCCAACAACAGCCGTAAATTCTGGTAATTGCATTCTCTATACTTACGATGCTGATAGCAATGGTCTAGTTAGTGCAGACGAATATTATGGGTTCAGAATGAATGGAGTTGAGCTTGAGGCGCGTATAACAGGTACAGTTGCTACAGCTCAAAGCTGTGGAGTGAACACTCAATGGAATAATATTGCTGATGAAAATAAAGTAAGCATTTCAACACTTACATTTAGTGACAACAATTCGAAATGCTTAAATACAACTTCTAATACATTATATGCCCCAGTAGGAGTTGATAAATCCTGTCCAGCAGCAGCAGTAGCAGGATTTAGCGTTACTGGAAATACATTAGTTGAAACAAGAGAAATAGCAATTACATTAACGGGAAGTGTAGTCAATGATGCATCCGTCTCAAAAAGTCTTTCAGCTAATGTTAAAGTTAGAAATAATCGTATATTTAATCAATAACACTATATAGTTGCAGGCACCCTTATGAAAAAAACATCAAATGCAGCCTTAAATTCGCAAAGCGGAGCAGCAACATTACTTACTGCTGTTATATTATTAATAGCAACAACATTAGTTGCATTTTTATCCGGAAAAATTGCTCTACAAGAAATTAAAATGACGTCTAATAATTATCGAGCCTCTCAAGCAATAACGGCTGCAGATGCGGGTATGGATTACGCTCTCTCCTATTTCAATGGAATAGGGTTAACTGTCGCAGGTTCGGATCATGATAATGATGGTGTATTAGATCATATTGATAATGATGTAGGTTTTGTTAACCCCAATAGAGCAACCATTGTCTTTTATAGTGAAAGCTCTGTAGCTGCAGTTACCCCCGCACCTCGTCCCTGCATTAACCCAAGTGTAGACGGCACTGGCAATCAAAAAAGTGCCCTTATCCAAGTAACAGGAACAAGTGATGACGGCATAGCGAGTAGAACTATTTTTCAGTGTGTAGGAACAAGAAACTTACTAAAAGGCGGTGGCCCTAAACAGTCTTTAGTATCTGGGTCATCAGTTGCCTTGACAGGGTCTGCACAGATTATCAACCGTTATGCTGATTTGAATGTCTGGAGTGCTGATAGTTCGGGAATAAGTGGTAGTGCCATGGAAACCTATATCCGCCCAACAAATATGGAAATTAGTGACTTAACAGAGGCTGAGTTAATTGATGATACAACTGTCCCTTCCATACCAAATGTACAAAAAGTATCTAGTGGTGGATTAGGAGGAGGAACAGACGTCTATCAAAATGATGCATTCCTAGCTGCGGCTAAAGCTGCTACGGTTACTAATATTGCAGGTGGTGGTGATGGCTCTGGATCTGGAACTTTTTTTAATCTATTTTTTACTGAAAGTTTAACTACCATGTCAGAAATTGCTGATGGTATTCCTACCGCTACTGGAACTCAATTACTGGCAGATGGTGTTTCTGATACAGGTTTAGATGGTCTTGGGGGAGTTATTTTTGTTAATGGTGATGCCAGTATCAATGCTAATGGGACAACTATTGGAACTATAGATACTCCGGCTATTGTCATCGTGGATGGTGACTTTGATTTTTCTGGGGGCACCATTTACGGCTTAGTTTACGTTACTGGTAATACAACAATTACAGGAAACCCTTCAGTTATTGGTACAACAGTCAGTGAAGGATCTGTTTCAGGTACTGGTACTTTAAAATTAGTCTATTCTCGTAAATTAGGTGATAGTACCGATGGTCCTCCTATAATTGGAACGACAGGAATAATCAATGGTTCATGGCATGACTGGTAATAATTGAGTAAAGGAGAATAAGATGACATTTCAAAAAAACAAGCAATTCGGGGTTGGTTTAATCGAAGTCCTAATTACTACAGTTGTGATTGCATTAGGTTTATTAGCTGTTGCATCAATGCAAGGTACATTTATTTCCAGTAGTGGAGAAAGCAAAACTCGAGCCGAAGCATTAATTATTGCTGAAAGGCAAATGGAAAGTTTACGAAACATGATGCAATCAGGAGATTTTTCAACCCTTCCTACTCCCACCTCGCCAGTTGTAGGCGTTAATACTAGCTTCACTGTAGGACAAGCTGTAGGCACACTAACTTCACCTGATAGAAAGCAAATCACAGTAACAGTGAGCTGGGGTGGTGGCGAGATCATTCTTACCAGTGAACTTGTATTTTCAGATCCAAAAGTATCTGTTTCTTTATCAGAATTTGGAGATTCGGGAAGTGGAGGAGTAGGACAATCACCTAGCCCTAACCAAAATGCTTCAGAATCAGTTGAGCAACAAATAGACATATTTGATTCTGATTCGAATCTTCTATCGGGTGTTTCCTTAGTTGATGGCGAAACAAACTTGTATACCAACGGTGATGGGAATATGTACAGGGATGATGGCAATAATAAAACGGGGACATTAGTTGTTTATTGTAGCGGTTTAAATGATTTTGAAGTTGATTTGATTACCCCCCTTAACTATGACGAAACTACTGGAGAGCTTAATACCTCGAACCTAATCAACTTAAAAGCCAAGCGATTAAATTTAGATGGTATTACAGGTAACGAGTCGATTGAGTTATATACCGTTAATTTTATTGGCTCGACTGCCGATGGGTCATGCACTTTGCAGCATAGGTATTTTGGTGGTGTTATTATCCCCATAAAAGGCACTGTACACACACTGTTTGATCTTGATGATATTAAAATAGATTTTAACAAAGAAGATATGTTTTGTGTGTTTAACCCTCAGCCAAATGGCGTTGTAATAAGTGAGGCTCCGTATGCATGTTATGTAGGTGGGAATTGTGCAAGTGGTCCAGATGGAACTGATACAGATTTCACTACCTGCCCTAGTACCGCTGTTGCTGATGCAAAGGTAGGTTTCGGTGGGTTTAGAGGGAATGTCGGCATCCTGAATGTTGACGATGATGGAGGGGGCAAAGAGAGTGTTTGTTTTGGAGAGGAACTAGCAGGCACTAACACTATTTTTTCTACAGCTAGAAAATATAAAACCCTTAACTCTGGAGTTGAACAAGGTATTAATCAATCATTTACTTGTCAAGATTTTTTTATTGTCGGGCGTCAGGCTAATGTTTCTAGATTAGCAGCAGAATGTGCGGCCGAGGCTGGTACTTTGAACTTACCCCCAAAAGAAGTGGTTCGTAGTTTAACAAATGTGTCAAATACAGTCGCAACAGCAAATACTAGTTATTGTACACCATTAACACCAAGAGCCTACACTTTGACTGGAACAGTTTCAAATGTGACTGGAACGCTTGCTGTAACTGCTAATGGGAATCTTTGTACACTCAGCGGTAATGACTATACTTGCTCAGGAACAACTTCGGGTACAAGTCTTCAGGTAAATGCGAGTACTGCAACACAGACAGGAAGCTGTACTGCAACCGGGCTAACCACAGATCCAACTTCAGGAGGTTGTAATATAGCATTGACTATTCCTCCTGTTTATAATCTTACTGGAGTAGTCAGTGGTGTAGCTACTAACAAATCACTGACAGTTACAGTGAGCGATGGCTTAATTTCTAATAGTTGTAATCCAACTCAAGGAGTAGAAACAGCAACATATAACTGTTCTATATCAACGAATGAAACATCTATTAGGTTAGATGTTGTAAATTTTAAAGATAACGAAGCATGTACCATTGTAGGCCTGACTGGAACAGCTGGGCAGACAGTCAGTCTACCTAATGATTCATGTACTTTTTCTTTTTAAAATGATTTAGCCATACAGGGTGGGCAACACTTTTCTGCTCACCCTTTTTTAAATCAACTATCTATTTTTGACTCTTGCTAAGCTGAACCCATTATTTCCAAATAACTTTAGCTTCAAAATATTAAGGTTATGTTGATTCTCTGCTTATATTAATCACTCCTAAAATATTGGCAGTACACAATCAGCTTTGTAAGCTGATAACCACTCACATTCAACTGCTAGAACTTGAGGGATTATTAATACCTGAACGAAAATCACAAGCAACCACCATACTCACTTCCGCTATATTTTAACCATTCCAAGTGGGAATCAAGGGAAACGTATTCACTTGACACATTAAAACAGGGAGAGAAGCTGAGCCATCCAGACCGTATTCTGATCCTAATGCTTAAATAATTTTGAATTAAAGTGTTTAAAAACCAGTTATACTATCTAAATATTATCTAGAGTTTTGGTTATGAATTACTGATACTCAACTGATCCTTAAATATTTTTATGTGCTGTAAAATATAAATTTTACTTAAAAATTCCTAATAGAATTTTTCTATGATTTTAATTAACAAAATAATTATATAGATGGCTTCATCACTTCCTTTTGAATTCAATAACGCTTCAATCTCCGACTGGTTACGTCAACTCAATACTTCTGATGCTGTTTTATCAGGACAAGAAATACTTAAAGTTCTTAGAGTGCTAAAGAAAAATATAGATGATATTGAATATAGTTCATTGGAACTTGTAGTTGAGCGCTTAACACCCGTAGTCGTTTATACCTGTGGTTTTTTAGAAAAGTTTTTTTATAATAAAGCTATAAACTATAATTTACAGCAATATAAGGTAGCTCAACTCAGTGTTTTTCTTTCGAGATATCTTGCCTATTTCCATGTGCATCAAGCGTTACTAAGTACTGAGCAAGCCAATAAATCATTACATGCAAATTATGCAGCTCAATTAATTGGTGATGCTTTCTATCACTCGGCTTTAAGTTACGATAAACCATCTAAATCATTATGGCTGATGCTCGGAGAAGTTTATCAAATAGCACTTGATAATAATTTGTTGGGACTAACAGTGAATAATCCGTTACCCCATTTTGATAAAATTTCTATTGAAAGCGCTTTAAAAAGAACTATTCTTTTTAAAATAAGTAATTGCTATAAATTTAATCATAAAGAAATTAAGCAATATTTTGATTTTTGTACCACAAATAATCATTTAGTTAAATTTAATCAAGTAAATAAGGAAAATAATCAAGGATATTGTTGGGAGTACACTTCTGGAGACGCTCCTTTTTGTGTTACAGAAAATGTACATGTTCAAGAAAGCTCTTTATTAGAGATTGTCGCAGCTGGGCAAGTTACTCCTAAATTGACTTTTGATATAGAGCCTTTGCTAAGTGCTATTAAATGTTTAAACGTTAAGCTTCCTGTTGACGAGTCTTTAGGATTGGTAGAACATTTATCAAATTATCAAGCGGTTAATAAATCTGATTTCTCTCTACCAAAACAGTATGTTTTTCTTTTTGGTTTCGAGCAAATTATAGAATTTGTTTCTAAGCTTTCTAGCTCAAATCTCTTTACAACATTTAGCCCCCCTGGTGTAGAAGATTTAAATTTTTCATCACTAAACTTGACTCCAACTCATGTTAAAAAACCATCTCAAAAGAATGTAACCGATGCTGATATTTGGGGAGAAGATAAAAGTAAGGTAGAAAAAATCAAATTAAAGTATGGTGCTCAGAAAGCTTACCAAGCCAGCATCCCTAGTTTATTAGTTGTTGAATGGATGAAGGTTGAGACTTTTTTTAATGGTTTATTGTTGATATATGGCAAGGATAAAAAACCAATACTTGCAGTTGTACGCAGATCTGAAACTAAGTCAGGTAAGGGCGGCTCCCAAAAAGGCGTTATTGAGTTGTTAGAAGGTGACCTCTCTATTGTCGAGATATTAAATAGGGAGGAAAAAAAAATGGGTTTATTTTTAAAACAAAATAATGGATATGAAATTATTTTGTCCGCAGATGAAAGGTATTCGATTGGCTCAGTTTTGACCCTAAATCAAGGTAATGTTATTTTGGTGAGAGTTGTAGAAGACTCATCTTTTTTTGTAAGGTATGGTGTAAGTTATATGGATGAGGATGAAGCATTAACTTCAGTGCAATAATACAGTTTTTGAACATTAGCTAGAGGGGAAAACCTTTAAAGAGGCTAAATTACTTTATAACCACCTCTTCTGTTGAAGATATTCGTGACAAACGCTCCATTAATACATTCCAGTCGACTTGCGGGTTATATCCGACGATATCAATTCTAGGGAGCCCGCCTCCTTTGATGATGTAATAACCCTGCTCTGCCGCTTCTACTCCCATCAATTGACAGACCCCTTGATGCAAATAACAGCCAAAGCCTAAACGGTCATAACTGAAAGTATCAAAAAACCTTAAAAAACCTTTAGAAATAACATCCGCGGCCCCGCCGCCGCCAATACTGGCAATGTTTTCAACTGCTTTTTGGCTGATTCTATGTCTAGAGTTATCATGCTCTGGCGTACCTAACCAGGCGTAAAATGTGATAGGTTGCCAATTTTCCATATAGAGGTTGTTGATAAAACCTGATACCCGCCCTTCCATCCCGCCCATTTCAAATTTTTGGGTAATCTGATATAAATCGAGCTTATCAATTTTCATATCCATAGAAAATTTAGAAAAATCACTTAACAGTCCAGATGAAGACAGATGATTAATTTTTATTGTGCCATCAAACAACTGAGCCACTAACTCACCCTCAATTGTTAAGGTTTTATCCTGATAGCTCACCCCTGGAATATAACCACTAATATTTCCAGAAAGTGGTGTCCAGTCCAGCGCATAAGATAATTTTTCTAAAGATAACTGATTTATTCCGCCTTCAAAATAGACTTTTGGCTCATCCCCTTTAGTATTTTGCCAAGTAAATTGCTTAATATCTAAATATCCACCTAATATGGGGATACTACTCGACTCTAACAATCGAATTTGTTTATTCTTATATAGAAACTTTAACTGCCCTGCTTCAATAGGTATTGCTCGAACTTTTATCTGCTCCCAGTTGATTTCAGAGGCTTCATTAAAGCTTGGTGAAGTTGACCAGTTAAGCCCGCCTTTGGCATTAGTGATAGCAAAGCGATGTTTTTCATCGCTAACAGAAAGATTTACCAGATCAGCCGATAGCTCAGTGATTCTTGATTGCTCCATATTTAGATCGAACTTAACTCGACCTTTTAAATTAAAACCATCAAAAACTGTCTGCTGGGTAAAAGGTAAAATATACTGCGCAGTAAATGACTCTAGATCATTTACCTTACTTGTAATATGTAGTTGCTCTACATTTAAAGCGGGTTGAAAGTCTATCAGTCCTGCGCTTGTTAATTCAATAATATCTGGATCAACAAATTGTGCTTGTGTTAGCTGAAGCCCCTCGTCATCAGACCATACACCACTAGCTTTTAGTGTTAAGCCTTTTTTATTTACTTTTAAATAAACTGGTTCTATATAAAGCTCTCCTTTCTGAATAAAATGGCTGTTTTGCCAATGCCATAGCCCTTTTACTTGTTTTGCCTGCAATTGCCACTCTGCTGTAATACCCTCAGATGCTATTGCTCCCTGTTTTGCTTGCAAGGAAATATTTTTAAACAAACTGTGAATGATTAATGAATCAAGTCCCTTCCCCCCCCCGCTTGCTTTGATCTCTGCATTGATATTACCGCTATTGACCTCATCAAGAAAAACACTTTGTTTTGATATATAACGGTGTAAATCTCTTAAACTAAGGTTTTTGGTCTTAACGGATACAAGCCAGTCTTTACCTTCTTCTTTTGCTGTCACGGAGAGTATCCCCTTTGCCAGTTTAAGATTGTTGATATTAAATCCGCTTTTCTGTTCAGTTAATGAAAAAGAAAAATTAAAGGGGGCAAGGGAAATGATGTCTGACTTGAGTTTTGCTTGTCCCGTTTTACAATCAATTTCATTATCTTGCCAGCTAAACTGACTGCATTGAATATCGAAAATTTTTATATCCGAGAAAGGTTCAGGTAAAGCCAACTGATTGATGTGTAAAGAGAGTTGTTGCGATGACTGTTGTAAATCAAATAAAGACAGACTGAGTTCATTCAATTGCCAGTCTTTGGTTTTAATTTGCTTGATACTCATGCCCAGAGTTTCTAGCGCATGGACATGATGAGAGGAAAGTAGTGTTAGAATTAAGACAAAGATCTTAAGGTTTTTCATAAGAGA
>ENA-OSET01003271-OSET01003271.1-sediment-metagenome-genome-assembly--contig:-NODE-3271-length-15042-cov-5.240361_pt1 | contig 15042 bp, 16 predicted proteins | sample MGYA00237882_ERZ534229 | MGnify/ENA primary metagenome ERZ534229 (study PRJEB26408, sample SAMN06266212) | sediment metagenome | isolation source: Hudson Canyon methane seep mesocosm | place... | reverse complement strand
TTGGTGGGCCGTCCGCGACTCGAACGCGGGACCATCGGATTAAAAGTCCGGTGCTCTACCAACTGAGCTAACGGCCCCAACCAAGACGCGAAATAATACCCTATTTTCAGAAAATAACAAGCGTTTAGTCAATCTTTTTTAAATTATCTTCTAAACACAGTTGGCGCCACTTATTTAAGCTGACACCCTCTACTATTTATATCATTTAATTTCAATGCTTTATCAAACAATATAACGTGTTGGATCTTCAATGCCAGCTTGTTTAAAACCTTCAATTCTAAAATGACATGAATCACATGCCCCACACGCATGGCCATTTTCGTCCGCCTGATAACATGATACCGTTTGGCTATAATCGACACCTAGAGTAATACCTTGCCTGATTATCTCTGCCTTAGACATTTTCATTAGTGGCGCTTTGACTTCTAACTTATTACCTTCAACACCTGCTTTAGTCGCTAAATTTGCTAGCTGCTCAAAGGCATTGATATAGTCTGGCCGGCAATCGGGGTAACCTGAATAATCCACCGCATTAACACCTATATATATTGCTTCAGCAGTTAAGACCTCAGCCCAACCTAATGCAATAGATAAAAAGACGGTATTTCTCGCAGGCACATAAGTAACCGGAATACCTTCATGATGCTCTTCTGGTATAGCGATCGTATTATCTGTTAATGCCGACCCACCAATTGACCTTAAGTCAATATTGATTACTTTATGTTCAACAGCACCTATCTGTTTAGATAGTCTTTCTGATGCTACAAGCTCCGCATCATGGCGTTGGCCATAGTTAAAACTTAGTGTGTAGCACGCATAACCTTGTTGTTTAGCTATTGCTAATGCGGTCACAGAGTCTAGCCCACCGGATAAAAGTATAACTGCACGCTTCATCGGCCTTGCTCGTCTCCCCATAAATATTTGTGTATTTGGATTTGCATTCGCACAGCAAGGTTATCTTCAATAATCCAATCTGCTAACTGCGCTGGTTTTAACTCCCCATGAATCGGAGAGAAAAGTACTTCACATTTATTAACTAAATCGTATTCTGTTAACTTTTGGCATGACCACTCATAATCTGCTCTACTACAGATCACGAATTTGACTTGGTCATGGTGATTTAATAAGGCAATATTATCGTACTTATTTTTGGCCTCTTCACCTGAATCAGGTGTTTTCAAATCCATTACTGTAATAACGCGTGGATCTATGGCTGCTATATCCAAAGCGCCGCTTGTTTCAATTGAAACTTCGGCGCCTAAGTCAGCTAATGCTGTTAATAATTCAATGCAGGCAGCCTGGGCTAGTGGCTCGCCACCTGTAACAGTGATATAGCGTGGATTATAACTGCTCACTTTAGCGACTATATCGCTAATCTCCATTTTCTCACCACCGTTAAAGGCGTATGCCGTGTCACAATAGTTACACCTTAATGGGCATCCTGTTAAGCGAACAAAAACGGTAGGCAGACCAACGGTTCTTGTTTCACCCTGTAATGAATAAAATATTTCTGTAATACGGCATTGAGCCATAGTTTTATACCCCCTGCTTTAATAACTTAACGATTTGCATTATTAATACGGTCTAACCTTACTTGGGCCAATCGCGCAGCAGATGTATTTGGATATTGTTCTACTACTTTCTTTAAAGTAGTAATGGCAGTATCTATAGTGCCTAATTCATATTGACTGAAGCCTAATTTTAGTGTCGCATCAGCTACTTTTCTACTCGCAGGAAAGCGGTCAATAACCGTCTGGAATGCTGTGACTGCTATGTCAAAATGGCGTAGTACATAATTTGCTTCACCCTGCCAGTAGTATGCATTAGGTAAGTAATTACTTTGTGGGTATTGTTCTGGAAAAGCTGACAATGCCGCAATCGCCTGCTCATATTGACCGCCACGTAATGTTTGCAATGCTGCTTGATATGCTGCCTCACCATTTTCAACTGCAACAGGCGCGGCATTTACTTGCCTCTCAACTGCTGGAGCACTAGGCGCAGTATTTACTTCCGTATTAGCTTCTGGGGCAACGGGGGTTTGAATTTCAGCTGCTGGCTGCATCGTCTTAACAGGAGAACTAGCTTGAAGTATTATTGGTTCAATCACGTCATCTACATTTGTCACCGCAATTGTAGGAGGAGTAATAGCCACAGCTTGTGATTTCGATTGCAGCAGACGTCCATCAAGATCTAAATACAAGTCACGCTGACGTTTCTGCATAACCTCGAGTTCATGATGAAGTGCTTCATTTTCACCATTCAAGCGCTTAATTTCATTCTGTAACTGATCAACGCGACTTAATAACGACACTAAGCCCTGACCTTTAATGATTCGCTCTAAGCGATCGATTCGCTGATTTAATGCTGCTTCATCTGCCCATACAACATTAATGCAGAGTGGTGATAGTATTAATGCTGTTATTAAGGCTGTTTTACCCATCATTTTCATCTCTAACGTCCTATATAGTTTAGTTCAACACGTCGATTCTGTTGTCTTGCTGACTCATCAATACCATCAACGGCTGGGCGCTCCTCACCAAAACTCGTCACTTCAAATTGATTAATACTTGCACCTTCCAGCATTAAAATTTGACGAATAGCTAATGCTCGCTGTTCGCCTAATGCTAGGTTATATTCTCGTGAACCTCGGTCGTCAGTATGCCCAACTAATCGAACAGTTACATTTACGTTATCACCCAAATACACAGTATGGGCTTCAAGCGTAGCCACATCTTCTTGGCGAACTGAACTGCTATCGTATTCAAAATAGATTACTCGATTTGCAAGTAGGCTATTGGGATCATCCAATAAGCCTTCACCCTGAAATTGCCCCCCATCAACAATCACTTGTGTTTCAGCGCCATCGTCAATATCTGTAGCGGATGCATTTTCGTTATCAGTACCTGACGTTTCAGCACTACGATCTTCAACGACCACACCCTCACCAGACATAGCATCAGTATCAGGTTTTAACCCACCAAAGGTGCTACATGCAGACAAGCAGATGAGTGCTGCTGCAACTACTGCTAACTTAATTAATTTCATTCTATGTCTCTCCTAATTCACTTACTTTCGTATTGGTGACCATGCTGGTTCACGTACATCCCGATCAGACTCACCTAATAATTGCTGAATTTGTCCATCAACAGAAACAGCTGCTAGAACGGCTTTTCCCTTTTGTTCGGTAGCATACAGGATCATACGACCATTCGGCGCAAAGCTGGGCGATTCATCCCTACCTGTTTCAGTCAAAACCAACACTGCTCCAGTGCTTACATCCTGTACAGCAATATAGAACTTTCCGTTCACACTATGGACCATCGTCATCAATTGACCATCAGGCGAAATATCTGCCGAAGTATTATAACTTCCTTCAAAGGTCACCCGTTTCGCTCGTCCACCGCCGACAGAAATTTTATAGATCTGCGGATGGCCGCCTCGATCAGAGGTAAAGAGTAACTCACGGCCATTGGGCATCCACACAGCTTCAGTATCAATCGCTTGAGAATTGTGTGTTACCCGCGACAGTTTCCCCGTTGCTAGCTCTAAAGTATAAATCTCAGGGTTACCTGCTTTCGATAGCGTTAATGCTAGATGTTTACCATCTGGCGACCAAGAAGGTGCGCTATTAAGACCTTTAAAAGCCGCTACAGAATTACGTAGGCCACTTTTCATTTCTTGAACAAACACTTCTGCTTTACCATTTTCAAAAGAAACATAAGCTAAATGCTCACCATCACTAGCCCAGTTTGGAGACATAATAGGCTGTTTAGATTGCAATACAGTACGAGGATTAGCGCCATCAGAATCTGATACTTGAAGAGCAAAATGTTTATCACCATCACTATTTTTAATCACTGAGACAAATGCTAAACGCGTTGAAAACACACCAACTTCACCCGTTAGTGTTTGATATACCTGATCTGCAATTTGATGTGCTAAGCGACGTAAACCAGAGGCAGGAACTTGATAACGCTTACCTGCTAGCTGCTGTCCTTTATAGACATCAAACAATTGGAACTGCACATTATAGGTCTTACCATCAAGGCTGCTTATTTTACCTACTAATAAACCTTCTGAACGCAATAAACGCCAATCTTTAAAGTTAATCTCAACTTTTTCATGTGGATCAGAAATAAGATCTTGTTTTGCCAAAGGTGCAAAGCGACCGCTTCGAGCCAAATCATTTTGAATGACCGCTGATATATCTTCTGGCACAGAAAATCCTTCCGAACCAAATGGGACAATTGCGATAGGCAAGGCTGACTCAGTCCCACCAGTGATCTCGAGAACTAATTCAGCTTGCGCTTGCCATGGTAGAAATACCATAAGCCAAATAAGTGTTAACCATCGTTTGGTCATTGAATTACCCTCTACTCAGGTTTAAATTTAAATTGAAAATGTCGAAATTGGGCTGCCGCTTTAGGATCGCTAGGCATCGGAAGGGGAGCAGCCTTATAAACAGCAGTTTCAGCCGAACGGTCAAATACCGCATTACCACTACCTTGAACAATAGTGACTTGTTTTACATCACCACTCGGTAACAAACTAACCTTTACCATGGCTTCTAAGCCTACTTCTGTTGTTGAGGTTTTAATCCAATAGCGCTTAACTCGCTGTTTAATGATCAAAGAATACTGATCAACCACACCTGCAATACGTCTTAGCTCTTGTTCTTGCTGCTCTGCTTGTAAGCTTTCTTGTAGCATACGATCTGCTTCAGCAAGCTGTGCTTTACGCTCCGCGTCGATTTTACGTTTCTCCTCAGCTTTAGCAGCTTCTTCTGCCTTACGTTTTTTCTCTTCTGCCCGTTTACTCGCTTTTTCAGCATCTGCTTTACGCTGTTCTTCTGCTATACGATCTGCTTCGGCTAGTGCGCGTTTTTCTTCAGCAACTCTGCGTTGTTGTTGTGCTTCAAATTTCTTTTCTTCTGCGACTTTACGTTTCTGCTCTGCTTCACGTGTTTTTTGTTCTTGAATTTTACGTTTTTTTTCTAGCTTTTTTATCTCTTCTTGTTCTTTTTTATTCTCAATCTTCGCACGCTCTTGCTGATCAATAAACTCTTGTTCCTTACGCACTAATTCTTGCTGTGTTTCTTCTAACTTTTTATCTATTTTAGTTTGTCGCTTATTTTCTTGATCACGCTTAGTATCTTCAATTTTTTTTTGACGCTGCATTTCTTTCAAAATATCGGCTTCATTTAACACCCTAGCTTGCACAATATCGACTTTTAGTGGCGATACTAATTTAGGTTCTGAGCTAGGCGCCAGATTAAACACAAATAAACCGATCAAAACAATATGCAGTAATACTGCAAAACTGCCTGAGGTAAGGTTTCTAATCCAATCCGGTTTCATTTCTGTGTCGATTGCTCGGGTTGTTGAGTAATCAAGCCGACACTAGGTGCGCCAGCTTGCTGTAAATGCACCATCAAAGTAACTACTTGACCATAGTTAACGGCACTATCACCTTTCACCATCACAGGTGTTTTCGCATTTCGTCTTAAAACGGCCTGAACTTTTGTCGCTAAAGTTTGTACGTCAACGGGCTCATCTTGCTTGTCGCCAACAGCAATATAATAGAGACCTTCAGCATCAACAGAAATAACCAGTGGCTCAGTATTATCATCTGGTGGCTCGACAGGATTTGCTGCGGCAGTAGGCAAATCAACTTTCACCCCTTGCGTTAGCATTGGTGCTGTAATCATAAAAATAATTAGCAGCACTAGCATAACGTCGATGTAGGGCACCACGTTAATTTCAGCCATTGGTTTACGGCGTTGTCTTTGTTGTTTATAAGCAGCCATAAGTCGAACTCGTGATTAGCTATGTTGGCGTTGTAAAATAGAAGAAAATTCTTCTAAGAACGTGTCATAACGACTAATTAATCGCTCTACCTGATTTGAATAACGGTTATACGCAACGACTGCTGGAATAGCAGCAAACAAACCCATTGCCGTTGCAATCAATGCTTCGGCGATACCTGGGGCAACCATAGCTAATGTTGCTTGTTGCACTTCACCTAAAGCCATAAATGAATTCATGATCCCCCATACAGTTCCGAACAAACCAATATAAGGACTAATAGAGCCTGCTGTAGCTAAGAAAGATAAAGACTCTTCAAGCTTATCAATTTCGCGGGCTAAGGAAATTCGCATTACACGCTGGGCACCTTCAAGTAGGATGGGTGACTCAGGGGCCGTTTTCTTTAATCGAACAAACTCTTTAAATCCGACTTCAAAAATCCCTTCCATTCCTAGGCTGCTATGTGGTCGAGCAGAAATATCTTCATATAGCTTATTCAGCTCATTGCCAGACCAAAATTTATCTTCAAATGCATCAGCATCTTTTTTAGCTTCATTCAGCTCCGTGCGTTTCTTGAACACAACCGTCCATGAAAACACAGAAATCACTAATAGAATCAGCATAACAAATTGCACCAATAAGCTGGCATCAGATATGAGGCTTAGCAATGAAAGATCAGTGCTCACTTTGTATCTCCATTAATAAAAAAGGCGGAATCACCATTGGACGAAACCGGATTACATCCAAACACGCGATTTTGACAGTAGCTTCACACAATAATTCAGTATCACGGTAAATTTTTTGTTCAAACTCCATTCTAGCACCTACAGCCTTAACTAATTGGGTTCGAACGAGCAAGGCGTCATTAAATTTTGCCGGACGCTTAAAATTGAGTTGCATCGAATGCACAGCGAAAATACAGTTGTGCTCAGTGATTAATATATCTTGCTCAAAGCCCATTGAGCGCAACCATTCTGTTCGTGCTCGTTCCATAAAATTAAGATAATTGGAATGATAAACGACACCACCACTATCTGTATCTTCATAATAGACTCGAATTGGCCATTCAAACTCAGCCATTAATATTATCTACTAATGTCGGCGACAAACCAAAGTGTAACCATGCACGTTTAGTCGCAACACGTCCACGCGGGGTACGCATAATAAAACCTTCCTGAATGAGATAAGGTTCAAGTACATCTTCAATAGTGCCACGTTCTTCGCCAATCGCTGCGGCCAAATTATCAACACCGACAGGGCCGCCTTCAAATTTCTCAATAATAGCCAGTAGTAATTTACGATCCAACATATCAAAACCATTATCATCGACATCGAGTAAATCTAATGCTTGTCTAGCGACTTCTGCGGTGATCTGGCCATCGAATTTCACTTCAGCGTAATCTCGCACGCGGCGTAATAATCGATTTGCTATACGTGGGGTGCCCCGTGATCGTCGTGCAATTTCATTAGCACCCGTCACATCTAATGGCACCCCAAAAATGCGAGCACTACGTTGCACAATGATGCTCAAATCTGCTATTTGATAGAACTCTAATCGTTGTACGATACCGAAACGGTCACGCAATGGTGACGTCAACGATCCTGCTCGTGTGGTAGCCCCTATCAAGGTAAAGGGTTCTAAATCCAGCTTAATTGATCGTGCAGCAGGGCCTTCACCAATCATAATATCAAGCTGATAGTCTTCCATTGCCGGGTACAAAACTTCTTCTACAATTGGGCTGAGGCGGTGAATTTCATCTACAAACAACACATCATTCGGTTCAAGATTGGTTAATAAGGCAGCTATGTCACCCGGTCGCTCTAAAACCGGCCCTGATGTTTGCTTTAGATTAACGCCCATTTCATTGGCAATTATATGCGCTAAGGTTGTTTTACCTAAACCGGGAGGGCCAAATATCAAAGTATGATCTAAGGCTTCTTTTCGCTTTCTCGCTGCAGAAACAAATAATTCCATTTGTTCACGCACAGCAGGCTGACCAATATAATCGCTTAAGCTGTCAGGGCGAATAGCCAACTCAGGAGCATCTTCATCAAAATTGGCATCAGCAGAAATAAAGCGCTCTTGATCCATTTAGTTTCTCTGTAAGGCTAATTTAATTATCTCTTCCGTCGTTAGACCATCACTGTCTAAACTACGAATCATTTTTTCTGCTTCTGCAAGTTTATAACCTAAAGATACTAGCGCTTCACTGGCTTCATCCTTAGCGCCTGCTAATTTTGCAGCTTCGGATACGACTGGTTTCAAGCCCATTGCACCGCTAACTTCTTTCAATCGGTCTCGCATCTCGATAATTAATCGTTCTGCTGTTTTTTTACCTACGCCGGGTAATCGCGTCAAACTTGCTGCATCGCCTTCTTGCACACTGCGAGCAAAATCATCGACATCACTACCGGATAGAATCGTTAAGGCCAGTTTAGCACCAACACCATTCACTTTTAGTAGGCTGCGAAACAGTAAGCGCTCACGCAGTGTTGCAAATCCATACAATAATTGTGCATCTTCTCGCACCAGTAAATGCGTAAACAAAGAAACTTCATTATTAAGGGCAGGTAAATTAACAAACGTAGACATCGGTGCAGCAACTTCATAGCCCACGCCGTGCACATCAAGCACAAGATTTGGCGCCTGCTTTTCTAAAATGATGCCGCGTAATCGTCCAATCATTTTCTCACCGCTATTAATAAAGAGTGTTGTTTATGTTCCGACTTATAAAAGTCATTCATCGTCCGTAACGGCCGCCACCACGACGAGAAGTCCGCATGCCATCAGGCAGCTTATTCTTCTGCTGACTACGATCCAAAGCAGCATGGCTAATATGTGTCATCGCACATGCCAAAGCATCGGCGGCATCTTCTTGCGGTATTTCTGGCAATGATAAAATAACGGACATCATATATTGCACCTGCTCTTTTTTTGCATGACCATTACCAACAACCGCTTTTTTAATTTGTGTTGCACTGTATTCATGTACAGCGAGATTTTGACTGACTCCAGCACAAATAGCGGCACCACGTGCCTGTCCAAGCTTCAAAGCAGAATCAGCATTTTTATGTAAAAACACTTGCTCTATCGCCATTGTCTCGGGCTGATAACGCTGAATAATATCGGTTAAACCTTCAAATATCTGTTTTAATCTTCCCGGAAAATCACCATCACCCACTAGCAATCGACCGTTAATAATATGCTTTATTTTTTGACCTTCAAATTCAATAATGCCAAAACCGGTTTTACGTGATCCCGGATCAATGCCTAAAATGCGTGGCACGAAATATATTCTACTTTAATCAGCATTCAACTGGGCCATCACTTCATCAGAGAAGTCGGCATTGGTGTAAACCTGTTGCACATCATCTAAATCTTCAAACGCATCAATCATCGCCATAGCTTTCTCGGCATCTTTCACCTCTAAGGCAACGGTTGTTTCAGGGTGCATTGTGATTTCAGCAGAAGTTGATTCTAATCCAGCGGCATCTAATGCATCCTTAACCGCTGCGTAATCCGCTTGGGTTGTGAATACGTCAACCGTACCATCTTCATGAGTAACAACATCATCAGCGCCTGCTTCTAGTGCCGCTTCCATTACTATGTCTTCATCAGTTCCAGCAGCATAAGAAATAATGCCTTTTTTGCTAAATAGATACGATACAGAACCATCCGTACCCATATTACCGCCACGCTTAGTAAATACATTACGTACTTCAGCTACAGTGCGGTTTTTATTATCTGTTAGGCAATCCATCATGATAGCGGTGCCGCTAGGGCCATAACCTTCATAACGAATTTCTTCATACGTAACACCTTCAAGCTCACCCGCACCACGTTTTGTGGCCCGTTCAATCACATCACGGGTCATATTGCCACTTAACGCCTTATCAATGGCTGCACGAAGACGAGGATTATTAACAGGATCACTACCACCTTCTTTAGCTGCAACACTGATTTCACGAATAAATTTAGTGAACAACTTGCCACGTTTGGCATCTTGAGCGCCTTTACGATGCTGAATATTTGCCCATTTACTATGACCTGCCATGTGTTGCTACCTCTGTTCTATCTATATTTAATATACGTAATTAAAAACTATTTTAAACGTATGAATTCCAGTTTTTATAAACGCCACTGCGTCCATAAACTTGATCAAAATACATTGTTTGTAATTGCTCAGTAATAGGACCACGGCCACCATTACCAATTTCACGGTTATCTAACTCGCGAATTGGCGTAACTTCAGCCGCTGTGCCTGTAAAGAAAGCTTCATCAGCAATATAAACTTCATCACGCGTAATTTGTTTTTCAACTACTTTCAAGCCGATATCTTCCGCTAGCTGAATAACTGTCCCGCGAGTGATACCTTCTAAAGCAGATGTTAAGGTCGGTGTATATAATATGCCATCACGTATCATAAAGAAGTTTTCACCACTGCCTTCGGCCACAAAACCGGTTGCATCGAGCAATAAGGCTTCGTCATAACCACAGTTGATTGCTTCTTGTAAGGCCAACATTGAGTTCATGTAATTACCGTTAGCTTTGGCTTTAGTCATCGCAATATTAGCGTGATGACGGGTAAATGATGATGTTTTGATACGGATACCTTTTTCCATATTCTCATCACCAAGGTATGAACCCCATTCCCATGCAGCAACCATGACATGCGTTTTCAAGTTATCAGCCCGGATCCCCATGCCTTCACTGCCGTAAAAACACATTGGACGTAGATACGCTGACTCAAGATTATTGTCACGAATTACTGCTTTTTGAGCTTCGTTCAATTCATCTTTATCAAACGGCATGCCCATGCCCAAGATTTTAGCTGAGCGAAATAGACGGTCAGTATGTTCTTGCAAGCGGAAAATAGCAGGACCTTGACTCGTGTTATAAGCACGAACACCTTCAAACACACCCATTCCATAATGAAGAGTATGTGTTAAAACGTGCACCTTTGCTTCACGCCACGGCACCATTTCGCCATCTAACCAAATAACGCCGTCACGATCTGCCATTGTTGGAGTAACCATAATTCTCTAATTCTCTAAAATTCTTTATAAAATATTTAAAATTAACGTAAGCAATGCTGCCAAATTGCTTTCACTTTCGGCTGATAATCAGCAACGTCGCCAATCGGCACAACTGCCGCTATTTCTTGTAATACACAGTGATTTGCCAAGTTGCGATAAAAACGATACGCATCCGCTAGCAGATTACACTCATCTTCACTGAGCTTTCCCGTCGATTTCAACGCATCTAACACTCTAATATTATCGGTATAAGTGTGTAGTTCAGGTAAGTCTATAGACCACGCTAAAACAGCATACTGCACCATAAACTCAATATCGGCTATACCACCCTCACCTTGTTTAAGGTCAAATAGCTGCTCACTACTCTTATCCAAATTGCTACGCATTTTAGCACGCATATCTCGCACTTCGGCTACTAATGCCTGCTGATCGCGTTGTTTTTCTAGTATTTGTTGGCGAATAAGCACAATCTTTTGTGCTAACTGCGAGTCACCTGCGACACATCTTGCCCGAACTAGGGCTTGATGCTCCCATGTCCATGCCTCTTCATTTTGATATTCCGCAAAACCTGAAACTGCAGTAACAAGTAAACCTGAGTTGCCATTAGGACGTAATCGCATATCAACTTCATACAAGATCCCGCCCGATGTCACAGTATTAAGTACATGGATCATCCGCTGTGCCAGTCGAATATAAAACATCGACGCATCAAGCGGCTTATCACCATCAGTCACACCTTGATTGACCATATCATCATAAAGGAACACTAAATCTAAATCAGAACCATAGCCCAATTCCAATCCGCCTAACTTGCCATAAGCCAACACACTAAAGCCACACTGGCTCAAATCATCATTATCGGTGCAAGGTGGTCGACCGTGACGCAACACTAAATATTGCCATGCTAATCGCATAGCTACTTCTAACTGCAACTCTGCTAACTCTGATAATTGATCGCCCACACGCATTAAAGGCAACACATCAGTAATGTCTGCTGCTGCAACATGTAATGACACGATTTGTTTGAATTCTCGTAACAAATCCATTTGCCGTTCAAGATCCTTATCATCAGCTCGCGCTAAACAATGCGTTAATGCTAATTTTTGTTGTTCTCGCTCAGGCACCTCATAAAGCCGACGCGGATCAAGCAGTTCATCTAATAAGATTGGATGCCGCGTTAATTGATGACTTATCCATGGGCTAGCCGCACATAATTTCACTAACTGTGACAATGCCGAAGGATTTTCCACCAATAACGACATATAAGCTGAACGGCGCATAATCGACTCTAATAGGGGCATTAACCGCGACAAACAGCGATCAGAATCACTTACTTCAGCTGCTGCCCGCACCAATAACGGTAATAGTTTTTCTAAGCGCTCTCGCCCTGTTGTGCCTATATTACGAAACTGATGCGTATCTAATGAATCTTCAATCACAGATAAACTTGTCTCAACATCGGCAAAACCCAGCTGTTGTAAATAACTTAACTTTTCATCTTTTGCCGAAGTAAACAATGATATTTTTTCACTACTACTCGTCTCTGGCTCTGACTCAGCCAAAGTCCGCTCAAAATGGTTTTGTACTCGCTGGCGGTGTGCTGATAATACAACGGTAAATCCCTGCCAGTTTTCAAACCCCATCAAGTTAGCAATACGCTGCTGGCCCGCCTCATCTTGAGGTAATAAATGGGTTTGTTGATCAGCCCATGCTTGAATACGATGTTCTGTACGGCGTAAAAAATCATAAGCAGCTTTTAACTCATTAACCACTTGTTCTGACAGCACATCTCGTTGTGCCAATAAATCTAAAATAGTTAAAATAGGCCGTTGTTGTAGCGGCTTATCACGTCCGCCATTAATCAGCTGAAAGACTTGGCCAATAAACTCGATTTCACGTATGCCACCCGTGCCCAGCTTAATATTATCTTCCATGCCTTTGCTATATAACTGAGCCACAATCATCGACTTCATTTCACGCAAGGCATCAAACACGCCATAGTCTAAATAGCGGCGATAAACAAACGGTCGCAACAAGTCCATAATGCCTTTTTTACCCGCTTTGCTGCCCGTAATCGCTCGCGCCTTTATCATCGCATAGCGTTCCCACTCACGGCCTTGGGTTTGATAATAATCTTCCATCGCATCAAAGCTAGCAGCTAAAGCACCACTCTCACCAAATGGCCTCAGTCGCATATCAACACGGAACACAAAGCCATCCACCGTGACATTATCTAAGGACTGAATGAGCTTTCTGCCAAGACGAGTAAAAAACTCACTATTCGTTAATACCTTGGCCGCTCCTTGGGTTTCACCATCTTCGGGATAAGTGAAAATCAAATCAATATCAGACGATAGGTTCAACTCCCCCGCACCCAACTTACCCATACCTAATACGATAAGATGCTGCTCATTTCCATCCGTATCACACGGGGTGCCATTCTGCTCACATTGCCACTGATGTAATATATCTAATGACTGGCTAACACAGGCATCAGCCAGGGCCGATAAATCACGCACTGTTTCAGCTAAATCAGCCCAGCCAGCAAGATCACGCCAAATGATTCGCACCATTTCTCGTTGCCGAAAATGGCGAAGCGTTTGTTGCAAAGTTGTTTCATCAGCCACATCTTCAAGCACGACTTTTAAGCGCTGTCGATAACCCTCAGCCTCATAAAGCGAGTGAATATCACCCGAAGTCACTAATTGTTTTGCACGGTCAGGGTTACGATTACCCCACTGCATCACATAATCACTGCCTGATAACACTTGTTGTGCAGTATCGAGTAAAGAACTATCAGCTAAAACTTGCTGCCATGGCTCTGAAAATGAATTGCTAATCGTCATAGTTCCCTTCAAAAATTGCTAATCTCAGACTTCAACTAGTAATCTTAACCCAAACAAGGCCGCTTAGATTAGCTTGATCCAGAAAATAATTACAGATTACTCAATGGACTCCTTACACCCTGTGCGCCCTGCTTTAATACATGAGTATAAATTTCTGTTGTTTTGACATCTGCATGGCCTAATTGTGCTTGAACCGTACGAATATCCGCACCAGATTGTAATAAATGTGTTGCAAAAGAATGTCGTAAGGTATGACAAGACACCTGCTTCATTATTTTTGCCTTCTGTGCAGAAAGCCTCAGCTGTTTATTTAATGCACTTTCATCAAAATGATGTCGCCGCAATTTATTTGACTCTGGGTCTATTGATAATCTCGTTGCAGGAAATAAATATTGCCAGCCTATCTGATAGCGAGCATTAGGGTATTTTCTGCTCAGTGCATCAGACAACCAAACACCCATATAATGATTGTTTTCCCTATCCCCATCTAACAACTCATTCACATATCGTATCTGCTGCTTTAGTGATGCTCTCAGTTCTGGTGCCAGCGTAACCAGACGGTGTTTTCCGCCTTTGCCATACCAAACCTGTACTTGGCAAAGATCAAAATCTATATCTTTCACACGAAGTCGTACCAACTCTATCCTTCGTAAGCCCGATCCATAAAGCAATGAGATCATCAGCTTCATACGGCCTGAAAGCTGTTCAAGTAAAGCGGAAACCTCTGCTTTTGTTAAGACAACAGGTAACTTTCGTTGACGACTAGATTTTGAAAATGCTTTTAAATCTCCAACCTTCTCCTCCAAAAACTTTTTCTTCACAAAAACAATTGCATTTAATGCAATCGATTGCGTTGCTGCAGACACCCCTCTTTCCACAGCCAAATAAGTCAAAAAATGTTCAATCTCGACATCCCCCAACTTTGACGGGTGTTGCTTATTATTAAAAACTATGAAATATTTAATCCAATAGAGGTAACTTGTGATTGTACGACGACTATATCGTCGAACTCGCATAAATGACTCAATGGATTGCAAAAAGGGTGATTGTCCCATGGTATTAGCCTCATCCTTGAAAACTCACTTATAAAATAACGGATTAAACAGTGAAGTCAATAATTATCAAATTAATAGCCTTATTTTCTGCCTTAAAAATATTGTCATACAAAATACACAGGCTATTCAATAGCATACCCCCTCCCACTAAAAAAACAGAAAAACTAAAAGGCCGCCTTCTAATAACTATAATGAGGCCGAAGGCCTCATTAACACACTGTTATGTTTCTGTCATTAAGGAGCTCTTATATTGAATAAGATATGCAGCGCCACTGACTGCGAAAGAGAAGTTTTTGAAAA
>ENA-OSET01003269-OSET01003269.1-sediment-metagenome-genome-assembly--contig:-NODE-3269-length-15046-cov-5.063398_pt1 | contig 15046 bp, 11 predicted proteins | sample MGYA00237882_ERZ534229 | MGnify/ENA primary metagenome ERZ534229 (study PRJEB26408, sample SAMN06266212) | sediment metagenome | isolation source: Hudson Canyon methane seep mesocosm | place... | reverse complement strand
GCTGCTAACGACCCAGTTATTCAAAAACCTTCAACTACCAAAGACCGTTGTTTAGCTATTCGAAGATCAATTGAAGATATTATTCGCAATCATGAATACCATAATAATATTAAGCACGGCACAACTAACAAAATTCTTAAAAAGCATTTTGGGAAGGCGAGACATGAAATGACGGAATCTGAATTATTAGATGTTTTATCGATTGTTGAGCAACATTATGGTACTGACAATACACACAAACACACTTTAACCAAGTAATTAGAAAAGGAGGAAAGCAGATAGACCTAACTTAGATTGGTACACCTAACCTCTTATTTGGCGGCATACCAATCAACCATTCAAACGTCTAACTTCCAAGGAGGAATTATGGACAAAATAATAGAAATGGCTTCTACAGAAATTGAGGCTGCAAACGATGTTTTTTTTAAACATCAAGAGGAACACGACCAACAAAGCAGAGTTTATGCATGGTTGGCTGAGATTACAGGTTCCTATATTAACCAACCCCAAACCCCGTTTTACAGATTAGATGATCATCTGGACAACGCAATTAGTGAATTTTGTAGGCTAGCTAATTCAGCAAATAATGCGCCTGCCGGTACGTTTGAAAATATAATTCTTCGAGAATTTGGTGAGCGCGAGAATATGAATTATGAGACGCTTATTAAAATAATAACGTATCTAAATAATCATGTTCGTATAAGCGAATAATCATCGAACTAGGGGCGTTAATTCGCCCCTTTTTTTAGCGACACCGAGACGTCATAACAGCCAAAGACCTTCTCTCCCTCTCGCTAACCTCAAGCCCACGTCCTCTTAACCAATCGCCACCTACGAGCATACTGGCACCAATAAGACTCCATAGGCGGCTTCCACCTCACCGGTCCCTTATCGCTTTTCTTTTGGTTCGTCCTATCATCGACAGCAATGAGATTGTCGGGGTCATTGGCAAAGCTCCTTTTCTGTTCCCTGGACCAATTAGCACCACCTGTTCTATGCGCATGAGCCAAAGGTACGACATGGTCAATGTCGAGGTCTGATGCTTGCGTGAAGGTCATGCCAGTATAAGGGTCAACCCATAACCCGTGAGAAACGCTACAACCCCTGTTACGTTTGAACTTTACTGGAATTTGAGATGACTCAATTAGAACCTCTGCACGAGTATTCTGACAGTCGTTGTCTTCATCAATCCAATGAGGCCAATCCTTGCGATTGTAACGAGCGAAGGGGGCACTCTGTATATCTGTAATGAATACTGGAGGTGCTGACGGAGATGATGGGGCTGAGCAGTATGCTCTATGGCAATGATACTGACCGGTCTTTCGGTTCATATGCCCACCATTACCATCGGTTCTACCGGAGTGGGCTTGAGTGGTAAAAGAAAATACTAAAAGGAGCAGTTGGAATTTAAATGTTGTTAGCATTACGATTATTTACTGATGTTTCCGCATCCATTCTCGTGCCAATTTCTGTGCTTCTGCTAGTTGTGGCGTAGTCATCCTCTACTCAAGAGCACCCCTAAATATTATCGCATCTTCAGCACCACTAACTGCCGCAATATTGAAATACATATGTTCCATCATATAATCCTGAATAACACTTTGACCATTGTCTTTTTTGGGTCTGAGAGTATTTTTTGGTATTTGAACTTAAAAATACCATATCCCATGTCGGGATTTGAGTAAATAAGATGGGTTTTGAACTGTCATTATATCTCACCAGTGAACATCAATGACATTTTTAAAAAAATAACCCTTATATTTCAAAGGGTTATTTTCAAAATTGGTGGCGGCGAGGTCAACCATATATAGCAAGTAAGTAACTAACTGATATATATTATTTTTACTTTTGTGAAAAATATACCCCCATTAAATCATCAAATAAATTCATCTAAGTTCAATCCCCAGGTGCGGAATTGAACCGAAGTTTGTTCATTTAACGGAACTACCATCATCACCTCAACTGCTTATACCCTACCAAAAATAACGGTAAAAAAACTACAAAAATTTGCTGAAAAAACAATACTGTGCTTTCATTAAAGGTCTCTAGGTTTCCTCCTATATAAGAAGGATAACTATTCACAATGGACTATCAGTAAAAGGTTATTAAAACATGGAAAAGTTAACTTGGCTTCTACCGCAATTTAATAATTTTGAATCCCAACCGTTTGAAATACAACTAAGCGCTGCTTTCGTTGCTTTTCTCTTATTTATTACATTTGTCTTCTTATCAAAATTCACCTATTCTTTTTTTAAGGCTTCTGAACGTGTCTCTTGGTTTAATAACAACCTCAAAGAAGTATCAACTCAAAATATCGCATCTAAGAGAATTGACCTACAATCAGCTGCCCAACAAGAGTTAAAAATTGATAATGTTGGCCATCTCTGGCAAGAATTCGACGAAACATTAATTGAAGTACGAAAAGATGGAAAAACGCACTTATTTAATACTTTTGATGCGGTCCACTTTTTTAATTCTTCAACACTTGCTGAAGGCGTAACGGATAATAGATTGATTGCCGCTGTACCAGGCTTCCTAACAGCAATTGGTGTAATTGGTACTTTTGTTGGTTTACAGATTGGCTTGTCTGAAATGAACATTTCTTCTGATGTAACGCTAGATGAAATGAAGGCTGGAATTTCCACTGTTATTGGTGGTGCTAAGGTAGCCTTTATGACCTCTGTATGGGGAGTAGCTCTGAGTGTTGCATTTAATTTCATAGAAAAACTACTCGAACTAAATATTCGCAATAAGATTCACAAATTACAAGATCATATTGATGACATCTTCCCTCGTTTAAGCCCTGAATCTCAATTGCAGACTATAGCTGAAAATAGCTCTGAATCCAGAGAGAGTTTACAAGGGCTTGCCGAACAAATTGGGATAAAAATGCAAGAGTCTATGCTAACTGCCACTAAGGGAATTAGCGAAGCATTGGAAACCACACTAAATGAAATAATGGCCCCTGCAATCAACAAACTTGTTGATGAAACATCTGAAGGCAATCAAAAAGCACTTGAAGATTTGCTTACTAAATTTATGGATGGATTTGGGGATCAAGGTACTCAACAAAGAGCTGCTATGGAAAGCGCCTCTGAACAAGTAAATAATTCTATTGCTGGAATGAACAATACGATGGAAGAATTCATCAGAAACATGGAGTCGTCCAAGCAAGCATCTGAAAACCGTGAACGAGATATAATATCATCAATTTCTTTACAGGTATCTCAATTGGTAGATCAAAGTAATGAACAAGGCGAAAAAATGACCGAGCTTATGGAAACCCAACTGGGAAGTCTTCACAGTGCATTTAATGACAACCAACAAAACGCCGCTATAAGAGAGCATGAATTAGCTACAAATATAGATGAACAAATTAGATCCTTAACAGAAAGTATCTCTGCGCAAAGCAATGTATTAACAGATTTTGTCCGACAGCAAATGTCCTCATTAAATAATACGTTTGAAACAAGAGAGAATCTTGCCACACAAAGAGCAGAGCAAAGAGATACTGCTTTGGCAAACCAAACAAATGCAATATCCACTAGCACTCAACAATTAGTGAGTGAAATTAATTCAAGCATCCAAAACCATCAATCTAGTTCAGAACAAATTTTACAGCAAGGCGAGTCACTCCAACAAAGTATTGAATCTTCTGTTTTAGCAAGTACTCAAGCAACTAATAGTATGCGGGAATCCGCGTCTGAACTTAACTCAGCGGCAGAGAGTATGCGCTTATTTGGCTCACATGTTAGAGATGCGGGCAACCAACTGTCTGGTGCAGTAACCAATGCTGTAGAAACAACAACAGATTTAGCAATTCAAAATCAAAATAGCTCTACCCAAATGGAAACTTTACGACAGCAACTGCTTGAAGATACAGCTAGATTCAAAGAACTTTCCGATCAAATTAATAATATGATCTTGAATGCTGGAAATACTTTCAATAACTTAAAATCATCACAAGATGAGTATTTAATGACTTTAAAAAATAATGTCTCTGAACTATCAAAACAGATGACAGAGTTATTAGCAGAGTATGCAGAACAAGCAAACGGGCAAACAGCACATCATTTAAAAGTTTGGTCTGAATCGTCTACTACTTATGCAATTCAAATGAATAATGCTGCTAAAGCACTATCTAGCGTAGTTGACGAGATTCAGGATAAAGTTGGAGAATAACTATGAGGCTAACAGCTCACACTCGTTCTCCAACAAATGTTGATGAAGAAAACCCCTATTGGATTTCATTTTCAGATTTAATGTCAGCTCTGCTCGTTATTTTTATCTTAGCCTCTCTCGCATTAATCATTGAATTAACTCAGAGAACACAAGATATTGATGCGGGTATTGAAGAGCTTAAAAAAGCTGAACAAGCGCGACAAGATATTTTAAATGAAGTTAAAGAACAACTAGCTAAACAGAATATCAAAGTGCTTATTGCAGATAACGAAACGGTAATTAGAATCCCAGAGGAAACTCTTTCTTTTAAGTCAGGCCAAGATTTAATTCCAAATGAAATGATTGAGTCAGTCAAAAATATTGGAATCATTCTTCATACAGCAATAATAAAAAATGAAAGGTTTAAATATCTTGACACAGTATTTATTGAAGGCCACACCGATAGCATTCCTATTAAGCTTGGTAAATATTGGTCCAAAGGGAATTGGGGCTTAAGCGCGGATAGAGCAATAACAGTTTGGAAGTTATGGCGTGAAGAAACCCAACTAACTCCAACCCTAAACGAGCTAATAAATCACTCAGATGAAAATTTATTTTCAGTCAGCGGTTATGCCGCGACAAGGCGCGTTCAATTAATTGAAAAAACATCAGAACAACGAGCTAAAAATAGGCGTATAGATATTAGGTTTACAGTCAAAAAACCTTCGATTGAAGATCTAGAGAAAATAAAACCTACAGTAGACAATCCATTGCTACATCACTGATCATGCGAATGCCACTTAGAAGTTTAAACTTTAATCTACCTGACAAGCCTTTTGGTTCAAATGCTGAAAAACTTTCTGGTCTTAGTGATCAGTTAAAAAAACTGACCAGAGGAGCTGGAATAGATAATAATAAATTCAAACTTGCTTGGAAAAAGCTATTTGAGGCAATTGAAAATAAAAATAGTATTGAGACAACACTCATTGATAGAGTTGACATCAGGGCTTTAGGTCTTGCCTTAACAACTAAATATAAAGATAAAATACAAATTACTGAAAATGTTTTAAATCGTATAGATTTAATAACGAATAAACCTAACTCTCTTTTCATCCAAGACCTTTTTCAATACTATCTTAATTGTTTTAACAAAATAGACGATATCAATTTCATATCCCAGTGGCTTATTAAAGCACGCGAAACTAGAAAGATGACCCAATGGTATGACGAAAATTTATTATCTCCTAATGGTGCTAAGTGGGTCGCAGATTTAGCAATTGCAAAACAAAAAGATTTTAACCAAATTATTCATGAATTAGAGCTAGATCATTTCCAGTCCGGGCAGTTCATGGAGTCAGCTCAAAAGATTTATTATGTTGAGCAACTTAGAACCATACCATTTAACCAACCTCACGAACTTCTACAAGAGGTTCAAAAAACTGATGTATTTGAATCAAAATTTAATGAGTCTGAATTACTAGGCCACCAAATACTAAAAATTCTGATTGAAAAAGCCCCGACCCATGACATTCATCAATCTTGGCTGGATACAATAATGACCATTGCTGGGGACCCTAGAATACCTGTCAGCCATCCTAGGTATAGAAAATGGTGGATTCATATTGATAAAAATTCGACTTCAAAAGTAAAAGGCTGGCTTTCTGGATTAGACATTAAACGATTCCTTGAAGCTCTCGAAGACTTTTCATACTCATCAAACGATTCAGATATGAAACGTATGTTTCCAGCACGAAAAAAGTTTTTAGAAGGATTGTATGATAGAAAACTAATAAAAAATACGAAGCTCTATCTGAGTGACCGTATGGCTTCTTTCTTAAATCGGAAATATAAAAAAGAACATTTACCAGATTTCTCCATAATTAATGATAGCGAAAAATCAATAATATATGTTGACCTAGAAACAGCACACTTAGTTGAAGGTAGCCACCAATGCCAGTTATGGATTTATAGAACTCTTCATGATTCCGCTCCTGTATTACAGTATAACAAGCAAAGAAAGTCATATCGAAGTCTAACAATGGGATTACACGAGTCTATGGAAAACTATGGTCAAGGGGCATTTGCCTATTTTACACACTCACCCGCACATTTCAGTTGGCAAAGAAGAGCTGTACAGTCACTCAAAGCTTTAAGTGTACCAATAACAATGAAAGATATTCTGACAGCAGATGATTATCGCGCGTTTGTAAAAAGGTTTGGAGTACGTTAATGGAATTTTCCAGCCTAATTGATAGATTCTTTAAAAATACAGATCGTTCCAACACATTTGATTTTACTGCAGATTCTGTTGACGGTGGATATTTTTCAGTAGAACAAGAAAAATTTAATAAAATAAAAGACGGTAATGCTGATGAGTGGTTAACTCAACAATTTGTTACGTTAAAGATGTTAGAAGAACAAGGGGAAGCTGAAAGTATACCAAATGGTTTCATTGTTTCTTCCAAAGTGTTATCCCGACTTGATGAATATACCAGTGAAGTTTTATCTTTACCCGAACTTTGGCAAGGCACTATAACCGCAGACATTAAAGGCACTACAAGTCGCTCTAGCTTTCAAGTCGATTTATCAGTTTCTGACCCCAATGGCCGAAATACTTATATTTACGAAATTGAAGGGCCAATCATTAAATTTGGACAATCATTTCAGTACTTACTTCCTCAAGCTCAATTAATAGCTTTTGAGGCACGTATCAATCATGAAGCCTCAGATAAAACGGAGTTTGATAACTTAACCTACTTACTTAACCTTCAGCTTAGCCAAAAAGAAAAAGCCAATATTAAACTTAAACATTTTGAAAAGTTAAGGATTCATACGCCTGAAAAAGTGACTGTTGAAGCAGAACTCGATCAATTTGGAAATTTAATTCTCACCCCTCAACTGGGACAATCAGCAACTCATGAAGAAATTCAGAGAGTGCTTGGACAAATAAACGCTCCTAATGCTAATACCTTGAGGGTAGGGGATGAAATTATTTTGTTTACAGAAGAAAAAGTAAAAGCTGTAAAGGAAGTACTTAACAACCGAAAGGTGCCAAAAAGCAAGGTTAAAGAATTTCTAGTGAATCCAACAGCTTTTATTGATGCTTCTTTAGTAGATCTAGATATTGGCTTTTCAATTCGCGTACATGGTGCAACGACATTCAAGCATGCTTACTTTGGAGAAACAGATGCCTCAGGTGTAGATTGGTTTGGTAAGTCTGTTGCTGCTGGTCAAATACTTCCATTTAGCAACGTAATCTCAGATGTTAATGATTCAGCTACTCTATCTCAACTAGAAACTATTTTTTCAGATGCACAAGCTACAGGAGCAACTGAAATTGATTTTGAAGGCAAAGCATACGACATTAGCGATACTGAAAAAGCTAAGAAAACATTTGAAAATATTAAGAAGAAAATTGCTGACGGTGAAATTGACAATCATACAAGTGATGGTGATTACGATAACACCCAAACAAGTGCAGACTCAGAAGAAGTTATTGTTGTTGACATTGATCTGAATGACGAGATTTTGTCAGATCATTCACCTTTAGTTCAAGCAAAGATTGCCGATGTGTGCAGAGTGGGAGAGCTTGATTGGGGTAATTATATTCGCTCTGCTTTCAAACATCAGGATGTTGGTGTTCGTTGGATTTTAGGCTTAATAGATCAAAGTAAACAAGAAGACAAAATTCAAGGTGCTTTACTCGCTGATGACATGGGCCTAGGAAAAACTTTCATGGCTTTGTCCGCAATTGAACACCACTACCAAGACCTTAATAAAATTGCAGAAACTCAAAAGCCAACACTAATTGTTGCACCGCTTACCTTACTAGAAAACTGGAAAGATGAAGTTGTTAAGACATTCAAGAAATCACCCTTTAGAGATATTGTTATTTTGCAATCTGATGGAGAGTTACGTCGTTTTAAAAGTGGTGGCGTAGAGATTCGTTCAAACTCAAATGAAGATGGTGAATATGAGCCAAGGTATTCATTAAATATTGGCAAAGAGCAACCTGATCGTCTTGATATGCCGGGAAGACTTATAATTACCACGTATCAAACATTAAGAGACTATCAGTTTTCTTTATGCTTAATTGACTGGGGTTTAGTGATTTTTGATGAAGCTCAAAACATTAAAAATCCTAATGCTCTTCAAACAAGAGCTGCAAAAGGATTAAAAGCCGAGTTCAAGCTGATTGCCACAGGCACTCCAGTTGAAAACAGTTTAGCTGATTTCTGGTGTTTAATGGATACAGCCTGTCCAGAATATTTAGGTGGTTATCAAGAATTCAGATCTAAATACATCTCTCCAATTTTGCAAGCGGCAGGAGACGAAGTAGAAGAAGTTAGGTCTCGCGTTGGAAGGGAGCTACGTATTCAAGTTGGAGCTATCATGCTTCGACGCGTTAAAGAAGATAACTTAGACGGGCTACCGTCTAAACATATATTTGTTGGTGTAGAAGACGATGAGTGGCAGTATCTTCCCGAATTGGGCAAGACAATGTCTGGGTATCAACTAAAGGTTTATGATGGAGCGATTGAGTCACAAGCTGAATCGGATTCAAACCACGTTCTAGCCACATTGCAACGCCTTAGAAATAGTTCTCTTCACCCAAGGTTGGCAGATGGTGGTAAGTTAGACATCCCCCATAATGAAAAAGAACTACAGAGTATTTTCAACGAATCAGATAAATTGAAAAGCCTGATAGAATCACTGGATCTTATTAAAAAGCGACAAGAAAAGTGCATTATATTTACTGTTAACAAAAGGCTTCAAACTTTTTTGAGCCTTGCCTTGAGTAAAAAATATAAGTTAGTGCCACTATCAATTATTAATGGTGATGCAAAAGCTGTTTCCAAAAAACCATCAACGCCTACTCGTAAAACTATGATTGCTGACTTTGAAGCAAAGAAGGGTTTCAACATCATAATAATGTCACCTGTTGCTGCTGGCGTGGGCTTAACTGTTGTGGGCGCTAACAATGTTATCCATTTTGAAAGACATTGGAACCCTGCTAAAGAAGCACAAGCGACGGATCGTGTATACCGAATTGGTCAGAAAAAAGATGTAAACATCTATATACCTGTATTACTTCACCCTAACATGGAATCATTTGATGTAAACCTTCATCGCTTATTAAGTAAGAAAACTTTACTAAAAGATTCAGTAGTTACACCTGAAGAAGTTATACCTATGCCAGGTGGTATCGGCGCTACATTTAACTTTTCTGACGAAAAGCCTATTAAAACAAAAGAAATTTACAAGCTAAGTTGGCAGCAATTCGAAGCATTAACAGTTGAGATAATGTCTAAAGAACTAAAGGCAAATAGTGCATGGCTAACAAACAACGGTGCTGACAAAGGGGCTGATGGTGTTATTGATAATGGGGAGCAATTAGTACTTATTCAGGCGAAACATACCAAAGGACGCTATGACGGCTATGAGGCAATAAAGGAAATTGTTTTTGCTAAAAGTGTGTATGAAAAAGTAATAGGAAAAAGCAACTCAAAATTGATGTTTATCACTAATGCTACAGCACTCTCGAAAAGAACTAGAGAAACAGCCAAGCAATGCAATGTTGAAGTATTAAACGGTAATGCATTTGCTGAATTAGTTGAAAAGCATAAAATTACTTTTAAACAACTAATCACACGATTAGATAAAAAGCGACTTAAAGTTTAACTTTAATATTGGTAGTGTTCAAAAATCTGTGTCATTCCTTTAATATTAATGCACAAGCATTAAGGAGTGATACATTATGTCCAATTCATTTAATTTTGATGAAGCCCTTAAAGACCTACAGGCAGGAAAAGACTTAACCGGTAAAGACGGTATTTTAATGCCATTAATCAAATAGCTTACAGAACAAAGTTGCTCTTTCAACCGCATTCATATTTTTTGCAATTAATCGGCAGTCTTGTGCATAACAGAATTGAGCACGATAGGTTTCGTATGAACCTGACCTATTCATATAGAGTTTATTTCCGTCTTCTTCAACTCCACATTCTTGTGTACAACCGACAAGCAACAATATGAATGTGCCTGCGAAAAGATACTTCATCCGACTGATCCCCCGAACATTATCTACTGATGTGTCTGCATCCATTCTCGTGCTAACTTCTGTGCTTCTGCTAGTTGTGATGAAGTCATTTCTTTAGCAATTAAATCTCTATTCTATATCGAATTTTTATTCCCACTCACTGCCGCAACATTCCAATACATATGTGCCATTACATAATCCTTAAGAACACCTTTCCTTTTGATATACATCAACCCTAAATTGTTTTATTTTTCAACTTCTCCTTGTTCTGATTTCACTCGACAATCATGATTGCCATCATCATGAAGACAACTTCCAGAATAAAAACTAGAGTCTATCCTTTCCATATTTATCGTGTTGATGAGGAATGCTTCTTTCAAAAAGGCATCATCAAATGATCGATCTTCAGCATCTGCAGGAAATTTCTTATAATGGTCTAATAATTCATACTTTAAATCACTTAATCCTATTTTTAAAAACCTAACCGACGAAAATGTATTACCACCACCTTTATTAGTATTTGCATATAAAAAATTATTTTCGCAATCACCCTTAATGCTTATACCGTACGAAGAAATCAAAATAAAATATGGTTTTGTTCCTTTATAAATAACCTCAGAATATTCACCAGGATATGCCCAGTTTTCATCATTCATAGATTCATAATCTACTCTTCTTACATCTTTAAACTTCTCTAAAGTTCTTAAGAATTTATTTATTGAAACTCCAGCACGCACAACACCAAAATTAATAGATTGTGATGAGTACTCACCACACAGTTTAGTTAATCGATTTATTTCTACCTCACTATATCCCTCTTCTTCCAACTTATACTTCAAAGTCTTTCCTTCAGATTCTTCATCTACAAAAGGACCTCCCATATGATTATATTGAAAATAAAGTTTAACTAAACTGTATTGTGCCAGGATACTTCCTCTTTTTGACTTATCCAAACAGTCGTAAAAATCAGGATGCTCATCGAAACAACTCTTATTAAAGACAACTTCTCCTTTATCATTCCAAGTAGTTACAACCCCCCTTATACTCCCTTTGATCCAATTTGACTCTGACTTCTTTTGCCCATGCTCTAACAAAATAAGGTATTTCCCATCTAGCACACCATCTTTAAAATCTGCTTCAGCATATTTCTGACCACTCTCATACCATGTAGTCCACCCCCCTATTTTTTTATCATCTTTATATTTACCTTCTGATTCTTTCTGACCACTCTCATACCATGTAGTCCATCTCCCTATTTTGTTATAAACTTTATATATACCTTCTGATTTTTTCTGACCATTCTCATACCAACTAGTTTTAAGAAGTCCATCTAACTTTCCATTCTTATAGTTTGCTTCAGACTCCTTCTGTCCATTTTCATCCCACTTAGTCTTAAGTCCTTCTCTCTTTCCATCTTTGTAGTTTTCTTCTTCTTTCTTCTTTCCATTTTCATACCATTTAGTCCAGAGTCCTTCAAACTCTCCATTCTTATAGTTTGCTTCATTATCCTTCTGTCCGTTTTCATCCCAATGAGTTGAAAGTCCATCTAACTTTCCATCCTTGTAATGTTTTTCAACCTTCTTTTGTCCATCTTTATAAGACTCAACATACTTACCGGTAAAACCCACCTCAGAATTAATCTCATACTTAACACCACCTCTATCTTGTAGTGATGTAACTTCCTTTTCTTCCATACACCCTGTTACAAATAGTAATGAGATGAGTATTAAAATAGTATTCTTCATTTCTTAGTTCCCTTAAACGGTTCAACTTAACCAATTTCTACCTTACACCCAAATATCTTTTTTACTCAACAACACACATAAAAAAACCCATATGACTTTTCACAGCTCATATGGGTTCTTCTGTTCGTTATAGCTCTAAGCTAACTCAACCATCCTCATTATCCCCACTATTCGTTGGATTAGACTTATTGCCTCTCGGTCGTTTTACACGCCTGTTCAACACGACTTGTGCAACAGGATGCTCCCTGTGTACCGTCTTTCTTTGAGTGTAACCGACTAAGGTCTATCTGCAAATCACAACAGGAAATACACGGAAACGGATTATTTTTATAGTGTGTATTAGTCACGACCTGATCTGACAGTTACCCGTTTATCAAACGGCCATTGGCTGAAACAATGAATAGATGGATGAAGTTTTTAAATATAAAAGTTATTCTACAATAGATGAAATAGCCAACCTAAAATAAGAGTCATTTTATCGTATAAGCCATTGTCGGGGTGGCGTAACAATAGTGACGAGAGAGAAACAAAGATGAGCGAATCAAATATAAATAAACGAATTGAAGGTAGAGCCAAAACCATTCGAGAACTGCTTGATTCGGCCAAGTACACCATCGACTTTTACCAGCGAGAGTACGCATGGAAGGAGCGACAAATACGTGAGTTGATCGATGACCTAACGGGAAAGTTTCTCGATTCCTTTGATCCAGAACATCCCCGTCATCAAGTGGAGCATTACGGCCACTATTTCTTGGGGAGTATTGTCATCTCGCATAAGCGAAACAAACGCTACATTGTGGATGGCCAACAACGGTTGACGACTCTGACTTTATTGCTAATCTACCTCAACAGGCTTAGAGATGGGCGAAAAGATGTCAAGGATGTTACCAATCTAATTTACTCCGACAAATATGGGTCAAACAACTTCAACCTCGACGTTGAGGACCGCAATGAGGTCATGCAGAAACTACTGGACGGTCAACCGATCCACGAGAACGGAGAGACGGAGTCTATCCGAAACATTGCCGAACGCTATGCCAATATCTCTGACCACTTCCCCGAAGAGATTACTGGGCATGCTCTATCGTACTTTGTAGATTGGCTTTTGGAGAATGTTCACATAGTCGAGATTGAAGCATTTAACGATGAAGACGCCTACATGATCTTTGAGACGATGAACGACCGGGGTTTGTCACTCAGCCTGCCTGAGATGCTCAAGGGTTATATCCTCGCCAACATTACCCGTGAGACCGACCAGAAGATCGTCAACACGAGCTGGAAGGCTCATATGCAGGCGTTCAAAACTTTAGGTGATGACGAGGACGTTGACTTCTTCAAAAACTGGCTTCGGGCCCGCTATGCTGAGTCGATACGCCCCGGTCAGAAGGGTGCTGAGAACAAAGACTACGAGAAGATTGGATCGGAGTTTCACCGCTGGGTTCGGGATCAGAAAGAACGGGTGGGATTAGGTAACTCAGACACCTTTGTGACCTTCGTCAAACGGGACTTGGATTTCTACGCTCGTCAAGCATTGGCTATACGGCAAGCAGCAATGACCCTGACGCCGGGATGGGAGTCTATCTTCTACAATGATAACCGAGGATTTACACTCCAGACCCAAGCTCTCTTGGCGGCATTGGACCCAAGTGATGATCAAGAGGTAGTTAAAAAGAAGGTGGCTCTGGTGGCAGACTTTTTGGATATCTGGATTGCACGTAGGGTCTGGAACTTCAGGACCATCGCTTATAGCTCGGTGAAGTACACTCTTTTTACATTAACCAAAGATGTCCGTGACCAGGATGTTGAGTCCCTCGCAGCGTACCTCAGGGCGCAACTAGACGAGCAAGCAGAGTCCTTTGGGGGACAGCCAAGGCTGCGGCTCCATCAACAGAACTACCGCCAGATCCGACATATACTTGCTCGGGTCACCCACTGGTTAGATACCCAATGTGGTCTGGCATCCCATTTTGAGGACTTGGTTTCTCAGGGCCGAGCGCGCCCCTTTGAGATTGAGCATATCTGGGCCGACCACTTCGACCGTTTCAGCGAGGTCTTTGCGCATCCCTCGGACTTCGACACCGCTCGAAATCAGATCGGAGGACTATTGCTCTTGCAAAGAGGCTTGAATCAGAGCCTCGGCGATGACCCCTACCAGACAAAAAAAGAGGCGTATGCGACTAAGGGAGAGAATCTTTTGGCTCGCAGTCTCCATTCGTCGGCCTACCAGAACAACCCTGCGTTCAGGGAGCTTATAGACCTTACGGGACTCGCCTTCAGGCATTATGATGAGTTTGGACTCGAGGAGCAAGCTGAACGACAAGAACTCTATATCCGATTGGCCGAATGGGTGTGGAACCCTTCTCGCATCGACCTAGATGGAGAGAAACCTCCGATCCACGAGCCTATATTAGACCCTGAAGAGGTAAGAGAAGAGGTCGCTGACCGACCGGACCGCCATGAGGCACGACTGGCGTATTGGGAAAGATTATTGCCCGTCGCAAAGGAACGTTCTGACCTTCACCGAAACATCTCATCAAGCCGCTACAACTGGATTGGAGCGCGTAAGCACGGTCAATGGTGGAACTACGTTGTCTTGATAGATGAGACTCGTGTGGAACTCTACATCGACGGCCCTGAAGCCGCTGGCAATAAGTCCCTCTTCGACCAATTTCAGGTTGACAAGTCTGCTGTGGAGGTGGACTTTGGTGGTAAACTTCACTGGCAGCGACTCGATGACAAACGTGCATCCAGAATCAGCTTTACAGTCTCTGGCGGCTGGGCAGACGACTCTACCTGGGATGAAACTACCGACGCTGCTGTGGATGCCATGACGAGGCTCTACAATGCACTCTGGCAGCGAGTGGAGAAGATGCGAAGATAACAATCCCGTTACCCATCTCGCTGGCAGAACCATAGGCAGATAATCAATCTGGCTTTTGACCCACCCATTAAAAACAGTGGAGGGTTAATTGGGGGGTTAAAATCAACGTAACTTACATAACATATTGTTTTTTAATGACTTAAACTCATTGCCGCTATGAACCCTTGTCCTTGCGGTTACTTAGGCGACCCCTTAGGTCGTTGTCAATGTACCACCGAA
>ENA-OSET01003268-OSET01003268.1-sediment-metagenome-genome-assembly--contig:-NODE-3268-length-15051-cov-7.400962_pt1 | contig 15051 bp, 15 predicted proteins | sample MGYA00237882_ERZ534229 | MGnify/ENA primary metagenome ERZ534229 (study PRJEB26408, sample SAMN06266212) | sediment metagenome | isolation source: Hudson Canyon methane seep mesocosm | place... | reverse complement strand
ATCAATGTGGCTTTGTGAGGGCCAATGTGGCGGTGGCAAGGCGAGCCGGGGTGGAGGTTTGATAATAGCCATTATCACTGAGTACCCCATTTTTTTGTTTTGTGGAGAGTGTTCCATTGAGTGTAACAAAGGATCTGCTTAATCAAATTTTCCCTAGACAAAAAAATAATTATTTAGTCACATGTATGCGTTTGCATAGGGTTATTAATTTGATGCAAGCATGGTTCCATTCAGATTTCCTTTTAAACCCAGTCATCTAGGTATCAAATCAAAACCGGCCCCACTGAGATATTATGAATATTGTTTTAAAAGACTTTCTAGTCAAATCTTCTATAAAATTTGGAACAAGTGGTGCTCGGGGTCTAGTGACAGATTTTACCTCGGAAGTCTCTTGTTTTTTTGTTCAAGCATTTTGGCAGGCATGTGGCTATGGTGCAACTGTTGTTATTGGTCACGACTTGAGGCCTAGCAGTCCAGAGATCACTCGAGCATGTGTTGCTTTTTTTAGGGATATAGGTGTTGAAGTTATATATGTTGGAGCGTTGCCTACTCCAGCGATAGCGCTTTATGCTCAACTCAAAAAGTGCCCAGCTATAGTAGTAACGGGTAGTCATATACCGTTCGATAGAAATGGCCTTAAGTTTTATAGTATTTCAGGCGAAATAAGCAAGTTAGATGAAGTGTGTATCCTCTCTCAGCAATTAAAGATGTCTAGCTCAGTCGTGTTAGATGACTTGCCGCCTGTCAATCAAGTCGCTCACAAAGCTTATGTTAAAAGGTATATAGATTTTTTTCCGACCATGCGTTAGTTGGTAAAACGATAGCAATTTATCAGCATTCCAGCGTTGCAAGAGACATTCTGGTTGAGATTTTGGAAGGGCTTGGAGCCGAAATAATTGCCCTTGGTCGTACAGATGATTTTACTCCCGTTGATACTGAGGCAGTGACGTCCCATGATATTAAGATCGCTCTTGAATGGGCGTGCGTGCATAAATTTGATGCTTTGATTACAACTGATGGAGACGGTGATCGTCCGTTGATTGCAGATGAGAATGGTTGTTGGTTGCGTGATGATATCGTTGGTCTTTTATGTGCCCAAGCATTGGGGGCAGATGTTGTTGTAACGCCAGTTAGTTGCAATACCGGAGTCGAGTTGTGTGGAGATTTTCTGCAGGTAAAGCGCACAAAGATCGGTTCGCCTTATGTCATAAAGGGAATTGATTTAGTGGCTGAGGAATCTCCGGGCCACGCTGTCATGGGCTATGAGGTAAACGGTGGTTTTATACTGGGCGCTACTTTACATTCCGGGCTTTGTAAATTAGAAGTGTTAAAGACAAGGGATGCTGTATTACCTATTGTTGTGCTTCTGAAAGAATCACAAAGCAGGGCAGCTAAAGTAAGCGGCTTGCTGGATGATTTGCCGCTTCGCTTTACCGCCAGTGATCGCCTGATAACCTCTGGTGCTTCTTCAACTGTGCAATTAGTGCTAGATGGGTTGCGAAAAGATCACAATTTCCATGATCTACTTGAATCAAAAACGATAATGATAGCTTCGCGTGACAGCACCGACGGACTTAGAGCGGTTATGTCCAATGGAGATATTTTGCATGTTCGACCGTCCGGCAATGCGCCTGAGCTTCGGATATACGCAGAGTCAAGCTGTCCTGAACATGCTCGTTCTATGGTTAGTTATGCTCTTTCGGCAATAAAGCCTTTATTGGTATGAGTAGTTGCCTGCTGTTAGTGAATCCTGCATATCAATTGTCATCCAGGACGAGTGATCAGGCGCTGAAGCGGAACTTGAGAATTACATATCAAATACAGTGAGGAGATTATTTTGAATATTTGTGCAGTCACAATGGCTGGAGGGTCTGGAACGAGATTATGGCCTTTATCTAGGGCCTCTCATCCAAAACAGTTTTTGGAGTTAGACGGGGAGAACACTATGCTCCAGGCTACGCTAAATAGACTGGATGGTATTGATATCACCTCATCTGTCACTATTTGCAACGAGCAGCACCGATTTTTTGTGGCCGAGCAGCTGCGTCAGATTGATAAGTTGGGTTCCATTATTTTGGAGCCAGTGGGCCGTGATACTGCGCCAGCAATTGCACTAGCTGCACTTACAGCGAAGGATGATCCAGTTCTTCTCGTATTGGCCGCGGACCATGTTATCCGCGATGAGTCAGCGTTTTGTGAGGCGATTAGCAATGCATTACCGTTAGCGGAGTCTGGAAAGCTAGTGACCTTTGGTATTGTACCTGAAGGGCCTCACACCGGGTTTGGGTATATAAAGAGAGGTGATCCATCTGGTGTCGGTTACTTTGTTGATGAGTTTGTTGAAAAGCCCACCTTAGATGTAGCCGAGGGTTATCTGGCTGGTGGATGCTATTACTGGAACAGTGGTATGTTTATGTTTAAGGCAAGCCGGTATCTTGCGGAATTAGAAAAGTTTCGGCCAGATATATATGAGGCATGTAAAGCTGCGGTAGAAGGCTCCCGGTCTGATCTAGATTTTTTGCGTGTTGACAAAAATCAATTTGAGTCCTGCCCTAGTGAATCCGTCGATTATGCTGTTATGGAAAATACGAAAGACGCCATAGTAGTGCCTTTAGATGTCGGTTGGAATGATATAGGCTCTTGGTCATCGATTTGGGATATTAGTGAAAAAGACGAAAATGGTAATGTCAGCCGCGGAGACGTAATTCTGCATGATTCAAATAATTCCTATATACGAACAGATGGGTGCTTGGTTGCGGCAGTAGGCATAGAAGATTTAGTTGTCGTCGCTACCAGAGATGTGGTTATGGTTTCCCATAAGGATAGCGTTCAAGACGTAAAGGTAATTGCCCAAAAGTTAAAAGATAGCTCACGTACTGAGTGGGAGCTACATCGAGAAGTTTATCGTCCTTGGGGTAAGTATGATTCGATTGATAATGGTGAGCGCTATCAGGTCAAGCGGATTACCGTAAAATCTGGCGCTAAGTTAAGCGTTCAAATGCATCATCATCGTGCTGAGCATTGGGTTGTTGTCAGTGGAACGGCAAAAGTTACCAATGGCGATAAAACTTTCCTATTATCTGAAAACCAGTCAACTTATATTCCTGTAGGGGTTGTTCATGCACTTGAGAACCCGGGGAAAGTGGTCCTTGAATTAATTGAAGTTCAGTCTGGTTCATACCTTGATGAGGATGATATTGTCAGATTTGAAGATATTTATGGGAGAGGATCGATTTAAAGATCATGGTTTAGCCTAGTATTTCAGGTCTTGACTGTGAGCATGTTATCTAACAGTTTATGACATTTCTGTATTTACAGTATAAAGTCTAAACTAGGATGACTAATTAAAACTAAGTATCCTGTATAGTTCCAATCATAACGGGCTTATATGAATTACATGAGAAAAGTGGCAATAACGGGAGCAACAGGCTTCATTGGGCGTCATATATGTGCATCTTTCGAACAGCTAGGCATTGATTATGTAAGGTTGACCAGACAACCGGAGTGTGGGCGCGACAGATTTTACGACCTTTCGCTAAAAAAATTGAGTCCAACTTTGTTTGAAGGTGTTGATACATTAATTCATGCCGCAGCCTACGTCCATAAAGATAGTGACAAGCTCATGCATCAAAAATTAAATTTTGAGGCGACTAAATTATTATTTGATTCAGCTATTAGTAAAAAATTAAACATAATATTTATAAGTACAGTTGGTGTTTATGGGCAGGTTGCGAGTAAGGATATTATTGATGAGCGTGATGAGCTAAAGCCGTTAAATGTCTATTCACAAGCAAAATTGAATTGTGAGGAATATTTAGAGTTTAAGGCAAAATCTGAACTAATCATGTATACAACGTTTAGATTGCCACTCGTAATAGGGATGAGTGCTCCTGGAACATTCGGGCTATTAGAGAAGATGATGTTGTATGGTTTACCACTACCGTTTAAGAAGAGTGATAATCTGCGCTCTGTATTAGACGTGGAATGCTTTGCAGAGTTTATGGCTGGTTTCTATCAAAAGAATATCTTTTTAAATAAATCGGTTATCGTAAAAAATAAAGAAGATATGTCTTTGGACGCAATGCTTGTCTATCTTAGCGGAAAAAATAACAAACCATATAAATCATTTTATTTTCCAACTATCTTAATCAAAATATTGCTTTACATTCTATTTAGAAAAAAAATTGCACAGCAACTTTTTGGATCGCTCGTTTTTAGAGGTACATTCGAGGTTTAGAGTAATTTAGCCATCAGGGTAACATCCGGTCCTCATGATATAACAATGGCTGAGGCGTCGGTGTTTGTAATGAATCTTGAACGAGCAGTGTACAATCAGGAAACCAATGTGCTGCAGTCGCATTTAAATGTAAGGTCTGGAGTCGACTGCACCATAAGGGAGCTAGCTTGCGAGATTGTAAAAGTCACTGGATTTGAAGGTGATATTATTTGGAATACACTAAAGCCTGATCGAACTCCGCGAAAGCTACTGGATACGAGTAACCTATCTAGGTTAGGTTGGTCTGAAAGTTGATTTGGAAGCCGCTCTGAGGAATACTTATCGATGGTTTCTGAATCACGAATACGACTTTAGGCGATAATAAAGTTAAGATCTAAGTTTTCCAAAAAATATAAACTTAAATATTAATTCGAATCTGATTAAAATGAGAAATTAAAACCATGGAAGCTATGCCTCAAGATAACATTATTGCGGTATTAGTAGCTGAAAAAAGCGTATTGGACTTCATTGATAAAACGATAGATGGATTACTAAGAAAATCAAATGTAAAAAAAATTTATATAATTGTCCCGCATTCTGATATGGATTCCTTTGAAATGAAGATGCACAGCAAACCTGTGTATGTTGTTTGCGAAAATGAGTTAATCAATACCGAGAATCAAGAGCGTATCAAGCAGCTACTTCGTCATAAGAATCATCGATATGGCTGGTATTTGCAACAGTTTCTAAAACTAGAATTCATTAATTATATCGATGAAGAAGACTATTTAATATGGGATGCTGATACTATTCTTTTGAAAAAAACTATCTTTGATAGGTCCAGGTTTGAGGTTTCACCTTCTCTTGAAAACCACACTCCATATTTTAGAACCTTGAAAAAACTAACAGGAATAGAAAAGCAGGTGAACTTTTCTTTTGTAATGCAATATATGATGGTAAATAAATCGGATTTATGTAGCTTTTTTTCATTAATCGATCATAAAGATCCGAGAAATTGGTATTTTAGGGTATTAGAGTGTCTGGAGTTGGATGATGAAAGTGAGTTTAGTGAGTACGAGTCATTCGGTAATTTTGTTGCGTTCCATAGCGATAAAAAAATCATGATAACCAGTGAAAAATGGTTTAGATATGGTGCAGCTATTTATGATCCTGAAAAGCTTAAGAATATAGAATACGAATATTTAGAAAAAAAATTCTCTGGATATACATATGTCGCTTTTGAAAGACATAGTTACTCTTTACTTAAAAGAATCGCATCAAGAATTATGGCGTTCCTAAGACTATAGCGATCTATGATCCATCTCTATTTGTAAATATTTTAGATCTACTGCTTTATCAAAGGAGTGTATATGATGGCAACACTATTTTTGTAATAAGTGCGATTATTATGGGGTTTGTAACTAAGCGTAATGAATAATATATATAAGAGTATCACAAATGGGGCTGGAGCCTCATTTTTGACAAGTGCCATAAACTTTACAAGTTTTATAATTCTTCCAAGTTATGCCTCATACACAAGTGACTTCACAATCTTCAGTGAAGCAAATATTTATTCCGGGTTTTATAATTCTGTTATCGCTGTTTCTGCGGGCTCAGTAGCGTTAATGACTTTGCATACTAAAAGCATTAGTTACACAAGATTATATTTTCTAATTAGTTTTTTAATTATAGTGGGCTTTTTGCTTTTTTCTGAGTGGCGTGAGAGTGAATTAATTTTGGCATATGCTATTTTGTCTATACAAAATTATATAATTGTTTCAAAAAGGTATTTGTCTGACTCTGGTTATACGGCTTACAAGTTGGCATTTCAGCCCGTTATTTTTTTCCTGTCTGTGTCCTTACAAAAAACGGTCGGTTGGGACTTTGCCTGGACGACCTTGTATCTTTATTGCGCTATATTTTCACTTATGGTGTGCAGACATGAGCTACGTATGATAATTAATAAAATAATGCGATTTGAAAACAATTTAGATTTCAAAAGACTAGTTTATTTGTTGTTATCATGCGCTGCTTTACCCTTATTGGTGCAAATGGACTTGCCTTTCATTAATATTAATAACCTGGATATAGCTTTTTATAGCGTAGCTCACAGAATAGCTTATTCAATTCCCGTAGCGATAACCGGCATAAATGTTCCATTATTGGTGGGTATATATGAACACAGTACTCGCCAGAAATTTATGTACACAGCGATGATCATTACATTAGCTGTTTGCTTTATGGTAACAGCCATACTTGTTTTTCTTAACCTGTTTTCGGATATCTATTTCGACAACCTCCTGATCGCCTCAATTTTGTTTCTGAGCGCATCATATGCATTTATTAATATCATGCTGTCCGTCGGTGCTATTATATATAGTAGAAAAGTTTTTTATATAGTTTCCACCATTATATTAGTGTCATCTTTTGGCTATTTTTTCCAATCTTATGTCTCCTTTATAATATATAAAGGCATTATTTTATTGCTCGCGACTGTGATTATTTTTAAATTCAAAATGTTTGAAAAAATCCATGAATAACACAAGGTTTTCAATTATCGGATTATATCTAGCTGTTGCTTTTCTGACATTGGATTTTGTTCAATTACAATTCGATATGGGATATGAGGATTCATGGTCCGCCTACCTTGAGGTAGATTCGTTAGAAGTCACGGTGCGGTATTTGTTAATGGTAACTGTCTATGTGTTTGTATTCTTAATTGCTTATTTTGTATTTGAACGTAAATTTGTTTCACTTCATTTGCATTGGAATTTTATAATTAGTCGGAAGCTAATCTATGTCAATAATATCTCTCTTTTAGGTCTTTCGTTCTTGGCTATTTATAATTTATCTACAATTTATAATTACGGACTACTGAAATACATGATTGAAGTGCGTGGTGGTTTGATAAGCCTAGGAGGGCTTTATTATTTCTCGACGATCGGGTTGCTCACGTCGCTATTATGTTCGATATCTCTTCGCTCGAAAAACTCAATTTTCTATTTTAGTTTACTTATCTTCACTGTCTTAGTTTTAGCGTCCGGATTCAGAAACTTTCTTGTTTTTTTAATTATCTACTGGTATTCGTTTTACCATCTCTCTACTAGAAATATTATTAATATAAGGATTTTGGCAACAACTTTTGCGATAATTTTTGCGTTCTATGGTTTTCAGTATTTCAGAACAGAAGGTTTTGTTGGCGCACACGTAATCGACATATTGAATCGTACAGCGCCGCTATCCCACACTTTCGTTTCTGATTTAAATTCAAGCCTTTTTGCACCCCATTTAATTTTTCTCAATTATGGACTTCCGTTGGCAACTTTGTTCAGTAAATTAACTGGTTTCGATTTTAGTAATTGGAATGAGGTAGTAGTAAATGAAGCTGTATTCAGAGATTATTTGAATTGGAGGGGCGATCCATATGCTAGAGCCACCGGTTTCGCTATCAATCATTTAGTTTATGGCTACTTCGTGGGGGGGTATATCGGGCTATTACTTAACTCGATTATGTATATTTTGACTTTTTTGCTGGGGTTTCTGGTTCTGGGTAGTTCGAAGCATTGGATTTGTGGTCTCATTATAATTTGCGCAATATTTATGGGGATAGTTGATTCTTCAATTGAGGCTTTTATTCTCATGCAGTACATACTTGTATATTATGGATTTTTAATTTTCACGTCGAAGGTAATCAAGAAATTGTGAAATATTTTCTTCTAGGTGGTACCGGAAAGATCGGGAAGGCATTAGCAGATCGATATGACTTATTGGATATACCTTATGAAGTTGTTGGTCGGGCTCATCCATTGTCGGCCATTGTTACAAAAGAGTGGAATGCTGAGGCATTCCTCAGTAAAAATTACACCAGAGATGTTTTGGTCTATATGTTACCTGGCACGAGAGATCAGAATACAGACCAAATCAGTCATTTTTGTAGCAATGCTGAGGCCTTAAATTTTCAAGCTATAGTATTTTTATCCAGCATTTCCTCTTTTAAATCCAATGATATTACATCGGTTGATGACTTGAGCCTCTATAATGATCCCTATGGCAAAAGGTATTGTGAGATTCGCTTGCGCAATTATTTCCATGAGTCGAGCGTTTATATCCTCAGGCTAGGGTTGGTTACAAACGCGGACACCCAATGGGATGAGTTTTTAACTATCATGCGCAAGAATGATCTGACATTCCCGCCGTATAGAACACGTTTACCTGTGGTAAGTGTTGATGAAATATTTGAAAGAATTATTAACTTATCAAAAGAAGATTTGCTTACGTTACCCGCAACGCCCCGAGTATTATACGACCTGGGTTTTAGGTTGTCGTCTTTCACACTGATATCTTGCTATAAATTTTTTGGCTATTTTTTATTTAACATCCGTTTGGACTCGTTAAAATTATTTAAATTTATTTTTTTGGGAAGAAATCATGAATGATTTTTCTACTTATGAGTCCGCAGATATTGTCGTCGTGGGGGCCGGCCTCGTTGGTTCCCTTTTTGTGTCCGAAATTTTGGATGATTTCCAGAAGATCGCTTTGTTAGATGCAGGGAGTAACGTCCATAGCTCAATGAAGGAAGTCAAAACTTCTGGTGATTTTTTTCACCCCTCTGGGGATAGATATAGGTGTTTCGGCTTGGGAGGCAGTTCTTCCAAGTGGGCTGGGAGATGTGTGATTTATGATAGGCAAGATTTTGAGCTGTCTGATCAATGGCCGATACATTATGATGAAATCTATAAGTACTATGACAGAGCCCTTAAACTATTAGATGCCGAAGTAGAGATTAGTGATGTCCAGAGTTTAGTAGATGCTACAGGAGAACTACTCCCCATAAATCAAGCTGATTTTGGTCGTTCATTCGATATTTATAGCAAACCGACAAACACTTATGAGAAATTTTCGTCACGGTTTAATGAGTGCCACAATTTAAAAATATATCATGACCATGTAGTAACTTCTCTGGATAGCTGTGATGACGACTATAAGTTTATTTCGGGTGTTGGCCCTGATGGTAGATTTGGCATTAGATCGAAGCGTGTTGTGCTTTGCACGGGAGGACTTGAAGTTACGAAGCTCCTATTAAATCTGCAGCACAATAAACAAATTACGGAGAGTAGTGTGTTAGGAAGTCATTACATGACACACTATGCTGGAACCATAGGGGATTTTCGAGTGGATTCCTCTCGGATCAATTATGGATACGGAAAAAAGGGCAATGTTTTTGTAAGAAATAAATACTTGTACAAGAAGAAAGTAAAAAATGATTTGTCATTTACTGCGCGTATTCATTTTCCTGATATTGATAACCCCAAACATTCATCTAGCATTCTTTCATTCTTGTATGTTTTTAGAAAAATCATTGGGTATGAGTATGGTCTCAGGCTTGTCAAAGCAAGTATGGCTAGCAACTATGAGCATTTTTTAAACATTCTGCTTAATCCATTTTCTTTGTTTCGGGATGTGTACACACTGATTATAGGGCGTTATTTTCTTGACAGAAAGATACCTCCTTTAATGCGGACCTGTTCTAAATCTTTCAATCTTGATATACATTGTGAGCAGTCTCCTACGGTTGATTCTTATGTTACGCTTTCAGATGAAGTAGATGATTATGGGCTCTTTAAACTAAAAGTTCATTGGCACCCAGATGATGGGGATATGGACAACCTTGCAGTTAATATCCAAAAACTAATAGAGCAAGTCGGAGCCAACTGTGACTATTGCTGTTATTTGTCATGCGATGAAATAAAGTCTGAGTTGCTTAGGCATGGAGCATTTGGAGGTCATTTCATCGGTACTACAAAAATGGGTAAAGATTCTACTGAATCGGTTGTTGATCTTAATTTGAAGTTACATGGGGCGGATGATCTATATGTGCTTTCGTCATCGGTTTTTCCAACCAGTAGTCATGCAAACCCCAGCCTTACGATAGCAGCACTCGCTGTTAGGTTGGCTGACTATTTGAAGGCTGAACGATAATGGATATTCTTATCTCAAGTTTTTCTAAGTATAATGAGATATTACACGCTTGCCTCTTAGAATACGACAAGATAAACCCTGAGTTAAAATTTAGGGTTTTAACTAACGCAAGGCTTGAATTTACATCAAAAAATCTCGATTTAGAAGTCACCTACGTGGACGATGACCACGGCTGGTTGAAGTCAATCTTGATCTTACTTGAACCCTATCAAGAAGATGATTATGTGTTGCTTTGCATGGATGACCTTATGCCATTATCTTTTGTCGGCGATGAGGTTTTAAATGCGTTCATTGCCTTTGCAAGAAGCAAAAATATTGATTCCTTAAAGTTGTATGAGCCGCCCAGTCAGAGGATATCTTCCTCCATCAATAGTGGCTTCACAAGAATTGAACGGTGTGACCAAGACAGGTACCCAATTTCAACGATGCTAAGTATTTTCAAAGTATCGTTCCTTCGCAACTTACTAAAACAATCGTCTGACGCTTGGGACTTTGAGCAGGGTGCGTATCCTCGTATTCCTTTAAAATCTCAATGCTACACTTCGCCTTGCAATGTGTTTGATTTTGCGAACTTAGTCATTAAAGGAAGTGTCGTTAAATCACGATTTAAAAGCCATACGCCGGCGGGTCACGTTCTACGAAATATGTCTTATTTTGGTTATGTAAGGCATTATTTAATAATATTTGTATCGACCTACAAAAGTTTCTCATTTGGCAAACTATTTAAATTTTTGGTGCACTGATTTAATGAAGAAAATTATTAATATTGTTGATAGAAAAAGATGGGGATTGTTGGAACATGCGCATGCTGTGGACTATTTCGCTAATGAACTGGGGCATGAATCTATTACTTATTCTATCCTTGACCCAGATGGAATCAGCATTAGAAAATTATTTTCAGTAAGAAATGCTACTATTATCATATGGTCATTAGGTCTTTGCACTTTGCTCATACCGTTTCTGAGGCTGAGAAATAAGGTTGTTTTTGTGTGTCATGAGCCAGGGGGTTTCATACAACGTTTTAATAAAGGTGACGGGCTTTTTTATTCAATTTGTGTTTCTCTATATGAGTTGATGATGTCATTTTCTCATCATATAGTAACGCCAAATAAACGAAATGCTGAAAAATTTGGTATGGAATATGTGCCACTCGTATATAGACCTATGTCATCATTTGAGTCAGAGAATGTCAGCAGAGATTCTAAGTATTGTGTTTATTATCTAGGCCGTTTGGACCATCGAAGAGGCGAAGAATTTTTTTTGCAACTTCAAAATCAACTATCTGATATATATGATTTCAAATTCTTTCCTTGTGAAGGTGTTGGATGCGAAGAGCAAGATAAAGTCACTTACACTAGACAAAGGGGATGCGTCTTTAATTACTATAACGTCGAGCATAATCAGTCGGGTGTTACTGGAGACGCGTTGAGGCTTAATTTGCCAGTAATTGTTAGTGAGTTTGATTTCATATGTGATGATATTGAGAGCCATGGTATTGGCAAAGTTATTAACTCTGATATATCCGATTTAGATAATTTTGCGGCAGCAATTGAAAAGCTTTCTTCAATTACCTATAACGACGAGATATTTGACTATTATAATGTTAACTTCGGTAAGGCAGCGTTTGATAAGGTGTGGGGAAAAATAATTTGACCAATAGTTTAGTGTCTATAATAATGCCTGCTTTTAACGCTGCGAAGTTCATTCATTACTCTATCGAAGGTGTTTTAAATCAATCATATAAAAATATTGAACTAATTATATGTGATGATTTTAGCACTGATAATACGCGTGAAGTTGTATCTCAATATGCAGCTAAAGATCAAAGAATTAGGCTCATATTGAATGATGAAAACATTGGGATAGCTGGGGCAAGGAATAATTGTATAAGTGCTGCATCGGGAGAAATAATTGCGTTCTGTGATGCTGATGATGTTTGGCGCAGTGATAAATTGGATTTACAGATAACCAAGATTTTCGAAGGAAACTATTCCATTGTTTCATCAAATTGCGACCTCATAGATGAACTCGGTAGCATTGTCGGATCGCGGATTTACCCGGAAATTATTACACCAAGAATGTTACGTTTCAGGAATTTCATTGTCAACTCATCGGCTATCTATAGACGATCGGCACATGATTTTCCATTTTGTAAGATCAAACATGAGGATTATCTTTTTTGGTTAAATCTTTCACGAAACAAATCTATTTTTTGTTATCAGGAGCCATTAGTTGCGTACAGGGTGCACGCCGATAACTTTACGCATAACAAATTTAAATCTTTTTGTTGGCAATATTTTGTTTGGCGTAAAAGAGGCGAATCTGCGCTTGTTATTCCGCTTCTTTTTTTATTTAATCTTCTTTCACGCCTTAGGTAAATTGGTGATATATGAGTGTGCTGTCTTTGATCGGACGATCTAGTGAATTGTTTAAATGGGATGTTGTTAAACTCGAGGGTGTATTAACGCGTGAGGTAACTAAATCTAGATTCTTAGTGATCGGGGGTGCTGGGACGATCGGTCAAGCGGTATCTCGTGAAGTTTTTAAGCGAAACCCCAAGGTGCTTCATGTTGTTGATCTTTCTGAAAACAACATGGTTGAACTCGTTCGTGATCTTCGAAGTACCGTGGGATACGGTTCTGGTGAGTTTAAAACTTTTACCGTCGATTGTGCGTCAGTTGAATTTGAAGTACTGATGAAAAATGAGGGGCCTTATGATTACGTGTTTAATCTGTCAGCTTTAAAACATGTTAGAAGCGAGAAAGATCCTTACACCTTGATGCGTATGATTATGGTCAATATCTTTAATACGGTTAAGACTTTAGAGCTAGCTAAAGAAATGGGCGCAAAGAAGTATTTTTGCGTTTCAACGGATAAAGCTGCAAATCCAGTGAATATGATGGGTGCCAGTAAACGCATTATGGAAATGTTCTTGATGCGTGAGAGTTTGACGCAGGAGATATCCATGGCTCGTTTTGCGAATGTTGCTTTTTCAGATGGGTCGCTTCTTCATGGTTTTAACCAGCGCTTTGCAAAGCGTCAACCGTTCTCAGCCCCAAATGATGTTCGCCGCTATTTCGTGACGCCTCAAGAATCAGGAGAACTGTGTTTATTGTCTGGTTTATTGGGTGAAAACAGAGATGTCTTTTTTCCTAAATTAAGTGAGAAGTTGCATCTGATTACTTTCTCAGAGATTGCGGTTCGCTATCTGCGACAGCATGGTTATGAGCCCTATGAGTGTGAAACTGAAGATGAGGCTCGGGACCGGGCTGAAGAGTTGATCGCTAACAAACAATGGCCTTGTTATTTCTTTAAAAGTGATACCACTGGCGAAAAGGATTTTGAAGAATTTTATACTGATAAAGAAGACCTTGATATGGGGCGCTTTGATAGTATTGGTGTGATCCGCAATCAGCCAGAATTTGATGAGAGTAAGTTGGATGAATTTATGCATGGTATTGAATCGCTCAGAGCAAAGGCGACTTGGACAAAAGACGATATTGTTAAGTTGTATTTTGGCTTATTGCCTGAGTTTGCCCACAAAGAGACAGGTAAATATCTGGATCAGAGGATGTAATGATGCAACGCTTTTTTGATATTGTTTTTTCTTTCTTGGCTTTATTGGTGCTATCCCCCCTACTTATTCCTATTGTCATATTGTTGCGATTAACGGGTGAGGGGGAGGTTTTCTTCCTGCAAGAGCGTATTGGTAAAAGTGGTCATACTTTTAAGCTGTTTAAGTTTGCCACCATGTTAAAGGACAGCCCTAATATTGGCACTGGCACTGTGACTATGAGAAATGATCCGCGAGTACTACCAGCAGGGAGGTTCTTGAGAAAAACAAAGATCAATGAGTTGCCACAGTTACTTAATATTTTCTTTGGTGATATGAGCGTTATTGGCCCCAGACCGCTGACACAACAAACATTTGGTTCCTATTCGATAGAAACCCAGAATATAGTCAAACAGGTTCGTCCGGGACTTTCAGGCGTGGGATCCATCATCTTTCGGGGAGAAGAAGATATTCTACATGGGGAAGCGGGTTCCGTTGATTTCTATGATACGGTTATCGCACCCTATAAAGGTGCTCTTGAAGAGTGGTTTGTCAGCCATCAGGGTCTATATACATATTTCGTTGCCATAGTGGTTACGGTATGGGCAGTTCTCTTTCCTACGTCCAAAATCGCTTGGAAGGCATTTAGAGGCTTGCCTGTGCCACCTGATCAATTAAAGGATGCGCTTAATTACCAAGTTGAATGATTTGAGATATAGGCTGTCTTATCTCAGCTTATTACTTAAATGGCCCAGTTCCTTAAGTATTTCATCGCGGTTGAGTCGCTCTTCCAGCCGCCCTTTAACATAATTTTCTCCAAGGGTTCACCTTGTTCTAGTAGATCAAGTGCAGCGCCTACTCTAAACGAATGGCCACTCAGCAACGGAGTATCTGAATTCGCATTAATAGTTCTTTGAAGCATTTTCAATATCACGCTGACCGAAGAAGGGCACAGGTCTTGCCCTGTATGGCCATTACGTCTGATTGACCTTAAGACAAAGCCATTGTCGCCGACTATATTTTGCCATTGGTGAAGTAGGTTTAATAGCTCTTCGCTAATGGGTATGACTTTGCCAGTACCAAATTGATCTGTTTTAGAAAAGTTTAGCTTGATTACCGGTTTGCCATTAGGTGCTTGTGATATGTCAGTAAACCTAAAGGCACACAATTCTGAGCGTCGGCGCATGGTTTCGTAGCCGAGTCGCAGCAATACTTGGTTTCTAATACCCATAACACCATTATCACAATTGTTGAGTAATTGGTTCAGCAAACCTTTTGTGAGTGGTGTGGCTTGTTCTTGCGC
>ENA-OSET01003267-OSET01003267.1-sediment-metagenome-genome-assembly--contig:-NODE-3267-length-15051-cov-27.050020_pt1 | contig 15051 bp, 24 predicted proteins | sample MGYA00237882_ERZ534229 | MGnify/ENA primary metagenome ERZ534229 (study PRJEB26408, sample SAMN06266212) | sediment metagenome | isolation source: Hudson Canyon methane seep mesocosm | place... | reverse complement strand
ACACCAGATGGTCGTTGTGCCCTTGGTCAATGTCAGTCCATGTCCTGCGGCCTGTGGGTGACAGAAGATGACTTGCAATTTACCTGCCTGATAATCGCGAACGATCTCAGTACGTTTCCCAACGGGCACTGTGCCGTCGATAAAGTCATAGTCGATCTTCATCTTATCGGCCAGCTTACATAGTGCCTCGCGCTCATGACGCCAGTTAAATGCCACGACACTGTGCTTGCGCGCAGCGACCAACTCCATGACTAAGTCATAGCGTTGGGTGTGAAATACCTTGCTGACACCTTCCTCGTTGTAGATGGCCCCTGTGCAAAGTTGCAGTAGCTTCTTTACCTTCGCGCCAGCATGAATTGCATTAATCGTTTCACCGTCCTTGGTGTCGATCATCGAGTCCCATGAAAAGTCTCGGTACTGCTTCATCAACGCGGGGGGCAGGTCGATGTACACGGTTCGTTCTGTGTTTTCGGGGACATCAATGCAGTCCTCGAAACGATACCGTATAGAGATGTCTTTGAGCATCCCTGCAACCGCATCTTCAGCTCCTGGCTTATCCCGCCATTGAACCATTCGTGGGTCAGGACCGACCTGTTGCGGTGAGCACACTTGGCTTCTAAAACCCCAGAAGCTCTTGCCTAACCGTTCACCGTCATCGACGAGTTTCGCAGGGTGCCACATATCCAAAATAGTATTGGCATTGGGCGTACCTGACATGATGATGCGGTGTTCAAAATGCGACATGAGTGCAGCCACTGCTTTTGAGCGTTGGCTGCTGGGGTTCTTAAAGGCTGTGAATTCGTCAATACAAATCCATGTAAAATCCTCTAGGAACGCCGGATTATTCACCAGCCACTTCACAGCATCGTGATTGGTAATGGTGATGTCCACGTCTTCACTGAACATTTGAGCTCGGTTCTTAGCGTACGCAACCGCGTACTTGAGCTCTGGGTTAAAGTTGTCAATGTCGTCGCCCCAACTGGGCTGGAGGATGGACAACGGCGCAAGGACCAGCATCTTGCCGTCCTTCTTCTCAGTGTAGGCTTGGAGTACTGATCTCGTTTTACCAGTACCCGGGTCACTGGTCACAACCACACGATCATTAGCTGCAATGAAGTCTGATGTAACGCGCTGATGCTTGTATAAATCCGGTGTGTCCTTAAAGAACTCCATAGTTCACTCCTAGTTAACTGCTGTCCAATGAAACGTTGGGCGGCGTAGCTTAATGTTGTTGATTGCGAAAGGGACCCAGCGGCAAGTGAGCTTTTCGTAGCCCATAAACTTCTTGGCAACGAGCAAAACAACGCTGATGAATAGACCACCAACGATGCCCGCCATCATGCCGCTGTAGGTCCCAGCGAATATGTACATGAGTCCTATAGTGGCTACGATGTCGATGAGGACGTCATAACCCAGGACCCGTTTGAAGCCAACCTTATACAGCAGGAATATAATCCCCATTGCGGTCAGCAAACCGGCGCTTAACATCGTGATACCTCCCTATTAAATAGTGGACACAGTCCATGGCTAGCGTGAAAATATCGTAGGCATAAGCTGCCCAGATAAGCATATTAATTAGTGCGGTTTTCAACATGATTGGAAATCTCCCATACAAGTTTGACGAGTAGCGCAGCAACCAGTACCACCATAAGGATGGTGGCGACGTAGCTTAGTGCGCTGGTGAGTAGTGACAATGCCACTGTGAACGTTGCACCAATCGCCGTGTACTTGAGGTAACGATCCTTGGACAACGCCCGTAATTTTGAAAAGGTCTTCATAGAGCCTCCATGTGTAGGGGAAAATGTTGTGGGGTCACCGGAATAGTGAGGTACATCAAAAAGGAGATCCGGCCCCCACTGCGGGTGTTACGTGCGCCACCGCCCGCTGGGCTAATTCTTAGTTCATATGAACTACTATTTAGTCTATGACGCCCCATTCGCAGGCACCACTTTTGGCATAGTGGCACCATCTACAGTTGTGGCGAGAGGGTTTAGGTTCAAATTCCTTGCAGGTGGTCATCTTCACAGCACGCGCGTGAATGCCCGGTTGGAACATGAGCGCTTGTTCGCGGGTGTAGGATTGGATCGTTGGGCCGTGGTTCTGGTCTAAGTACCACAGCTCTGTCTCGATGTACTCCAACTTTGGAAAGCGCATGAAACAGGCGACGGCATAGACCATCAGTTGCGCGCCGTGCTTTAGCTCATTGTTCCACTTCTTACCTGTTTTGTGGTCAATGGCGCGTCCTGATGTCTCGCTCTCTTGAACGAAGGCATCCAGTTTAATCCGTGCCCAGGTATCAGGCACAGCCCATCCAGTCGGCTCCCAGGCTTGCGTGAAGGCCCAGTCACCCTCGACTTCGACTTTACCGTCCTCGTAGTCCTGACGTAGCAGTTTGAAGCTCTCAGTGTACTTGTTCAGTTCCTCCGGCAGTTCACCGATGAAACCTTGGACATAGTCCTCGGCTAGGGTGTGGATTGCAGTGCCTCGTTCGGCAGCTGCGCCAGAGGGCTCTTGGATTTTCTCCACCTTGTTGAGGTAGATGCGGTAAGGGCACTCTTCAAACTTTGTCAGTGTTGAGAATGACCAGGCCTTTACTGGGCCCAGCTCTAGCTCGGCGTTAGCGATCTCATCGATCTTGTCTTGGTCAGGTCTGTCACTTGCGAAAAAATCCATATCAGTGCTCCGTAGGTTGTGTGTCAAATGTGATGAGGACGTCGATAACCCCCTCCCTAAAACGGGTGAGGTCTTTTTCCTCGTCACATAACTTGGTTAGCTGAGTCAATAGGGTGTCCATTAACATGTGGTAGATCTCCACATCGGGATGCGACATATCACATGTCAGCATGAACTCAGCAGGGGTTAATGTAGTGGTGAACTCTTGCTGCATAACACCTCCTTGTCAGTATTCGAGAAATGGTGGTTGATCAGCTCCTCTTGCCCGTAGTCCACTAGCTTGAAACGCTTCATAAGACCGCGTTTGCGTGCACCATCGGCGCATTTGATACGCTCCATGTTGACGCCACGTTTACCGAGCATCTTGGAAAACTTCTCTTTGGAGAAGGCCCGGTTTTCGATGGCATTACACAGTGTGTGTAGTTCCTGCGTTGAAACGGCTTCGTCTTGGCCAGCATTGGCTACCCACCCTTTGACAATCCGTTCAGCATTCATCTGCGTGTTGATGTCATCGGCTTGAGAGGCATCTATGCAGAGGATTTTTTCTACAAAATAGTCTAGGTTAGCCGTTTTAATAGCTGTGATGAAATGGTCAATCCACGTCATTGATGCATCACGCATCAACTTCTTGGCGTCATTATCTAATGGCTGATACGCCTGAACAGGGTCAGCTTCGTAGGCGTTGATAAACTCAACTAGATGGAATAGCTCCTGGTCACGAAGCCGTTTCAGGTCTTCCATCATTGTTGGGTAGGCCGCTAGGATCGGCACCTCTTGACGTTTACCAATGTTAAATCGGCGGTCTGTCTGGGAGATACGGATCACATCAATTTCGTTTGAGTTGAAACACATGTTGGCGTAGAGGCGCACTTGCTTTTGAGCCTTGTGCATACCCCGCACGGTACTGAACGTTTCAGTGACCATGTGCTTCAGCTTATTCATCATCCGTGTGGACGAGATACTGTCAGTGACTTTAAATTCATCCACCACCATGAACAACGCGTCTTCGATGAAGTCGTTGAACTTCTCCTCAACGTTCTCAAGGGTTTTATAGGCTGCATGTTTGCCATACAGCGGGTAAACGATTTGGTGGAAGAACAGGCCTTTACCTGTGCCCTCAATACCCGTGAACACCCACGCTGTGGTGAGCTTCTCCTTAGTCTGGAACGCATATGCAAACCAGTTGAAGAAATGCTCGAACTCCGCATGGCTTGACCCGACCATGTGGTACATGATTCGGTACAGCGTGGGGCACGTTTGTTTTAATAAGTACGCTCGCCCGTATTCCTTTTTGTAAAGGTCTTCCTCAGCAAGCTCCGAATGACGTAGGTACTTGGTGGGCTGGAATGTGTTCACAAACCGATTCTCAACGTCCAGTTGGACATTGGTCTTGGGGTTGAACTCACGGTCCCAATCTGGGATAGGCTCTGGCAACTCCTCGCCGTGATTGGCCATGAAGTCTTTCAGGTTCGCTTTTTTTGTGTTGTTCAACCGCATAATGAGGTCGTTCTGTGTGTCGTAAGTCAGCGCGTAATGCTCATCTGTTGCGATATCCCGAAACACGTAAGGTACAGGGATGTTCGCTGAGCTAATGTCGTCACTGAACTGTTGGCAGATGGCCTTGTAAAAGTCCATGTCCACATCTTTCATTCTGAACGGTGGTTCATCTTTGAAATTGTAGACGATCTGTGGGTTTTCTTTAGGCCACCAGTACGCGTTGCTGTCGCCCATTAAGCCATCTTTATCCTGCAAGTTGGCATAACAAAACGTGTCGTTGAAATAGGACAGGTGCATTAGGCTGCGGTCCGGGTTCGTGAGAATCTCAACCACCTTGGTGCCGTTGTTTATGCTCTGCATACGCGCCGTTTTTGCAGGTAACCCAGAGGATTTACGCAGCGCTTTAATGGCTTTCGTTATTAACAGATCAATCTGCTCAGTAGTACATCCATTGAGCAGCGGGAGTAGGTCAACAGTCGGTTCTTGTTTTTCAACGAGAAGGATGCGGTCCTCATCTTTTACTGGGTTCGCTACCCCTTGGAACATGGGCGGCGCGATATAGATGAGTTTGCTGTTATCTGCGACGGTACGATCACACGGATACTTGAGCGCTAGCCCGTTGCTGCTGAGCATCAACTGACCTTCAAATACCGGCACATCGAAATTCAGCTTGGTCAGCCAGCCTTTCAATGTTTTAGGGTGCACAGGGTTCGTTAACATGAAGTCTAAGTGCATGGACAAACGTTGTTGTTTAAGGCCCGAAGAGGCACTCGCTGTCGCAATGTAGCTAATGTTGTGGAACTCTTCTGGCAATAGCTTTACCAGGTACTCGGCAGCAACTTGAATATTAGCTCTGCTTATATTACCAGTCATAGGATAATCCGGCGTGAAGCCAAACTCCTTCGCCTTTTCTAAATTTAGGCCGTCAATGTCTATTGTGATCCAGTCCGTGACCAGGGTCTTTTGGGTAAGATCCTTACGGGACTGGTTTTTCAGCTCTTTCTTTAGCTGGCCTCGAAGTAGTGCGTGGCCCTTAGAGGCATGCACCACCATGAGCTTGTGCATCTGCTGTAACCCTTCAACAGTGTTGTTGATGTGGTATACGTGAGAATTAAATTTTGCTACGTTGGGGTAGCTTTTTTTAGTTGTGGGTGTAAATACTTTAGCAAGGCGGTCGCCGTTGCTCGCCTGCATGAATGTCAAAACGCTCATTTTATATGTTTCCCGTCAGATAGCCTGTAAGGATATAAGCAGTGCTTATTATTCGTCAAGCACTTTGTATATATCTATTAGTTATAGGTCTATAACTGGGGGTTTTTTCGCTGGTAGATCTCTTCCCGATCTATGGCGATACTTGGGGGCGCTTCAAAACTCAAACGTACCTGCCCATTTTTTTGTTGTGGTAACACAGTGACTTTTACTAGCCCCGCGTCCGTTTGGATTATTACTCGCTGCATTTCATTGCGCGTTAAAACCAAATTGCCGTCCATTTTATACTTCTCCCTATTTGCTGTAGTTGTCCGCATAGCCGCCCTCTGCGTCTAGTGGTAATCCTTCTGCCCATGATGGAGGTGTCCGCATGATGTCAAACATCATGTCTTCTGTCTCAGTTGGGTTGGTCATTGGACCTAAACCCACTAATTCATCATGTACTTGTAGCACTATTCGACCGCCTTTTACTTGTAAAAAACGGTCTGCCATTAGCATCTGGTCCGTAACCACGATCCGTGCCAATGCCTGAGTGATGTTTTCACATAGTTTTCCTCCATACATTTTTGTTTTATGTCGGCCTTGCCCAAAGACTATTTCGCGCCCCTCAGTTCGTAGGTCGGGGTAACGTAAATACATGCCATTTGGGAGTTTGATTTTCTGGTGCCGTATGATTAATGGTCCGAACGCATAGTTTGCGTTGCGTTGCATCATTGCACTAAGTGCGTTCTGACAACGGGACCAATACTTTACAATCATCGCGTTGGTGTTGCGGTATAGGTCCACAACACGTTGTGCTTCATGTTTTTTGAAATCGACAGGGGGTCCGAGCGCGCCCACTTTAAGGGTGTCTCGGAATTTGTCAGCGCCCATACCGTAGCCGAGGCCTAATACGGCACACTTCCCTAGGAAGCGTTCATCTGGGTGTTCACCTTTGATGATAGGACGGTTGTAGATTTTACTGGCGAACTCGCAATACACGTCGCCCTTTGCGTGGAACACCTCGAGCATCGAGCGCTGGTCAGCGAGCCAAGCCAGCATTCGTGCTTCGATGTTGGAGCTGTCCGCTACGAACACGTACTGCCCATTAGGCGCACAGAGCGACTTACGAAGTTCGCTGCCTCGCTTGAGGTTTTGTAGGTTGAGTTTTTCACCGCCGCTAAACCGCCCAGTGTGAGCACCGTAGTAGTTTAGGGGGACAGGAATATGCCCATTACAGCGCTCAGCAGTAAGCAGAAGGCGCTGAGAACGAGTAACTTCCCCCGTCGATTTAACCGCTTGGCGAGCCGCCCAAAGGTCATCGAACTGCGGGTTGTCTCGCATGAGCTTTTGGAATCCCAGGTCGGCTTTTCCAAGCGCGTGCGTCGGTTTACCTGTAGTAGGACTAATTTTACTTGGCACTTTAGTACCCAAAGCGTCCAAAAGTTCCGCAAATTGTTTATTTGACGAGAAAAGTATGGGGTCATCGTGTGGTTCTCCAAGTTGTTCAGTAACGAATGCCAGGCCCTGATCAATGCGCGCTGTGCGTTGTGTTGCGACCTGTTCGAGATGAGAGGCAACACGCGCTTTGTCCAAGACAATCGCGGGTTCACAGAACATTTTTGTGGTGAGGTGGATCAGGTCTTGCTCACTTTCAGGGAACTCACTGATCATTGACTGATAGCAGTGGTAGGTGAGGTGCACGTCCTGTTTGCAGTAGCCCTTTATGGCTTCTGCAAGTTCGGCGTCGAACACTTCGATTCCTTTTGAGTCCGCAAGTTCGTCACCTTTGCGCATTGTCTCGTCATCTGGGAACAGGCGTATGCAGAGCTCTTTGAGCGAGGCTGATCCAGTGGGGAACAAGGCCTTGGACATACTGCGTGTGTCAGCGTAACGAGTGGGGTGGATGTCGTAGTGGTGGTGTAGGATGAAGCCGTCGAACTTTGTGTTTTGGCACAACAACAGGCAAGGTTCATTGAACGTTGCGCGTAGTGCCGGTTCGATAGCATCATCGGTGTAGTACTCGGGTGATCCATCGTCTATCTGGATACCCACACCATGGCATTTGTACCGTTCGTCGGTGACATACTCAATGGTGTTGAGTTTTTTGAGTGTGTAGTCCTTATCGTAGTAAGTCTCGAAATCGAGGGTCACTAATCTCACACGTTTCTCCTTGGGTTATTCGGGTAACTGGTCTGGTGCAGCGGCCAATGGGCGTTGTTCAACGGTGAATGGCTGCTTGCTCTGGGTTAAATGGTCTAATAACGTCTGCTTGTTAATACGCTCACCACCGGGCAACGCCATTACATTGGGTTGCCCGGGAATTGAGGGGATTACACAGCCCTGTGTGACAATGCAGTCGTACATCTCGTATCCGGTTTTCATATACTGTCCGCTTATATATTCAGCTTTGAATTATAAGCTCAGCTTATGTGTTCAAGCAAGGCTTTTACACCGAGAACGTAGTTTCTGATGTGTGCCTATCGAGCCACTCGATGCCTTTCTGGTGGTGTAGCAACTCGTGCCCTGGTTTTTCCCAGTAGGCATCGAGTATTGCAGCCTTCCAGAAGGCGACCACTTGGTCTGACACAGGGATCTCACGTTCCATGTACACGCCATCGAACTGCACGTCGAATACAACGTTAAAGCCATCAATGAGCTTCTCGTAGGTGATAATGTGGTTACCGATGACGAGCTCAACTGTATTTCCTTGCGGGCAGGTGATGTGCTCAGAGATATTGATGAGGTTCATGTCGAAAAGGTTCATAGGGTTTCTCCTTAAAATGAGGGTTACATTACCAGTGTATTTGATACTTTCTGAGATCGCTCGACAGCATGCATTCGTACATCCTGTCGTCGTCTTCGTTGTGCCAATGGCTTAGTAGGGTGTTTAGGTTTTGGGTCTGTTTGTTGCGCATAATCGTTCTCCGTAAATATGCAGCAGCCTAGTTACCCGATCCAGCGAGCGCCCATTATTAGGCGCATAAAAAAACGTTGTAGCCAGTTGGGTCGACCATAGAAATGGAACCGACCTAAAGTTGGTGACTTCGTGCGTTTTGCTAAGGGCAGGTTAGACTTAGGTTTGAATGGCTGCCTTCTCGGCACCTTTAGTTCAGTGAGCTTGGCCCCAATTGCTGCCTCTGTGCGGTTTAAACATCTACTTAGTTTTTTATTGCTAAATTGCTGGTAGTTGTCGCGTATGTAAACAACCTCTTCTGGGGTCCACTTACGGTAATGCGAGGTAGGGTTTTTCACGGTTATATCTCCTTATGGTTTGTTGTGGAAGTCTGAGTCGTCTTCCGCTTTTTGTCGGAGGCCATCGACGATGTCAGTGGCTTCTCCTATGCTGCGTACGTCTTCTGGCTCATTGAGCCTAAAGGCATATGCGACAATCTGTAGCTGAGCAATCTCTATATCAGTGAGCGTTGCTTGGGGGTAATATGCCCCTTCAAGGGCATCACATATTGCAAAATATTCGTGGGCTTTAACAAAGCGCATTGGGTGTTCCTATTTATAAAACCGGTGTCTACCAATCGTTGCCACGGGTTCTAGTGAACTCGCCCAGCCTGGGTATACATAGGTTGCGTGATAATGTGTCGCACCGCCCACTAAATCAGGTAGCTCAGATGACAATGCCAACGAGGCAATCTGATTGGCCTGTACCCAAGCATGCGCGTTGCGTGGTGTGTCATTAGCCCCATCACAAAACCAGCTGAACTGGCACATGTGCAGTCGACCTGGGTACTTATTGTGGTAGACCACGCTGCATACGTCGTTTGGGTAGGCCGTGCTTCCCACTCTGTTCAGTACTACTTGCGCGACAGCTAACTGCTCGATGAGCGGTTGCGATCGTGCTTCGTGGTATACGTTAAGTGCGAGGCAAAACAGTGTTTCTGTAATCATAATATTATTAGCGGTGCTTATTTATTGTTAATGTACAGGGTGCAATGGGCGTTGGTCAACAGTTATTATATAGGCAGTGCTTATATTTTAGGCCACATCGGCATTACATGTTTTATCTTCAAGACTGGTGAGCTTCTTTTCAAGCGTATTGATCCGCTCAGCCATAGTGTTGTATAGAACATAGACTGCTGTGTAGGCATAGGGTCCGCCTTGTGAGGCTTCGAGTATGTCACCGGCGTACTTTAACGCCTTTTCAATTGTGTCTCGTTCACCAAACATCTGTATTTTTCCAAGTAGGGTGCTCATAATTATTTCTCCTTTGTTAACTTAACGTTTTTTACCGTGCGGTCCTGGTTCCTAAATACATTGTTTAATGTATATTTAAGCAGTGCTGCGTCATCATCTTGGACGCGACTGTACAAGTCATCGCTCATAATGACGTTGACTGCTAACTGTATCGTGACGTCGTGTTTGTGTTTATTAGCCATAATTATTTCTCCTCCTGTTTTTCCATTTCATTCCACGTTTTGAACAAAAGCGTGCGTAGGGTCGTGGACAGTTCTTTTAGTTCAACCAGTTCACATCGCCCTACAAGTGAATCGTTGGGTTTAGTCTTAGGTGGCGGGGCAAAGCTCACCGGGGTGCTGCTAGCAGTTTGTGGGGTTTCAACAAAGGAATCCGTGACCACATAGTTATTTAGGAATTCAAGCAGCCCCGACTTGTCCGTGGGAACGTCCCACATATCGTATTTGCCAAACGCTTTTTTTGCGTCGGCTTGCGTACCCGCCCATTGTGTTCTGCTTTCATCAACGTAGAGTTTCATGATGCTTCCTCCCCGTCTTCTTCCTTGGTCCCTTGGTACTCCGCAACGGAGATCATTCGGGGTTCTGGGTGGCAGCATCGGTCACACCAATGACTGCACTCTGGGTCGTCGTAGACTCTCTGCCGTCTGTGTTTGACGACAAGGTTGTAATGAACTTGATCGTTTTCTCCGCAGCTCTCGCAGACTAACGTCTCGTCCCAATCAAATGTTACAAAGCTCATAGTCCTGCCTCCTTTTCTTTTTTAACGTAGTCCATTTCTGCGGTTGTTTGATCACCTTCGTACCAATCAGATCCTATTACAGGGGACAAAATATCATTGCCTCCGAAGATGCCCTTACAGATGACAACTTCAACAAGGTCGTCGTCTCGACCTAGGCATAAAAGTGTCTGACTAACTGCACTGGCGACTAAATCGTAGTCTTCAGGAGTGAAGCCTTTTGGCGTATCTACGCCGGAAGCGAATAGATCGTCGTTATCTCTAGCTTCTTCTGCGGTATTGTAGTTATAGGTGTTATACGTTGCTAAATACATAATTATTTCTCCGCAATATAGTTTTGTAGGGATTGGATAAGGTCATCCGCCGCCTCCATTGGTAGGATGACTTCTACGCAATTGTTATATCTGTCGGGCGTGACAGTCCCGAATTCTACGCGGACTCCACGACAGAGCTTTTTGGTGCCGTTGCCGATGTCGTGCTTTAGTTCATTCAGCTGTGCACGGGCTCCTGCGTACACTGCATCTACAGAGCGCTGCTGTTTGATCTTTTCGGCAAGCGCTAGGACTTCGTCGTCTGTTGTCGGGTTCATCTTAGCTTCAGTTGGTTTACTCATAGTTATTCCTCCTTATAGGGGCTGTTAGATTGCGATGTCTGTTGGTGTGTCGGCGTATCTTATCTCGCCGAGCATCTCGTCTTCGATCATCGTCCGTAGTTCGTGGTCGGTGAATCCGAGGTCCGTTAGGACGTTGCCCACGGCTTCAGGGAACACCTCAACCATCTCATCGATCTTCATCGTGCTGATGAACATTAGTTCGTTGTATGGGTCGTTGTATGGGTCGTTGGCGTAGTTGCCTTTATAACCCAGGTCATACATATCGAACGCTGGCTCGTTGTCATTGACATCACGTACGGTGGGTAGGGCCTCCCAGTTCACCTTAATCAACCGGTCCAGCAGCTTTACAGCAAAGCCAATATCTTGGGTTTCTTTGACCGTGTGCTGCGCCCAATAACCCACCGAGATGTTGGTACACTCTTGGATCATGTGGGTGTAGTTTGCAGAGTCTGTGAACACACCGCTGTCATCGGGCTTATAATCAAACCCAGGTGTTTGGTTCAGCTCTGCGGCTAGGGCCTTAGCGAACTCATCTGATGCACACCGCCCGCCTTGGTGGGTGATGACATCTGAGTAGTAGTGGCGATCGAACGCGATACAGCGCTCAATGCCCAGTGACTCGATGTAGTTCTTGTTAAGTTCGGCGGAGGCATCTGAGCCAATACCACCGATCTCTTCTTCCCGATGGAAGACATAGAGCCCTGGTACTTCGGCCTCGATCATGTTGAGCATGAACCAGATGCCTGTGCCGTCGTCTGCACCCAGTTGTGACTTGCCGTCAGTGAACAGATGCTCTTTGACGCCGTCGTATTGCAGCCTGTTTATAAAGTCTGCATGAGGTTTTGGGTGGACCGTGTCCGTATGACAGCTGAACATCGTCCTTGTTTTGGTGCAGTTCACAGGGATGAGTACGTTGCCGAACTCGTCTTGGTGAGCTCCTGGGACGCTGAGCAATGTGTCGGTGACGAACTGGTTCTCACTTTCAGAGCCCGCTGGGCGTTGGGTTGCTAATATTTTAAACAACTGTTTGGTATCGAGCGTGGGTTTGGTTTCCATAAAAGACAACATGGTGTACTCCTTTAGGCCGCAGTGGCTTTTTCTAGTGTGATAGGTTGGGTGGTGTCCAGCAGGTGCCAGATTCCGGCTTCGTCCATGACGATGTCGGCGCAGTCTGCGTGGTAGTATTCACCTTCGATTTCGATGGCTGTTTCCTCAAGCAGGTAACTACTGTGGTGGTTTGAGTAGATTATGTACTCGCTAGAGACATCCACCTCATCGATCTCGAGGTGGACTGAGTCATTGACGTGTATGAGCTCGTCAGAATGGTCACACATGACACAGTAGTCTTCGTGGTGATATTCATCGTGTGACTCGAGGTAGCGGACCCCGTGGTACTCTAGTACTTGCATATTATTGCGGTAGTACTCCCCGTCGGTCTCGCAGAGGACGGTGTCGTCTACCATTACCCAGTCCATAGTGTCACTATTGTCGTGGGCATAGGCGTAATGGAACTCATCGTCAATGCACCCCTCGCACACGCTGTCGCCTGAATACACTCGGCGGGTTCCGTCTTCCTCGACATAGTTGCCGCAATGATTGCAGTACTCAGTGCGTGCCGGTTCCAGTACCCCTGTGCTGTAATTCGGTTGGTAGTCACCCTGACCCTCTTCGGTGATACACAGGGAATCCGAGTACTCGTCCACCATGAGCCCACCAACATCTAGGTAGGGACAAACGATTTGGCCACAGTCTGTTTCGAGCTTCTCGATGCGTTCTCCGACAAGGGCACTCTGGTTTTTATCATATCCGTCAGCTTCGAGGCGGGCCTGCATCTCGTACAACGCATTGTTCATTGCGTCATTGTTGTGGTAGATCTCCACGTAGTCCTTACGGCCTTCGACCACAAGCGACCGGGCAGGGATGACACCGTTCTCTAGCTCAAGGTAGGCAACCTTTATGTTGCCGTTAGCCAGTACACTGATGGGTAGCCGTCCTGTGGAACATGAACTGTCGTACCAACCGATATGGTGTGACATACATGAGCTGGGTCCGTTAAGGTACACATGCTCGAATTCTGCTGGGGTGGTGGCCAGTTTGAACGTACAGGTCTGTTCTGTGTTCATTTCTGACACTGCACCACGTACTTCGTCCGATGTAAGGTCGAAGAACTTGTTTAAGAATCGACCCGGTTTGGTGGTGATTTGGCGGTCGTTATCGCGGTAGTTCGTTTCGGGTGGCTGGTAAGCCAACTGACCGGGGGACTCGCTCGACATGTAGGGAAATAAACCGTACAGGTTGAAAAAATTCTCAAGTATGAACGCCGGTTGCTTGCGGTACTTTCCAAATGTGGATGGCGCAAACGTTCGAGCGAACTCACGCTTGAACCACAGCTCGTTGTATTCGGGACGGGTGGATAGTGCGTTGAGCAATGTGCGTTGTTTGTGTGTGCAGGGTTCTATGTCTGCACACAGCGCACGTTCCCAGGCTTCAAAGTTTGGTAGGAACTTATCGAACTCTTCTTGCGTTTGTATTTTGCGTGGGGCAGTGGCCAGGTCTAAATCGACTACCCCTATAAAATGGCCAGAAAGACGTTCCAAAAGACTTGTGTCCTGTAGATTCTCCCTATAGGGGAACGCCTTGGCATTCGGGTTGTACACTAAGTAATGTTGTGCATCCGACATAAAAAACACTGCGCCTTCGTCAGTGTGCTGTTTGTTTTGGTCGAGCGGGAGACACCGTACGTTGGTCGGTGTAGCCGCTTTTGCGGGTTGGTGGTAAGATAAATCAACCGTCCAATGACCGACGGTCGGATAAATAATATTGTTTTCCACCGTGCCATGTGCTGTGGCGAACTCGGGGGTGTTGTCCACGCCTAAACAGGGGTTGCGGACGACAAGGACCGGCGCATCATTTTCTATTGTGTACTGGGGTGTGATGATTGACATATTATAACTCCTTATATTTAACACTGGCTTCTATAAGCTCAGCTTATATCCTCGGACAAGAGCTTGCTTATCGTGGCTTCTGAACATTTCACCAAACTGGCGATCTTTCGGTGGCTGAGGCCATGCATGTTTAACGTGACTACTGTGCCTCGTGGAATGCGTCGCTGGTGGCATAGCGACGAGGTGAGTCCGAGCAACTCTGCACGTTGTTTAATCGCCGGTACACTACGATCTAGGTGCGTGGCAATCTGGGTTGCCAGTGATACGCCGTAATGCTCAGTGAGGTACTGCTCATCGCGCGTTGTCCAATGGGCGTAGGTCATTGGCGTAGCTCCAGATCTTCAAATTGGGCTTCAATCCACACATGTGCACCACATGACAGTGGTTTTTTAGGGCTGTACACCACTTTGCTGGGCCCTTGGACCAACACTTCGTGGCAATAGTGGTTTGTTTTGTACGTTTTCACCGTGATGCATGGGTTGGTTACGTCATTTTTATGGTTGTCACGTATGACATGCTGATTGATGTGGATCTTAGCTTTCATTTCTTCTCCGTTACTTCAATGGCTTCTGACCGTTGTCCAATGGCCACGGGAACCAAGTCCAACAGTCAGTGCATACTTTTAGGAACTGTGACCGTATTTCACCTAGATGTTTACCACCGCACTTCGGGCATTGCTTGGTGCTCATGTGAATGCTCTGTGAGGTTCATAGTCGCTGCTCTCAATCACTGCGCATATTGAGCTGATGTACACGTCGTCGTCTTTGAGTGTTTCGTTGTAGAGCGCCTTTGCTTCTTCCAGAGTTTCAAACACAGCCCATTGGTCCTGGCTGCCCACGTTGTAGCAGACAATCCAGCTACGTCCGCAGTCGTTTTCAACAGTGTCGTCGATAATATTCATGTGTCCATCTCCCATTGCGCTGAAAAGTCCCATGCACCTAGTGCGTTGAGCGTTGCTGCGGTGCTATCCGTTGCCCATTCGTGTGCATAGGGCACAGCGAGCCAGGCAATGGTGCAAATGTCACTCGGATTACAGCCTTTTAGCAGTTTGTTGTGGTGCGTATTCAAGGTGGAGACCATGTCGCGCTGATATTCAGGCGCTTTGGACTCAATTTCCACACTTTGCAGGTATTCACCGCCGTCCTTTGCGCGCAGTAGCACTGCACAGAGCACTGACCAGCGGTATTGCAC
>ENA-OSET01003266-OSET01003266.1-sediment-metagenome-genome-assembly--contig:-NODE-3266-length-15064-cov-6.576233_pt1 | contig 15064 bp, 24 predicted proteins | sample MGYA00237882_ERZ534229 | MGnify/ENA primary metagenome ERZ534229 (study PRJEB26408, sample SAMN06266212) | sediment metagenome | isolation source: Hudson Canyon methane seep mesocosm | place... | reverse complement strand
CTAAATCTATGGATAAGTTAGGGTTTAGATTTTTCCATCAGCTGACGCACTTCCCTTTCCGTTTTGCCTTTGGTTAAGACAGGATTTGCAGATACAAAATCTTCTATTGTGATTTTCTGTTTTGTTTTAGGTTCAACCTTGAAGTTAAATTGTATTGCAGAAACAACCCTACCTCTTTTCCGTAATCCATAACTCACATCCATAGATGAATATTTGTTTATCTCATTTATAGATTTATCCAATACATTTCTGCGGAACTCGGTAAACGATTTATATTTATCACCTAAATCTAACATTTGTCTCAAATCATCTACTGCATATTCAACTTCCCCTGTTGACTGCCAAATAGACATCAACTCATAAATCCTAATTGAGTACTGACACTTAAAATTTGCCACTTCTGTTAGTTTATATTTGGTGAAGTTTTTGGTTATTTGAGACAAGAAACCAGTTATATCTGGTGAAAAGTTAATCTTCACAACACCAGTATCATCAATATATTTTATCTTCCACACCCATCGTAATAGTGTCTTATTACCATCCTCATCTTTACTCACAATCCGTCTATCAAATAAAGTTTGTGATGCCTTCTTGATGTCTCGGTATAAGTTTTTCTCTACGGAATTAGAAAACAAATCACCTATTTCTTGGATGTGTATCTCAAACTCTTGCCCTTTATCAAGTATGTTTCTACTATCAACTTGGCTGATACACGCAAGAAGTAATCTTTGTTCGTTAAGTGTCAATGAATACCCAAGACGGATTAAATCGTTGCGTTTAACTACAAGTTTCTTGTCTTTATTTTCCATCATAAAGATTATATATGTAAATGAAACTTCCATCTACATTAATACCGTCATCTACTACAACTATAAGACTCATCAATAACAGACATTAAGTCTTCTTCTACAGCTGTGACCCTCATCAGCTACGGATATAACTTTTTAAGTCGTTGATTTGATTTCTCTAAAATCACTCTAAAATAGAAAACAGGATTAAAATAGAAAAAGAAGAGATTTGTCTACCGACAAAAGAAAACCACCGTCATTTACTACAGGTATATGTTTATCAAACATCTTATGAATATAAGTGAAATCTCACTTTGTATCAAAAATGAATATCTCATATGTTAGATAACCTCATATGAGACAACTCAACAAACTTTGAGTTGATTTCATACCCGATGTATTTCCTACCTAATGCAATAGACACTTCACCAGTTGTTCCACTGCCAGAGAATGGGTCTAAAACTACCCCACCTTTAGGAGAAGAAGATTTAATCGGGTTAATACATATTTCAGGAGGATAGACAGCAGCATGTTCTATCTCTAACCCTAATCTCTTGCCTACTCCATATGATTGTATGGAAGTATCAATAACATCGGTTGGAATCTTTCCTATTGGATTTTGGAATACAGGAGAATGTGATTGAATATCATCATTAAGAGAATGATGGTGTGGTGTCCTTATATCTTGGGACCGACTGTACTTGTATGGCTGTCTTATTGAGTCATCATCAAAGTAGTATTTGGTTGTCTTGGTAAAGAAGAATATGAATTCGTATGATGTCTGTAATCTATTTTTAACTGATTCAGGTTTAGGATTCGTTTTTCTCCAAATAATACAGTTCCTCTGTAACCATCCTTGATTCATCATTTCTAATGCAAAAATATGGGGGATAGATGCCAGACACCCATTAACATATTTGTCTCCAATAACAACATACAAACAACCAGAATCCTTTAATACCCTCCAGGACTCATTAAATACATTCATAAGATTTGATATGTATTGACTGATTGATTCCTCTAATCCCATCTGTTCTGGGTTGCCGTAGTTCCTTTGACTCCAATAAGGAGGGGAAGTCATTACCATATCAATGCATCCATCTGCCAACTCACTCATATCAACAGATGACTTATTATAAATCGTATATTTTCCAGATATAGTTTCAGGAATGGAATCAACGGATTCATCTTTTATTTTGATGATGGATACTTGTCTTTTAGTTTCCTTAAATGCCTGATTGATTGTTAGATGTCCTTCATCTATTAAATTCACCATTTCTGGATTATGGGAATCAATGAACTTCAGTTTAGATATATTTCCTTGGGATATGCCTAACTTACTTGATATAACTTTTCTCGTATCACCACTTCCGGCAATGTTGCCGGAAGTTAAATCACTGCGGAATCCTTGCCCTTTTGATATGTGTTGAGACAAATACTTTATCTCATTTAATAGTTCACGAGATGTTTTCACCCTTTGGGAGTTGTGGCTGATGATATACAGATGCACATCTGTATCAGGTATATCCCTGATTACTACTGGAACATCTTTTATGCCAAGGGTCAGTAATGCTTTAAGTCGTCTATTCCCTGATATGACTTGATGATTGGTATTCAATACCAAAGGTTCAAGTAATCCAACTCGTTTGATTGACTGGGTTAATGTGTCAATGTCCGACAAGTTATAAATTTCCGCATTAAAGGGGTGATGTGATATATCAAAAATATTCATTTTCATAACATATGTAATCTACATCAGGGATATTTTGCAGTCCAGTACTTATCACTTGCATCCAAGTGATGTCCCATTTATATCAAAATGAATATCTCATTTTAGGAAATGACACACCCTGATACATCTTTGTATCAAAATGAATATCTCAATTAGGATTGTCTCCTAATCTTCTCTACTCGTTTAATCAAACGACTAACACCTGTGCGATCCCAAAGACCACCTCTCTGCCGTAATAGATTTCTTTCATTAAGAAATCTTGCCTTCCCATCAAGTGTTTTTGGTTTAGGAAATATCTCCCCAGTTCTTGGATGGATTACATCCAATTCTAATTCTCCAACCATTTTAAGTGCGAACTCATCTGCATTAGATATTCGTTTTTGATTTGCTTTATCTGTTTTTCCCATAAAACAACTATAAGAAATGCAACGAAATGACACAAGACAAATATAGGGTGTTTTATAAATAAAAGGTAAAGGAAATATTTTATAAGTTAAGAAATATAACGAAATGACACAAGGCAAATATAGTGTGTTTTATAAATAAAAGGTAAAGGAAATATTTTATAAATTAAGACAGGTGAAATGAAGAAATGAAAAATACAAATGTAGTATTCCTAACCGAGTGGTTGCGTAAATCGTATATGTTTAACCAAATGAAAGGTAGGTGTGTAGTTGATAATTATGACGGGAAATTACGAAATAGGATAAGTGTAGGAATGCTTAAAGATATGCGTGAAAAAGGATTTTCACCAAATAGGTTTATAACTCTACTCGGTTATAAAAACTCTTCGTTAGATGCCGTTAGAGATGCGTATATCCATACAATTAATGTATTGCAGAGGAAGGTGTTTGGGAGGTATGGGAAAAAAATTAAACACCTTGCAACTGCGGAATATGAAACAGGTAAAGGGGCACACATACACGCATTAATTGATTTGGATACAGATAGATTATCGTTGGATGAATGGAGAAGGATGATTAAAGATATTTGGAGTAATACCAGAACTGGAACCTCTCTTGGTTTGCCTGATGATATTGCAATCTCTAATGAAACTTGGTTTGAGAATGTGACGGATATAGAAGGTGTAGTTGGTTATTGTTTTAAGAATTCTACTATTGCAGAAAAATACCAATTTGTAATAAATCGGTATTAGAAAATTATAGAACCTGACGAGGTTTAATGAACGATATTGTGAGTGTGATGCACGACAATTGAAGTGAGAAATAATGAAATAAATTGTGGGTGTGATGCACGACAATTTTAGTGAGTTAAAACGAGTTCTGGGATTGGAAGACGATGATAGAAGTAAGGTTTGCAGTCACTCTGGTGCTTTGAGTGTAGTTCTTTATTACCTCAAAGAAATAGAGATTATTAATAGGGTAAAGATGATAAAGGGGAATTAGGAATGAATATAGAAACAAAGACACAAGGAAACAAACAGATTAGGAGTTATAAAGTAAAGGTAAATAAGGATGAGTTAAAGGATGTATTTGAGGATATTTTAAGTCAGTATCAACGGAATAAATTTATCAGTATTGAGGTGAAATGATGACTACAATAATTAGAAAGAGAGGTAGATATGCACGATTAAGAATATACAAAGTAGATGTAAATAAGGATGAGTTAGATGCTGTGGTTGAGGATATTTTAGGTCAATTCCAACGGAATAAACTTATCAGTATTGAGGTTAAATGATGACTACAACAGATAGAAATAAAGATAAATATTTACGATATAAGAAAAGATTGTGGTGTAAATAACCACAAAGTAAGAAACACCAATATTAAAGATTAAAAGGAGTGCAAATGAGAAATAAAGAAGTTGCCATCAATTGTTTATTTACCAAAGAAATGAACGAGGGAATTATGTCTATTGCTGATGAACTTGGAATAACCAAAAGTAAGATGATACGCAAGATATGCTTGGGTTATTTAACAGAAAGGGATGTAATGAAAAATGATATTAGATACGAATATCACCTATAACTCTTGACACTTTATATGACGATAGTGGGGTGCTGATATGGTAATTGGGTTTAGAGTGGGTATGTGTGAAATCGTTTAATCCAAAAATTATTTTAGGAAAAAATTACGATAAAAGGAAAAAATCAAATGTGTGAATGGGAAGGAAGAACTAAGACATTTATGGTAAAAAGCACACCACAAATCATCCAAATATTAGATAACACATTTGATTTGGACGGCTGCATTGACAGAAGTGTACTTATACACAAAATACTTTTACCTTATGTGAAAGATGTAATTGCGAGTGATAATACCGAAATAACGAACCCAGAGGGTGTATATGACACGATTGACGAAATCTTTAACGATTACATCAACAGTGTTTAATCATCTTCTATTCTTCAATTTCTCGTCAACCGCATCATAAAACGCAGATAGTTCTGTCGGTTTCCTGAATTCACTATGCGACATGCCCTGCAATGTTCCCCACTCTTCATCTGTATAAGTTTCAGTTGGGTGTGAGTCTTTGATGCGGTTTTTCTGTACTCTCGTTAATGATGTTTTATTCATTCATTTATCACCTTGTAGATTGTTGGACGAGAACATTTCATATCCCTACTGATTTGAGATATTGAGATACCTTCTTCAATCAACTTTTTGATTTTTTCTTTATCAGTAGAAACAAACTTTTGTTTCCCACCCTTGTACTTACCCTTTGCCTTCGCAATTGCAATACCTTCTCGTTGTCTTTCTAAAATGATATTTCTCTCAAATTGTGCGAACCCAGATAGGATGGTTAATAACAAATCACTATACAAATCACTACTTGTTCCATCAAAGGTAAGGTTCTCTTTGTGGAACTTGATACTCGCACCAATCTCTTTAACCTGTTCCACAAGATTAAGAATATCTTTTGTATTCCTCCCAACTCTATCAAGTGAATGAACGTTAATAACATCACCTTCTCTTAAATTAGACATCATCAATTGGAATTGAGGACGATGTGTGTCTTTACCAGAGAGTTTATCAAGGTAAGTCCTGTCGCATTCAACAGAGGGGAGTTGTCGTTCGGTATTTTGGAGAATGGTGGAAACACGAATGTAATTGAAAATCATAATTCCTCCCTTTATTGGAAATACTAAATCTATAACTACATTTTACACCTGTAAAAGTAGTGGGTAAAGCACTTTGTCTTTATATAAAAACGATTGAATAGAGTTGTAAATGGTGGGTGTAATCTGTTTTTACATCTCAAATTGATACTGATATGATATATGCAACCATATAATTGATACGCAGTGAGACAGGAGTGATATAAATGCCGGTAGTTTCTCGTAAAGAAGCAATGCAATTAACAGGTAAATCCCACGCAACCCTATACAGACACTTAAAGTCAGGGAAGTTGAGTAAGTCACCTGATGGAGGTATTGATACTGCTGAATTGATACGAGTGTATGGTGAATTTGTATCACCTGATGCAGAAGATACATCAAAACTCATAAAACCTGATATAGAACAGCTGTATCAAAAAGACAAAAGTGATACAGAGATAAAATTAATGAAGGAACAGATAGATATTCTCAAATCTCAACTCACAGATACCAAATCTCAACTGGAACGATCACAACAAAAAGAGGATAAATTATTACAACTCATAGAAAACCGACTACCACCACCTGATGATAATAATTCTGTTGTAAATCTTCTAAAGAAGAAGTTTCTTTGATTGATTACTCACTTGTGCGACAAATTAAATCAATCGCATCATCTGGTTTATTTACAAATGAAATGATTACACTTTCCCCAGGACTAATTGTCTCTAACTTATTAACGACATCTCCCATCAACTGAAAACGATTGTTGCTGACTAAACAATCCAACTCATCACCAAAATTATCAATACCTGAAACTTTCTCTCTATCCACTTTTCCTATCATTCTCGTCATACCATTCACCCATTATTGTTTCTGTATGACTATATTTATAGAACCCATATACGAGATGGATTGAGAAAAAAAAGATGTTTAGATATAAAGTAGAAGTTGGTTGTTTTCACTAAATCTGTTTAAGGGAATGAAGAAATGAAGATACTACAGAAGATATGTTTTGTTTTATTACTGACAACATTCTCAAATGTTTATGGTGGGAGTTGTTTCGGTGGTGATGTTGATAAGTGTAGGGTTTTAGCAGAACAAGGACTTGCTGAGTCGCAATTTAAGTTAGGAGATATGTATCTTAACGGACAAGGTGTGATTATGAATTACAAGGAAGCATTCAAGTGGACTAATTTGGCTGCGGAGCAAGGGCATTTCAGGGCACAATACAATTTAGGGACGATGTATTTCTTGGGTCAAAGTGTTATTCAAGATTATGTAATGGCACATATGTATTTCAATATTGCGGCTGTGAGTGGTGCTGAAGATGCGAAAATAATTAGGGGTGTTCTTGAGGAGAGGATGATTCCATCACAAGTAGCAGAAGCACAGAAATTAGCAAGGGAATGGATGCGGACACATCAGTAGATATTGTGTTTTTATTACTCAATACAACAGAGAGTGTGTGGTTAAACGAACTGTAGGCTATTAATCACAAGTTTATAAACAATATCTGTGGATAAGTTAGGGTTGGTACTTATCTGTCTCGTTGCCGTAGCAATCCCATCCATCACGTCTATTTCTTGCAAACAATTCAAGGTAATTACAATTGGGATACAGGGTTTCTATGATGTCGTAAATTTCATCGGGTTTCCTACTATGTTCTCTTGGTTCGGTCATCAAAAATGAAGGGACTATTTCTCTTGTTAGAGGTAGAAACGAACCACGAACACCAAGCAAAAGGATTTCGTGTCTGCTCTTAAAATAGTATCCCAACCCTGTAGGGTATTCTCTGTCTTTCACCCAACAGAAGTTCGTTTTATAGGAAAACCCCCACTCTTCCATTATCTTTAATGCATTTACCAACATAGGGTTAGTAGACCACAACAGACAGACTGCATTATTTGATATATCAATTTCGGTTTGTTGAAAGATTTTAGAAATCTCACTATCACTCATGGGGGCATAGTGGTCTAACTGAATACCAATACTCCTTGTATTAATCTTTGGTTTGCCGTAATCCCAAGGTGGGTCTGCAAGAATTACATTATAGGTTTGTGGTTTTTCTCTCTTCAAGTACGAAACAAGATATGTTCTTTCCATCTCTTTGTTTTCTAAAATCGCACGATTTAAGGAAATCTCCCCCCGAGTTACTTTTTCAAGTAGGTCAGGTGATGCATCCTTTATTTTCTTCGCATCCTGTATATATCTTGCCGACACACCAACCAATTTTGATGCGATGTCCCTTGCCTGTCCTACCTGTGAAGGCAAAGTTGCCTTGTCTGGTAAATTATCCGCAAGTACAGCACCAGTAGTGTTGTTTTGTGTTGACCTCCTACGGATAGATGCTTTTTGTGATTCATATTCTTCCACCCGAAGACCTAAAACTGCTTTCTGGGATGGTGTGAGATGCCGTCGTTTGAGGTTCATGGATAGTACCAACTGAAACATGGTATCTGGATTGCCGTCAAAGACACGATATTTTAGTTTAATACCAAGTTCTCTAACCGCAGCATATCTGTGTTTTCCATCTATAATTCTTTTACATTCAGGATGAAGTAATACTGGTTCAAGTTGCCCGTTGATACGGATGTCTTCAACCAGTTGCCGAAACTCAATAGGGTTCATCTCGGGGAACAGATTTGAGAGAGGGTGGATGTCTATCTCTTGTGGTTCCATTCTAAATCTATGGATAAGTTAGGGTTTAGATTTTTCCATCAGCTGACGCACTTCCCTTTCCGTTTTGCCTTTGGTTAAAACAGGATTTGCGGATACATATTCATCCATAGTTAATTTTTCTGGTGATTTTTCTGGTGTCTTTTTTGTCTCAAACCGAAATTGTATTGCAACAATAACTCTTCCCTCTTTTCTATAACCATAAGACACATCTAAATTGCTATATTCTGTTATTTCACTGACTGCAACTTCTATGACTTTCTTTCTTAAATCACTGAATAGTTTATATTTATCTTGGACGCATAAGATGTGTCTTAATTTTTCTATTTCCAACTCAACATAACCAACTCTTTTCCACTGGGCAAGTTGTTCGTATATGCGTATGGAATAAACTGACTTAAACTTTGCAACATCCCTTAATTTATATTTGGTAAATCTATTTTGTAATGAAGTCAGGTAAGGGATTACATCTTCATTAAAATTAACTTCTATTGTCCTGTTCCTATCATCTACAACATATCTGGTAATCCAAACTGCTTCACCATAAACACCAGATTGTTTATCTCCAATCTTTATCGTTCGTTTGAGTAATCGTTTTGCTGCACCCACCATATCTTTATAAAAATGTGTGGTATTGACTACACCACACAAATCACCAATATCTTTAACTTGTATTTTATAAAGTCGTTGAGTGTCTATCTGGTGCCGACTATCAATTAATGAAATGCACCCCAACATCAATCGTTGCTCGTTCAGGGTAAGTTCGTAGGATGCATTAACCAAATTGTTGTCCTTAACAACAATGTTGTTTTGTACTTTATCAATCGTATCAGGCACTAATTTTATCCACAAAGATATATGGAAAACACTATACACAACTTTCCCTTTTTATCGTAAAAAGTCCACATATCTTTATTAATTAGTCCATATGTTTAGGTGGTTTCGTCGTAATCAGTCCATATATGACCTCTACAACCCTTGTATTTACTGCTCTGTGGAGGGATGAAAACAAGAAAGATATAAAATATATAAAATAGATAATTTGTCTAACGACAAAAGAAAAACCCCCGTCATTTACTACAGGTATAGGTTCATCAAACATCTTATGGATATAAGTGAAATCTCACTTTATATCAAAATGAATATCTCATTTCAGGAAATGATACACCCTGATACATTCTGTCTTAACACTTTATATCAGGAAGGGGGGGTGGTGTTATGAGGTATGGGGTTTACCCCACCACCTCCAAAAACAAGGGATTATAAATATGATTTTAGAAACTAAAAATCTTATTTATGGAACAACAAACAAAGTCATTACAAAAATATTACTACTATTTAATTCGTCAAAATGTCGTAGATGCTGAAAGATTGGATGGTATAAAAAATCATTACAAAAAATTGTGTGAGGAAAAAATTTCTCCAGCTGAAAAATTACGATTAGATGAACTGTATTTCCAATATAGAAAAGAAACCAAACGATCGTTTTATGAAGAGAAAGTAGATACCAATAAAATAATTTCTAAGATGAAACCAGATGTGATGATGACGATGACTTTTGATGATAATTCGTATAGTGATGCCTTTTGTCGCAGAAGATTAGATGAGTACTTAAAACGGCTAAACAAGAAGATATTTGGGAGATGGAAAGATCATCAATTAGAAGTAATTCCTTTCAGGGAAACAAACCAAAATAATGGTATTCACTATCATCTTTTAATGAAAAATCCATCTTATCTTTTTGATACAAAAGTTATAGATTTCCAACAAGTCTGCAGCAATACATTAAAAGGGATTTACCGAATAGGATATGCCAATCTACACAACCCCGATTGGTATAAGAAATTATCTTATAAGACATTACCAGAAGAAGATATTACGAATTATGTGATGAAGGAATGCCAGTCATTAAATGATTTACCGATTGTTGCTGACTTGATTCATTACACCACCAAATAGGATGTTTTATAAATATGATTTTAGACATATGAATTAGTGACTACCAAACAATAATTTGCCCGAGAGACAATTATTAGTCATTAGTTAAACACAAGGATGATGGTTAAAGGCAACCATCTTAATGGATAGTTATGTCTTAAATAAACTGAATAACAACACAAGGAGAGATGAGATGAATGGATTAGATTTAATCGTTACACACTACATACAACAATTAAAAAACAAAGATATAAGTGATGATGATAGACAGAGATTAGAGGAACTTTTAGAACAATATTTCACATCTATTATGGATAAATAAAAGCAGATAAATATTTTATAGAAACGGGGTTTACTGCTAAATGACTTTAGGATAAACCCCGAATTATTTATTATTAAAACTGGAGATTTTTTATGACTTACGTTGTTGTCGAATCGTGTATCCGCTGCAAGTTGACTGATTGTGTCGAGGTGTGTCCCGTCGACTGTTTTCACGAAGGGCCCAACTTCCTTGTCATCGATCCAGAAGAATGTATCGACTGCAGCCTGTGTGAGCCAGAATGTCCGGTAAATGCCATCTACGCAGAAGAAGATCTGCCTGAAGACCAAAAAGAGTTTTTGGCTCTGAACACCGAATTGTCTGCTTTATGGCCAGTCATTACAGAAATGAAGGACCCACCCACAGACTCCGACCAGTGGCGAGAAGTAACCGGGAAACTGCAATACCTAGAGCGCTGACAGCTGTCCTGCTACGGCCATAGCGTTAAATCATAATTGAGCAAGCCTCAGTCTCGGAAATTTGTGTACTGCAGAGGCACCGTTGTGTCTTGATCCTTCATCAACGAGATCACTGCCTGCAGATCATCGCGCTTCTTACCGGTAACTCGAATCTGCTGACCCTGAATCGCCGCCTGGACTTTTAGTTTCTGGGCTTTTATTTCTTTAACCAACGACCTGGCGAGCTCGGTATCGATTCCGTGTCGGATCTGAATCTTTTGTTGTGCTTTCCCCCCACCTCGCTCCTCAACCTGTCCTCTGTCAAGACAACCCACATCAACTCCTCGCTTGGCGAGTTTTATTTCGAGGATATCCAGGGCCTGGCCTACTTTAAACTCGTCATCCGCACGAATCGTTAACACAGATTCCGCCTGCTCAATCTGGGCATCACTGCCTTTGAAGTCATAACGATTTTTTATCTCTCGATTGGCTTGGTCGACTGAATTCCCGACCTCATGCCACTCAACTTCACTGACAATATCAAATGACGGCATTCCATTCTCCTCTAGTTATTCCTGCGTACGCTCAGCGCCCGATCCCGAATCCGATTCCCCATTATCCTTGACCAAGCGTTGTAATTGAAACACTAGTGCCAAGAAAATATATTGCTCCTGATAGCCAACTGAAGTAGAACATTAGTCATAAGACCAGCAACCAGATCATCGCCTACGATACCCAACCCACCTGAAAACTTCCGCTCAACGGTATTCACCGGAGGCGGCTTGAAAATATCAAGTGCACGGAATAGTACAAACCCGGCCAGCATAGACCATACAGTCAAGGGAACATACGCCATTGCAATGAGAAATCCCGCCATTTCATCGACTACGATAGATGGATCGTCGGTCCCGTCCATCTGCTTTTCGGCAACACTAGCTACGTACACAGCACCCAGAACAAAGATCAGCACAAAGACCAGAAATACCTCGGTTGACAACACAAGCTGAAGGCACACCAATGGCACCGCCACGGCAGTCCCGACTGTGCCGGGTGCTACCGGCGAACAACCCACCCCAAATCCCCGTGCCAGCAGGACAGCCACTCGATCGTGAAGTTCTGACATGTCGCTTCTACCAGTTACAACCAGTCGTGCCGGTAGCCCGGCTTAATCCCTGTTAAGTCCAGATTATCTGCTCCCGTTAACGCAATACCCGCGAGCGTCCGAATTGATCCGATACAAGTAAGTTTTACGTTGCAATTGTGTCTCAATTGCTCTATCTGCGATCGCTGTGCTGGGTTCGCTGTGAAGCAAATCTCGTAGTCGTCACCGCCGGTCAGTGCTTTCTCTCTAGCGAGAGACTCGCCACAAGCTCCGATAGCCTGCGGAGACAATGGCAAACATGATACGTCCACGATCGCGCCCAGCGCTCCACTTTCCTTAAGAATATGACCCAGATCCGCGAGCAGTCCGTCAGAGATATCGATACCCGCGGTGGCGACTGCACCAAGCGAGAGCCCCAGTTCTATTCTTGGTTTCGGCCGATTCAATCTACCAACGAGGTAGTCCATATCCTCGCCGGTCGCCCCAAGTACACCGCCTAACAAATCTAAGCCGATAGCCGCATCCCCCAGTGTGCCTGAAATCCACAGTTGATCACCCACCTGCGCACCATTGCGCCTCAGCGCCGTCCCCGACCTCACATGACCACCGACTGTGGCACTCACACAAAGCGGGCCCCTTGCGGTATCACCTCCGATAAGCGCTACGCTATATTCCTCCGCCAGTGAAAACAGACCTGTGCTGAATCCTTGCAGCCAACTTTCGTCCGCATCGGGCATCACCAGGTTCAGTAAAAACCAGTTTGGAGTGGCTCCCATCGCGGCAAGGTCGCTCAGATTGACCGCCAGCAGCTTATAGCCCAGATCCTGCGGAGCTGTCCTTTCAGGGAAATGCACGCCTGCAACCAGGGTATCAGTCACAAGCACTGTCTGTTCGTTAATGCCAGCTTTGACAACGGCACCATCGTCACCGATACCCACGACGACTTCAGACGACTTACTGTCGCGCCGGAAGAATCGCTCTATGAGTCTGAATTCGTCCATTCCTGGCTGGTAACTTCTTTGCGTTTTCCACTTTTGAATTCCACTACCGGTTTCTGGTTTACCAGAGCATCCAGAACTCCATTAACAAACCGAAAACCTTCTTCTGAACCGAACACGCGTGCCAACTCGATCGCCTCATTAAGTACCACTTTCGGAGGAATTTCAGGACGAAACAGCAGTTCATACGTCGATAGCCTCAAAATAGCCCGCTCGACAGGATCGATCGAATCTAGTTCTCTGGAAATACACTGCTTAAGCTGATTGTCCAGCACCTGACACTGTCGCGGGACGTTTTCGATAAGATGCTGAAAATAAGAACGCTGAACGCCGGCAAATGCGTCATCATTGATAAAAGCATTTTCGATCTCACCAACGGGTTGACCCGTAATATCCCACTGGTACAGCGCTTGAACGGCATTTCTTCTTGCCAGATGGCGACTGTTATATCTCATGGTCGTGAGCCCTACGGCTGCGATACATAGTCGACAACCTCCAGACCAAATCCCGAAATTGCATGGGTACGAAGTGGTGTTCCGAGCACCTTCACCTTTCCAACATTCAAATCTGCCAGTATTTGACTGCCGGCGCCGAGCATTCTTAATTCCCGCCCTTCACCATCAACGTCAACCTCTCCACGCAAACGCTGGTCGAGTGTCGTGGTGTCATCGTCATAGGCCAGCAGGACAAGTACGCCAGCGTCCTCTCCGGCAATGCGTTCAAGAGCCGCATCTACTGACCACCTTCGAACCCCACGCGCTTCCGCAAGCATGTCATAGACGCCTCGATGAGTCTGTACACGGACAATAACCGGAACATCGGGTGTGATTTCGCCACTCACCAGAGCTAGGTGAACATGCCTCAACTCTGCATCTTCGTAGATTATTGCGCGGAACACACCATGACGAGTTTGCACTCTATTTTCTGATACCCGCCAAACTGTGGGTTCATTCTTGAGACGGTATCGGATCAGATCCGCAATAGCACCAATACGCAGCTCGTGTTTTTCACCGAACCCCACCAGGTCCGGCAATCGCGCCATAGTGCCGTCCGGATTCAGAATCTCGCAGATCACACTCGCAGGTTCAAAACCGCTCAGTCGAGCCAAGTCCACGCCTGCCTCAGTGTGCCCAGCCCTCGTCAACACACCGCCTGGCTGCGCCATTACGGGAAATATATGCCCTGGAGTAACAATATCATCGGCAGATGCAGCCTCACTGACCGCGGTGTGAATGGTCGTCATTCGATCCGCAGCCGAAATGCCTGTGGTGACACCCTCAGCTGCTTCGATTGAAACGGTGAAATTGGTCGAATAACGGGAATTGTTGTCCCGAACCATCAAAGGCAGGTTGAGACGCCGGCATCGTTCTTCTGTGAGGGTCAAACATATCAAGCCTCGGCCATAGGAGGCCATAAAGTTAATGTCATCGGCCGTGACACACCCTGCCGCTATTACGAGGTCGCCCTCATTTTCACGATCCTCATCGTCGACAAGGATGACCATTTTCCCGGCTCTGTAGTCCTCAAGGATTTCTTCGATAGGACTCACTGCGATCTCATTATTCCCTGTCATGGTTTCCTTCAATGGTCAGATCTATTAACACAGGCAACACTGGATCACCTAAAGCACTGCCGCAACCGATTCAAATAACGAGCAACAAGGTCTGCTTCAAGATGAACGCAATCACCCACTGAACGCTCACCAAGTGTCGTGACCTCCAAGCTATGAGGCACAATGTTCACATCAAATTTCACACCACTGGTCAAATCGTGCACGCTGTTCACGGTAAGGCTGACGCCATCGACGGAAACGGAGCCCTTATCCAGCATCTGCTCGATAAGGCCAGGCGCGGTGGAGACCCTGAAGAGCGACTGGTCGCCCTGCCGCTCTACGGCGGCCTCGTACGCCGCGGGTACTAGCCGGCGGCGGGTAAACTCCGCCCGCCGCTTATCAGCGGGAGTCTGTTGCGAAGAGTCGTCCGGCGCCTCCGAGCTGCATGCACAGTTGCCCATCGCAGTCTCGTTTTTTTTTTTGCGGTTCTGTGTTTGTTT
>ENA-OSET01003264-OSET01003264.1-sediment-metagenome-genome-assembly--contig:-NODE-3264-length-15065-cov-3.156459_pt1 | contig 15065 bp, 12 predicted proteins | sample MGYA00237882_ERZ534229 | MGnify/ENA primary metagenome ERZ534229 (study PRJEB26408, sample SAMN06266212) | sediment metagenome | isolation source: Hudson Canyon methane seep mesocosm | place... | reverse complement strand
TCCGCTCCATAAAACATTATCAGATAAAATAACCCCTCCTTTATTCATTTTATCAATAATTAAATGAAAATAATTACTGTAATTAGATTTATCAGCATCAATAAAAACTAAATCAAATTTTTTATTTAAAGTTGGAATAATTTCTAATGCAGAGCCTACGTGTTGAGAAATTTTACTTCGATATCCAGATTTTTCAAAATACTTGTTTTGTAGATCCACTAACTCTTCATTTTTATCAATAGTGTCTATGTTTCCAGCATCGGTTAAGCCTTCTGCAATACAAATTGCTGAATATCCGGTATAGGTGCCAATTTCTAGAATGTTTTTTGGTTGTACTAGCTTAGAAATCATTGAAAGAACACGGCCTTGAAAGGCACCACTTAACATTCTTGGATTGATTATTTTTTGCCAAGTCTCTTTAGTTAACTCTTGCAATATTAACGGCTCTATTTGAGAATGATTAACTGAATAATCATCTATTTTTTCCGGTAAAAAATTCATGTTTTAAGCGTTTTTTTTAAAAATCAAATATACATTATTTTTATACCTCTCTATTAATTATAGCCCTTAACGGTTAATTGAACAGCTAGTAACAGCCTTCATTTTATAAAATGAAATATATGATCTTTTATGCCTAAATTAAACTAGATTTATATCTGATGATATTTAGTACTTTTACAAAACCTAATTAATACCATTATGTCTGTAGCTAAAAAACAATATAAGAGAATAACTACCAAATCTCTGGTAGAGATGCAAGCAAACGGAGAAAAAATTTCTATGTTAACAGCATATGATTATACCATGGCAAAAATTGTTGATGGTGCTGGAATAGATGTAATTCTAGTTGGAGACTCAGCTTCAAATGTAATGGCTGGTCACGAAACAACCTTACCTATTACTTTGAATGAAATGATTTATCATGCTAGCTCGGTAGTAAGAGCGGTTGAGCGTTCTTTAGTGGTTGTAGATTTGCCTTTTGGTAGCTATCAATCTGACCCTAAAGAAGCCCTTCGTTCTGCAATTAGAATCATGAAAGAAAGTGGAGGGCACTCAATAAAAGTTGAAGGAGGAAAAGAAATTAAAGAATCTATTAAACGGATTCTTAATGCAGGTATTCCTGTTATGGGTCATTTAGGATTAACACCTCAATCTATCTATAAGTTTGGAACATATACCGTTAGGGCTAAAGAAGAAGAAGAAGCAGAAAAATTACTAGAAGATGCGTTAATGCTTGAAAGACTAGGCTGCTTTGCTTTAGTTTTAGAAAAAGTTCCTGCTGCTTTAGCCGAAAGAGTCGCGAAATCGATTACTATTCCTGTTATTGGAATTGGCGCCGGAGGTGGAGTTGATGGACAGGTATTAGTAACGCATGATATGCTAGGAATGACTCATGAATTTCACCCTCGGTTTTTAAGAAGATACCTAGATTTATACTCAGAAATGACTACTGCTTTTGAAAGCTATATTTCTGATGTAAAAAGTAAAGATTTCCCTAGCGAAAAAGAACAATATTAGGATTGTGAAAATTCTTCATTTAGACACAAATCACCCTACTTTACTAGAACAGCTTAATGCAGCTGGTTTTGAAAATCATGAAGATTATACTTCTTCTAAAATTGAAATTGAAAAGATAATTCACAATTATGACGGCATTATAATTAGAAGTAGGTTTTCTATTGATAAACACTTTTTGCAACAAGCAAACAAACTTAAGTTTATTGGCAGGGTTGGGGCAGGCCTTGAAAATATAGATTGCAGAATTGCCAAATCTAAAAATATTGAACTTATCGCTGCTCCTGAAGGAAACAGAAATGCTGTGGGAGAACACACATTAGGAATGCTACTCTCACTTTTTAATAAGCTTAACAAAACAGATAAAGAGGTTAAAAAGGGGGTCTGGCTTAGAGAGGAAAACAGGGGGGTAGAATTGGATGGGAAAACAATCGGGATAATTGGCTATGGAAATATGGGGAAGTCTTTTGCTAAAAAACTTCGTGGTTTTGATGTTGAGGTTTTATGTTACGATATTAAACCTTCTGTTGGTGATGAAAACTGCAAACAAGTTTCTTTAGGGGAGCTGAAAGAAAAGGCAGACGTTTTAAGTCTTCATGCTCCACAAACAGAACGTACAAAAAAAATGATAAATACTTCTTTTATCAATAGTTTTACAAAGAATTTTTGGTTAATCAATACAGCTCGAGGGAGATCTGTGGTAACAAAAGATTTGGTTTTGGGATTAAAATCTGGGAAAATACTGGGTGCAGGATTGGATGTCTTAGAATATGAGAAATCCTCATTCGAAAATCTATTTTCAAAAAATCTAATGCCGGATGCGTTTAAATATTTGATTACAGCTGAAAACGTTTTGCTATCGCCTCATGTAGGGGGATGGACCCAGGAAAGTAAGGAAAAGTTAGCGCAAACAATTGTTGCTAAAATTAAAATAAAATTTTCTGCAAATAAAATTTAAAACACTTATTTTCAGGGTTTTATGTTTATTACTCAAAAGAAACTATCAAAAGAAGATCCAAATTATAAACAATTCATAGTTACAATAAAAGACATTAAATTAGCCAACAGAAACCTAACGAAACATAGCAAATGAAAATTCTATCAAACCATCCAACAGAAATATTAATCTTACTTTTTTTAATTGTTACTTTTATGCAATCTGGAATTGACAAAATAACAGACTGGAAAGGAAATATTGGATTTATAAAATCTCATTTTAAAGATTCTCCTTTAAGGAATAATGTGCCTTTTTTACTCGGTGTTATTTTAACCATTGAAATAGTTGCAGGAATTTTTATGATGATTGGTACTTATCAGATTTACACTTCTGGGCTCAAAGAAATTGCGTTAATAGGCGTAGAGCTTTCTGCTATTGCTTTAATTTTCTTACTTGTTGGTCAGCGCTTGGCAAAAGATTATGCAGGAGCGATGACCCTGGCAGTTTATTTTATCATTACTCTTTTTGGGGTTTTTCTATTGCATAGTTAAAACTGATACAAGAAAGAAAAGGTATAAGAAAACCTGATTGTAAAACGACTCAAAACCTCTGTTTTAAGAGGTTTTGTTTTTTTTAAACACCTTAGCCATAAACAAAATAAGAAGATTGCTTAAGACACCCTATTGACGCTATTTTTGCTTTTTTATAACATAAATCAAAGAGGAATACTCAGAAGAGGACCTTGCTTTCCAATTTGAAACGAAACCCCTGTAAAAAGCACTCATATAGTTGATCTTTCCTTTTTTATATTTTTCGCTTAAAAGAGAAACATAATAAGAATCAAATTTCATAGGAATCGTTTTTTCGACCAGCATCTGCTCCTTTAAAAAAAGACGATGAATTGATTGCTGAGAAAAATGCCACAAATGTCTAGGAACGTCAAATGCTGCCCAGAATTCTTTATAATACTTTGCGTCCTTACTCTTAAAATTTGGTACTGCTATAATCAGTCTTCCGAAATCAGAAAGCATAGTGTTTAGAGTTGAAATATACTCTGATAAGTTTTCTATATGTTCTAGTACATGCCAAAGCGTTATTATTTCAAATTTTTGGTTTGAAAATTTTGATATATCTTCCTCAAGTATAATTCCTTTTTTTGCGGCAATATTTCTAGCATCATTATTTGGCTCTGTTCCAAAAACATTCCAAGAGTTATTTTCACAAACTTTTAAAAACTCTCCTGTCCCGGCACCAACATCTAAAATGCTCTTTTCTGGCCTAGATAAGCTATTTTGTTGGCGTGAAGTTTTATTAATTAATCGTAATTTACGTTTAAGAGTAATGCTTTTTACAGCTTGGTATGCTTTGTCAAAAAAAGTTTTTTTAGAATCCGTATGAGAGATATAATCCTCACTCTTATAATAATTAAATAGGTTTTTAGGAACCGGAGTTGTTACCAACATTTTATACTCTTCGTTAAACATAACGCTATATTCCTCACCTGAAACAGTATAATCTTTACAATTCAAATACGGTTTTAAATTTTTAAAGAAGTCTGTTTGTTGTGTCATATAAATTATAGTGTTCCACGGGGAACATTTGATTTTTTAAAAAACTACCGCCCCATATAAACCAATAGAACAGAAATATCACTTGGCGAAACACCGCTTATTCTACTAGCTTGTGAAATTGTTGTTGGTTGAATCTTACTTAACTTTTCTTTCGCTTCATGAGATAAGGAGTTGACTTTGCTATAATTAAAGGATTGAGGTATAATGACGTTTTCAAGCTTATTTAACTTGTCTGCGTTAGATCGTTCTTTGTCAATATATCCAGAGTATTTTAAATGAATTTCTACTTGTTCTAGAATTGTTTTATCTATACCTTCTTCCTGAAAAAAAGTTTGAAGAGCGTCTAGCTCTTGGAAATCTGTTAATGAAAGTTGTGGGCGTGAAGCAATCTTATAAAGTTTCACGGATTGGTTAATTAAAGATAACTTATTACGGGTTAAAATAGGGTTAATTTGGTGTTGAGTAACACTAGTTTGTTGTAGAAACTTGATTAATTTTTCTGTTTTTTGGATTTTTAAATTTACTTTTTCTAACCGATCCTTAGAAGCTAACCCAATTTTGAAACCAAGGGGGGTTAATCTTATATCTGCATTATCTTGTCTTAAAAGAGTACGATATTCTGCTCTTGATGTAAACATCCTGTAAGGCTCCTCTGTTCCTTTAGTTATTAAATCATCAATTAGAACTCCAATATAAGCTTCATTTCTTTTTAGAATAAAAGGTTCTTTACCTTGAATTTTTAAAGCCGCATTTACACCTGCCATTAGTCCTTGCGCAGCAGCTTCCTCATAGCCCGTAGTTCCATTTATTTGTCCAGCAAAAAATAAATTTTCTATTAGTTTTGTTTCCAAAGAATGTTTTAGCTGAGTTGGCTGAAAAAAATCATACTCAATGGCATATCCATATCGTAAAAATTTCACGTTTTCAAAACCTGCAATTTCACGAATGGCCTTGTCCTGAATGTCTTCTGGCATTGATGTTGAAAATCCATTTACATAAATTTCGACTGTCGTCCAACCTTCCGGTTCAACAAACACCTGATGTCTTTCTTTGTCTGCAAAACGGTCAATCTTATCTTCTACAGAAGGACAATACCTAGGACCGATAGATTTGATACGACCATTGAACATTGGTGAACGATCAAAGCCTTCACGCAAAATATCGTGAACTTTTTTATTGGTATATGTTAAATAACAAGATCTTTGTTTTTTTAGAGCACTTGTAGACGGTAAATAAGAAAATTTTTCAGTGATTGTATCTCCTGGCTGTTCTGTCATTTTCGAATAATCTAAAGAACGACTATCTACCCTTGGAGGTGTGCCTGTTTTCATTCGACCAGAATCAAATCCTTTTGCAACCAAATCTTCTGTAATTCCAGTTGAGGCCCCTTCGCCTGCCCTACCTCCTCCAAAAGTTTTTTCTCCTATATGAATTAATCCATTTAGAAATGTTCCTGCTGTTATGATAACTGTCTTTGCTTTTATCTCTAAACCTAAAGCTGTTTTAACACCTACAATTTTATTGCCATCGAACAACAAACCATTTACAGAGTCTTGATAAAAATCTACATTATCCGTTTCCTCTAACATCGTTCTCCAACATTCTGCAAATTGCATTCTATCAGACTGTGCCCTTGGGCTCCACATTGCAGGGCCTTTAGATTTATTCAACATTTTAAATTGAATAGCGGTTTTATCCGTCACAACAGCACTGTAACCACCTAGCGCATCAATTTCTCTAAGTATTTGGCCTTTTGCAATTCCTCCCATTGCAGGGTTACAACTCATTTGCGCAATATTTTGCAGGTTCATTGTAATTAACAAGGTATGGGCACCCATATTAGCACTTGCTGCAGCAGCCTCACTACCTGCGTGACCTCCTCCTACAACAATAACATCAAAATTTGTTGAAAATAAACTCATTTTTATAGTTTCACGTGAAACGTCATTAATAAAACGTTAACAATCAATCATTTATGGTTAATAATAACTCATTCTCTTTATTTCGCATTACTTTTTTTTCTGGTGCGGTTTTGTCGTTATAACCAAGATAATGAAGAACACCGTGTATCATAACCCTGTTTAACTCTTCATTGAAAGAAACATTAAATTCTTTAGCGTTCTCTTCAACTCTTTCAACAGATATAAAGATATCACCTCCAATTAATTTACCAATCGTATTATCAAAACTAATAATATCTGTCAGGGTATTGTGTTGTAAAAACTCAATATTTAATTTAAGTAAATACGCATCATCACAAAAAATATAATTTATTTCACCAATCTCAAAATTGTGATTTAGAATACATTTTTCAATCCAACTAGAGATACTTTTTTCATCTTTTAAGACAAAAGATGTTTCATAATTATATGCAATCATTCTTTCTTTTTCTGTGGTTCAGAAAAGTATTGACGAACCTTCTTTTTATAATTTTGCTGCAAAGGTAATGATTGTCTATTTAATATCTCCATTTGATTATAAAACTGCTTTTTGAACTGTAGTGTTTTTGAATTATTTCTTTGATTTTCATTATTATTCGTATTTGATGTACGTTTTTTATCTTTCCCTTGGTCCAAGGAGGCTTTTTCTAGTTTTAACAGCTCATAGTTTAATTGTTGCATTTTTTGGAGTGTTCCAGCATTAAAACCTTTTTCTAAAATTTCATTTTCTAAATCTTCCATGGATTTTAAGGCTTTTTTAGCATTGCCATTAGATTTTCCATTTTCATTTTCTTTAATTGCATTTTGAAGCTCTTGTCTTAATTGAGATTGTTGCTTAAAAATTTCGTACAATTCTCCATCTAAATCATCGTTAGAGGTACCATTACCCTTTCCTTGCTTATTAGATTTTTCTCCTGACTTCCCTGATTTGCCTCCCTCACCATCTTTACCTTGTTCTCCTTTTTTACTAGGTTTGCCATTTTTACTGGATTTACCATCTTTTCCCTTGCCTTTTTTACCACCTTTCTTCATACCATCCTTCATCTTTTCAGATAATTCTCCTTGTTTTTTAATCAAATCTGGCAAACTAAAACCCTTACCCTTGCCCTTTTTCCCTTTGCCCATTTTCATAGACATTGCATTTTGCATACTATTTAAAATATTGCTTAAATAATCTGCAAGATTATTAACAGCTGTCATAACATAACGTTGATTAGAAATACCGTTGGAAAATCTATTTTCTGAAAAATTTTCTAATGATTGATCGAGATTGTAATGTGTAGATGATAAATCATCTTGAATTTTAGATGAAATTTTTGGCAATCTCATAGAAAGCACGTACAAACTATCGTCTATATGTTCGAAATATGTTTTTATCTCATTTTGCTTTTTAAGTTCTTTTCCAAAATCCGGATGAGATGTTGATATTTCTCCAAACGCATTCATCAAGTTTTCTTGTTTGAAGGAAAAAGTGACTAGATTTTCTAAAATTTTCCTCAAATCATCCATGTTTTCTTCAATAGAATCTCCTTCCATTTCCATCATGGATTTTTGCATTTTTGCGCTCATTTCTTTCATCTTGTTAGATGATTCCTTTTGGTTTTTCTTTGCGGACGGTTTGTCTTGTTTTTTTAAATTCTCTTCAGATTTATTTAGCTCTTTATCAATTGCTTTCTTTTCATCTTCTGTGTCTGGAAGCTCCATAGGATCTTTTAATTTCTCATTGTCCTTCTTAAGCTCTTCCAATTCTTTCTTTATAGAATTAAACTCTTTTTTTATCTCTTTCTGTGCTTCTAATGTGTTTTCTTCTTTCTTCTCTAATTCATCTTGAGTTTTGGAAAGTTCTTCTAATTTGTTAGTAATTTGCATTGTTTTTTGCTCAACATAAAAACGTTTAACAAGCTCTAAAGTTCTTTCTAAACTTCTTTCTTGTTGTTTGTTTTGCTGGGCTAATTCTTTGGCTTTTTTTACTAGATCTTCCTTATTTAATTTTTCAGCCATTTTCTGAATTTCATCCAACAGCTTTTGTTGTTTATCTAATTTTTTTAGTTCTTCAATTCTTTTTTTTAGCGCTTCTTTTTTATTCTGAAGATTCTCACTTTCTTCTTTTTTTTCTCCTAAATTTTCTTGCAACTTATCTGTTTGACGTTGCATCATTTTTTTATATTGTTCTTGGCGTTTTATAAAACTCTGAACTTTCTGTTTATCATTCCAATTAATATTCTTTTTATTCTGTAAATCTTGCTGAATTTGTGCTAACTCTTTCTGTTGTTTTTGTTGTTTTTGAATTGAATTTTCAAGATTATTAATGGTTGTTTTTTGTTCTTCCAGTAATTCTTCGTCTATCTCTTTAATTGTTTTTTTCCTGTAGCTAAAAGTTTTACTTTTTGATTTTTTGTTTCCATTTACGCCATCATTATCAAAAACTTGAAAAAACAATTCATAATCAGTTCCTTCTTGAAGTTCTAAGCCGTCTGGAAATTGATAGAAAAAAGTTTGAATATTTTCTTTGGTAATTTGTAGATCGAATGTTCTTTGTTCTTGCGGACTCCTTTCATCATAATAGACCAACTGTAATTTATTTATCCCATAGTCGTCTGACAGCTGTCCAGCAAATTGAGCTGTTCCACGTGAAATACTATCAATATTTGATTTTACAGAAATTAAAGGAAGCTCGTCTTTAACAACATCTATGTAAAATTGTAAACTTTCATAATCCTTTAAACTAGAATTTGAAGAGGTTATAGTATAGTCTAAAGGTGTTAAAATTCTCTTTGTGGTCTGAAAATTTCCTTCAGAAACCTCTGTAAAAAAAGTTCTTTTTTGCTGGTGAATAAATGCCACAGCCTCTGTTTGTGACGTTTGAATATTCCATTGAACTTTGGTCCCTTGAGGAACCGTTAAGTTTCCTGTATTGTTTTTTATTTCATTTCTCTTGCCGATATGTTTTGGGTATGACAAGCTTAAAGATATGTTTTTAATCGTAGGTATCTCAATAACATTAATCGTATAGTTTTGAGACTGTATTCCGTTAGATTCAATAAAAAAATCAATAGAGCTACGAACGTCCTGAAAAGTATAGGAGAACAAACCATTACCATTGTTTTGTATGTAATATTGCTGGTTAGCAAAGTTTATTTTTGCTTCATTGGGCACAACACTGCCTTTGGTTTTTACTTTTATTGTAAACGATTTTCCTTGAACAACATCCAAACTACTATTCTCTATAAAAAAAGAAAATAATGCTGGTGGTGTGTATGCTGTTCTGAAATTTACTACGCGATCTAAACTATCTGTAAAAATACTTTTATTGCCTGTAAATGAAGTTACTATCCAAATTAAAATAGGAACCAAAGCATATTTTAAATAAACTATGTTTTTCTTAAAATCAATTGCTTTTAAAAACGGAACAGGTTGTAATGCTGCTGATTTCTGTTGAATACTAGCAAGAATTAAATCAGATTGACTGTCGTTTTCTTTTAATTGTAAAATGTTTAATAGTTTGTCTTTTACTTCTGGGAAATGAGAACCGATAATTTTTGAGGATGCTGAAAAAGAAATTCCTTTTCGTAAACCTAACAATTTTGAGACAGGTATAAAGATGAATCGAATTAATAAAAATAGTTCAACCAAAATAAACACCCAAAATAAAATTGTTCTAGCGGATGGTTTTAACCATAAAAAATATTCTATAAACAAGGTAAAGAGCAGATACAAAAAACCCAAAGTGAAGAATAAAATACCTCCTTTTATCAATTCATTTACATAGTATTTGCTGGTAAATTGATATAACTTTTTTTCTATTTTTTTGTAATCCTCCATAATTAACTAATAAAAATACTGTTTTTACAGTGAATCAAGGTAAATATATGCTAAAACAATTTGTAAGTTTTTAAAGAAACATGCAACTAACCATTTATAAAAAATCAAAACCCATGAAGAATTTAACCAAACTATCTTTCTTATTGTTCAGTATTTCTTTCTTAGCTCAAAGTCCTTGGACAAAAGAAAAAGGAAGTTTTTATACGCAACTTTCGTTCACAACCATTGCAAATTACGATGCTTTGTTTGGTGACCCAGACTATAGCACAGAGAGAAAAATAACAGATAACACCTTTCAGTTGTATGGGGAATATGGTTTTTCAGACAAAACAACCTTAATTGTAAACCTTCCTTTAAAGTTGATAAAAACAAATGAACTAGTCTCTTCTGAATCAATAACAACAAACGGATCGAAAACCTCTTTAGGAAATATTGAAGTTGGGGTAAAACATAACTTTTATAAAAAAGGATGGATTCTTTCTGGACAATTTTCTGTAGAAGCAAATACGGGTAGTTTTGACAATGCTACAGGAATAAGAACAGGCTACGATGCTTGGAGTTTTACACCGTTATTTTTAGCTGGAAGAAGTTTTAAAAAAGCATATCTACAAACGTTTATTGGAGGAACATTTAGAACGAATGACTATAGCTCTAACTTTAAAATTGGTGGAGAGTATGGAGGTAAAATTACCAAAAGAATTTGGCTTATTGGTTTCATAGACATTGTAAAATCTTTTAAAAATGATGATGTTGTTTTACCAAGCACTAACTTAGTAACAGGTTTGTATAGCAACGATCAAGAATATGGTTCTTTTGGGGCTAAAGCTATTTATGAATTTAACGACAACTTTGGACTCAATGCCGGTTTTGGCGGTGCCTTCTTTGGAAATAATGTTGCCCAACAAGCCGCTTTAACTTTTGGCCTATATCATAAATTCTAGGCTTTTAAAAAACACTGTTCAAAAAGGCGTTAGAATTTTTATATTCCAAGGCCTTTTTTCTTTTCTCTAATTTCTATTCTCTCTTTTAAAAACTATCTTTGCATCCTCATAAAATTTAAAAGATGAAATCTAATATACGTGTTCGTTTTGCACCTAGTCCAACAGGACCTTTGCATATTGGTGGTGTAAGAACAGCTTTATTTAATTATTTATTTGCAAAAAAACATAATGGAACTTTTATATTAAGAATAGAAGATACTGATCAAACCCGGTATGTTGCAAATGCAGAGCAGTATATTGTAAATTCTTTAGAATGGGCTAACATTCCTTTTGATGAAGGTCCTAATAAAAACGAAAGATTTGGTCCATACAGACAATCTGAACGAAAAGAAATCTACAAAAAATATGCAGATATACTCCTTGAAAAAGGGTGTGCATATTATGCTTTTGATACAGCAGAGCAATTAGATAGTGAAAGAAAAGGGCACGAAGAAAAAGGAAAAACGTTTATTTATAACTGGCATAATAGAGAAAGAGGTCGTTTGGTAAACTCTTTAGTTTTGTCAGATGATGAAGTAAAAAGGCGTTTAGAAAAAGGCGATAGATATGTTATTCGTTTCAAATCCCCTCAAGATGAAACTCTTGTTATGCACGATGAAATCCGGGGAGAAATTAAAATTGATACCAATGTTTTAGATGATAAAATTTTATTTAAATCTGACGGAATGCCAACCTATCATTTGGCAAATATTGTAGACGATTATTTGATGGAGATTTCTCATGTAATTAGAGGTGAAGAATGGCTACCGTCCATGGCGTTGCATGTTTTGTTGTACAAGGCTTTTGATTGGAAAGCTCCAAAATTTGCTCACTTGCCATTAATTTTAAAACCTATTGGAAAAGGAAAACTAAGCAAAAGAGACGGAGACAAGTTAGGGTTTCCAGTGTTTCCTTTAGAATTCACAAACCAGGACACAAAAGAAGTTTCCAGAGGGTATAAAGAGGAAGGTTATTTTGCAGACGGATTTATAAATATGTTGGCTTTTTTAGGATGGAATCCTGGATCAGAGCAAGAAATTTTCTCATTAGAAGAATTAGTGACTGTTTTTGACTTAAAACGCGTTAGTAAATCTGGAGCAAAATTTAGTCCAGAAAAAGCTCGCTGGTTCAATCAACAATACATGCAGACAAAATCAGATGCAGAATTGACAAATTTGTTTCTCCCGATTCTTGAAGAAAAAGGAATTTCTAAAAACCCTGAGTTCGTCCAAAAAGTAGTTTCGTTAATAAAAGAAAGAGCTGTTTTTGTTAGTGATTTTTGGGATTTGTCCAGTTTCTTTTTTCAGTCTCCAACAGAATATGATGCAAAAAATTCTAAGAAAAATTGGAAAGAGGGAACACCTGATTTAATGAAAGAATTAATTACTGTTGTTTCTTCGATCGAAGATTTTTCCTCAATAAACACAGAAACCGTTATTAAGGAATGGATTACTGCAAAAGAAATTGGTTTCGGTAAAGTGATGCAGCCATTAAGATTGTCTTTAGTTGGTGCATTAAAAGGTCCTCATTTGTTTGATATAATAGAAATGATTGGTAAAGAGGAAGCTGTAAAAAGAATAGAAAACGCAATCTTAATATTATAATCATGAAAAAAATTATTTTCTTTTTTTTATTGCTTATCAGTTTTTCTATCAATGCTCAGTACGAAGATAGTCAAAGAAGAAGGGCTCTTGAGCGAAGACAAGTTAACAGACAACCTGCTGAGAAAGTTAAATTTAAAACAAAAAAATATTTAGGAATTGTAGTTTACGACGCAAATAAAATTGCAAAAAAAACTAAAGTTAAAATAAAAAGCGAAAAAGGAAAAAAATTAAAAATCGTCATTTCTAAATTTAATAAATCATTAAAAGAAATGATACGCCTAAATAGTTTTACTTTTTTAGAAATGGAAAAATATGCAGAAAGAAGCCAGAATGAAGCTCAAAAAACGGGTGATTTTTCTATTATGCAAAAAGTTCAAAAAACTTTAAATAAGCGATTTAAACCTTTTTCTGATGATTTAAAAGAAAAAGAAAAAAACTTAGATACTTCTCTTAAAGAACTGTTTTCTGACAAAGAATTCAAGAAATGGATAAAATATAAAAAGAAGGCCAAAAGAAATGCAAAGGAATAATTTATAGATTTTAGTATATTTACAAGAAATAAATTATTAATTATTAAAAAATTTACGCTATGTTCACATTTTACCCTGTTCTAATAGGTCTCGTTTTTTTGATTCTATTTGCATCCATTTTTACAGTAAAACAACAAACTGCCGCAATTTTAGAACGCTTTGGTAAATTTAATGCGATTAGACAATCTGGTTTGCGTTTTAAAATACCTCTTATAGATAGAATTGCTGGAAGATTGAGTTTAAAAATACAGCAGTTAGATGTAATTATAGAAACAAAAACACTAGACGATGTTTTTGTAAAACTAAAAGTTTCTGTTCAATACAAAGTAATTAAAGAAAAAGTATACGATGCTTTTTATAAATTAGATTATCCTCACGATCAAATAACTTCTTATGTTTTTGATGTTGTAAGAGCAGAAGTTCCGAAAATGAAACTAGATGATGTTTTTGTTAAAAAAGATGATGTTGCCATCGCTGTAAAAACTGAATTGAACGAAGCTATGATGACTTATGGTTACGATATTATAAAAACATTGGTTACAGATATTGATCCTGATGCTCAGGTAAAAGAAGCAATGAACCGTATTAATGCTTCAGAGCGAGAAAAAGTAGCAGCTCAATTTGAAGGAGACGCTCAACGTATTTTAATTGTGGAGCGCGCAAAAGCAGAGGCAGAGAGCAAGCGTCTACAAGGACAAGGTATTGCAGACCAAAGGAGAGAAATTGCACGTGGTTTAGAAGAATCTGTAGAAGTTTTGAATAAAGTTGGAATCAACTCGCAAGAAGCGTCTGCTTTAATCGTAGTTACTCAGCATTACGATACTTTACAGTCTATTGGGCAAGAAACAAACAGTAACTTAATATTATTGCCTAACTCACCACAAGCTGGAAGCCAAATGTTAAACGACATGGTTGCAAGTTTTACCGCTAGCAATCAAATTGGTGAAGCAATGAAAAATCAGAAACCTAAAAAACTAAATAAATAACATTTACTAATAAATTCTTGTATTTATGTAAAAACCCAATCTGACTGAACAGATTGGGTTTTTTTAATATCTTTTTAAAATAAAATTCTTATTTTTTATCTTCTAATTCCTCTTTTGCTTCGTCTTTAGATGCTTTTTTAAACTCCTTAATTCCACCACCTAAACCTTTCATAAGCTCTGGTATTTTTTTACCACCGAATAATAACAAAATTGCAATAGCAATGATAATCCAAGAGCCTCCACTTGGCATTCCTAATAAAAATATATTTAACGTATTCATAAGTTCTGTAATTTAACGATACAAAGATACAAAAAGGATTTTATTTATATATTTTCTTAATAACACCTTTTTACTTGACGTTTTAAAAAAATACTTTTTTATAATCGAGCGCTAAAAAGCTTACTTTTTTAATTCTTTTTTTAATTCTAGAGAGAGTAACATTCATCTTAAGAAAAACCTAGAATTTATGTTTTATAGTAGATAAAATACAATTTTAATTTTCAATTAAATTAAAATCTAAATGTTTACGTTCTAAATCGGTTTTTTTAACTTTTATATTTACTTCATCTCCAAGCTGATACATGTTTTTAGTAGACTGCCCAACAATAGCATATTGTTTTTCATCAAAAATATAGTAATCGCTTTTTATATCTCTAATTCTAACCATTCCTTCACATTTGTTAGATGATATTTCCACATAAATACCCCATTCTGTTACTCCAGTAATTACTCCTTCAAAAACCTCGTCTTTGTGATCTTGCATGTACTTTACCTGCATATATTTAATCGATGATCTTTCTGCTTTGGAGGCTAATTCTTCTCTTTTAGAAGAATGTTTACACTTTTCTTCGTACGTAATTGCTTTTGGTGTGTCTCCTCCATCTAAATAATGTTGAAGTAATCTATGAGTCATTACGTCTGGATAACGTCTAATTGGTGATGTAAAATGGCTGTAATAGTTAAAAGCTAAGCCATAATGACCAATATTCTGAGTTGTGTACACTGCCTTAGACATGGTTCTTATGGTTAGCGTTTCAATCATATTAGATTCTGCTTTTCCACTTACGTCATTTAATAATTTGTTTAATGATTCAGATGTCGATTCTTTAGTATCAGTATTAATTTTATATCCGAACTTACTAACCATATTTTGTAGAGATGCTCGATTTTCGATATCTG
>ENA-OSET01003263-OSET01003263.1-sediment-metagenome-genome-assembly--contig:-NODE-3263-length-15079-cov-2.972004_pt1 | contig 15079 bp, 12 predicted proteins | sample MGYA00237882_ERZ534229 | MGnify/ENA primary metagenome ERZ534229 (study PRJEB26408, sample SAMN06266212) | sediment metagenome | isolation source: Hudson Canyon methane seep mesocosm | place... | reverse complement strand
GCAAAACTTGTCGTAGAACAAGCACAGAAGGCTGGCTCTTCCTTAACTGTTATTTCATCCTCAGTTGAAAGCATAAATGACATGAGCTCTCAAATTGCCAGTGCTGCTGAACAGCAAACGTCAACAACAGAAGAAATTAACCGTAACATTACCGCTATTTCTGAAATAGCAACGGATACCGCATCAAGAGCCCAGCACATTACTTCCGCAAGCGCAGACCTTGCTAGATTAAGCCTGGCGCTGAATGAAATGGTTTCAAAATTTAAAACATAGAGCCCCTCCTTCTCCTCCTATTGCTAAGCACTGCTGCATGATAAATATAGCCCTTATACAAATAAGGGTTGAATCGCGGATCAGCTCTACACCCAAGCTTCTCTAATATGAATCAATATTAGAAAAATACTGACTCTTAATGCGCTAATTGCTTAATTTCGGTTTTTAACAAGGCTTGATAGTGGTTTTGTTACTTATTTGCTACTCTTGCACCCAACTTTCTATCATTAAAGCTAATTTTCAATTCTTCAAGGCTCTAAGCACCTAAAATGAGTAAAACAGCAAAAAAATCAACAACTCAAAAACCTACCCACACACCTATGATGCAGCAGTACTTTAAGCTCAAGAAAGACCACCCAAATGAGCTTTTGTTTTATCGCATGGGTGATTTCTATGAGATGTTTTATGATGACGCTAAAACGGCTGCCCATATTTTAGATATTACACTTACAGCGCGCGGCAAGACCGATGGCGAGCCAATTCCAATGGCTGGCATTCCCTTTCATGCGGCTGAAAATTATATTGCCAAGCTAGTACGTAGCGGTGTTTCTGTTGCAGTTTGTGAGCAAACGGGTGATCCCGCAACAAGTAAAGGGCCGGTTGAACGTAAGGTGATGCGTATTGTTACGCCCGGTACTTTAACAGATGAGGCTTTTCTTGAGGCTCGGCGTGATAATTTATTGTGTGCAGTCCACTTTGATTCTGAACAGAACTTCGGTATTTCCTGGATAGATTTAAGTGGTGGCCGTTTTAGTGTTAGTGAGGTAAAAGGGCTGGATGAAATGGTTAGCGAGCTACAACGCATACAGCCTGCTGAAATTTTAATTAGTGATGAGTTTCCTTTTGAAAACAGCCTTGAGAGTTTTTCTGGTATACGCAGACAAGCACCTTGGTTGTTCGATTCCGACAGTGCCGAACGTTTACTTACCAATCATTTTAAAACAAAAGATCTAAGTGGCTTTGGTTGTGAGTCAATGCATGTAGCCATACAGGCAGCGGGCTGTTTATTACAGTATGCAAAAGACACCCAACGTAACGAGCTACCACATATTAATGTTCTTAATAAGGAGCTCCGTAGCAATAGTATTTTACTTGATGCTGCCAGCCGCAAAAACCTTGAAATCGATACTAACCTTGCAGGCGATACTCAACACACGTTGGCATGGGTAATGGATGCTTGTAGTACTTCAATGGGGAGTCGTTTATTACGTCGCTGGTTAAATAAACCACTACGCAATAGAGCAGTGATTTCTGCTCGGCAAGATGTAATATCTGAATTATTGGAAAACTACCAATACGACCCAATACAAGATCTATTAAAGAAAACGGGGGATATTGAACGAATCCTAACTCGCGTTGCGTTACGCTCGGCGCGTCCACGTGACCTTTCGCGCTTACGAGACACCCTAATTTTATTACCGGCCATTCAAGCAGAGCTTAAATTGCTATCAGCTTTGCAAATGTCAACTCTAAGCCAGCAGATATCCGAACACCCCGATATATCTGATTTACTTTTTAATGCCATTATTGAAAACCCGCCCGTTGTGATACGTGATGGGGGCGTAATTAAAGAAGGTTACGACACAGAGCTAGATGACTTGCGAAATATTAGCGAGAACGCAGGTCAATTTTTAATTGACCTGGAAGAAAGAGAGCGAGCGGAAACTGGCCTATCCAGCCTTAAAGTTGGTTATAACCGAGTGCATGGTTATTTCATCGAGATCAGTAAGTCGCAATCTGAAAAAGCACCTGATACCTATGTTCGTCGTCAAACACTTAAAAATGCTGAACGTTTTATTACACCTGAATTAAAAGTGTTCGAAGACAAAGCGCTTAGTAGTAAAAGCCGAGCTTTGAGCCGAGAGAAATTATTATATGAAGGTATTATTGACCAGCTGAATAACCACTTAAATCAACTGCAAGATTGTGCACAAGGTATTTCAGAATTAGATGTTCTGTGCAACTTCAGTGAGCGTGCGCAGACTTTAAACTTTAACCGCCCAGATTTCACTGATGAACACAAAATACTTATAGAAGAAGGTCGCCACCCGATTGTAGACCAGCTTATCACTGACCCATTTGTTCCAAATGACTTAATGCTGGACGAACACCGTAAAATGTTAATTATTACCGGACCGAACATGGGTGGTAAATCGACTTACATGCGACAAGTAGCTTTAATAGTTTTACTCGCAGGCACGGGCAGCTTTGTGCCTGCCAGCCGAGCATGTATTGGTCAGATAGACCAAATCTTCACTCGCATGGGCAGCTCTGATGATACTGCAGGCGGACGATCGACCTTTATGGTTGAAATGACTGAAACAGCCAACATTCTTAACAATGCTACCGATCAAAGCCTGGTTTTGATGGATGAAGTCGGCCGAGGTACCAGTACTTTTGATGGATTATCGCTTGCCTGGTCCAGCGCAGTTCATCTTGCAAAAGAAATTAAAGCTTACAGCCTATTCGCCACACATTATTTTGAAATGACACAATTGAGTGAGGAAATTGAAACCACCGCTAACGTCCACCTTAGTGCGACAGAACACGATGATACCATCGTGTTTTTACATAATGTATTAGAAGGTGCTGCTAGCCAGAGTTACGGGCTTCAAGTTGCCAAGCTTGCCGGTGTGCCTGACTCCGTTATTGGTAATGCAAAAAAACAGCTCGCAGCGCTTGAATTAAAAGATCAGCAACTTCACAACTCAGCAGAACAAATAAATGAAACACAAAGCGCTACAAGTAACGCTTCCACTACAATGGCTGATGAACGGAGTTTTAATCACTACCAAAATGATTTATTTTGCAGCGAGCCAACTGAGATCGAACTGAAATTAAAGCAGATTGAACCTGATGATCTCAGTCCAAGAGAGGCTTTAGACGCATTATATGCACTTAGAAAACTATTATAGCTTGAACCAAGTCACAGCAGACTTTAAAATAGCACCAATAAATTATAATTGAGACCACTAAACACTGGAAACGCACTATGACTTTCGTTGTTACCGATAACTGTATTAAATGTAAATACACTGACTGTGTAGAAGTTTGTCCTGTAGATTGTTTTTATGAGGGGCCTAATTTCTTGGTAATCGACCCTGATGAATGTATTGATTGCGCACTTTGTGAGCCAGAATGCCCAGCTGACGCGATATTCTCTGAAGATGAACTACCAGCAGATCAGGTTAAGCACATAGAAACCAATGCAGAGCTTTGCCAAGTTTGGCCCTGTATTACTGAGCAAAAAGATCCACCGCCTGACGCTAAAGAATGGGATGGCGTTGAAGATAAGTTCAAGTATTTAGAACGATAAACTCTATATTTATTCTTTCACGGCGCTAGGCCGTGAAAGAATGTAGCACAGTAAAAGAATAGCACCTTACTCCCCCCTCTCTTAAACTTCCGCTAACGCAGTACCACAACTCTTACAAATGTAACGTGCAGTTTCCCTACGTATTTTGTTATGCCTGATCGCTGTTAGGTGATGTGTTGTATTTTTACATGCACATAAATAATCAAATGTTCTTCTAGCTTTTTGGGGCACCTCAAAAGTATGCGTAACAGAAGGCACTAAACCATACAAAGCAGTCATCTGCGTTTTCCACTCCACACCATGGGGCTTTATTTTCATACCGTATAACTGGTAAGCGACCAAGTGCGCACACTCATGAGGTACAACTTGCTCTATAAAAACGTCTTTGTATTGGGTTAACAGGTAAGGGTTAAACCTTAAAACAGGTAATGATATCAATTTTCGTGAAAGTTCATAGCGAATCTGGCCTGCTGCACGCCCCCGGATGTCGATATTAATCGCTTGGTAGTTAAACTTTCTTTGGTATTGTTGCTCCGCAAGCGACAAACAATGCTTAACTTTTAATTCCAGTGAGTCTATTAAGGAATCCATTTAGATAGCCGTGATTCAGATTAGCAATTAGGGTAACATGCGCCACCTAACTTTAAGTACTTAATTTAATCTATTTCAAGCGATGTAAAAATGTACGAACTCACATTCTTCTATATCTGTATATTAGTTTCAACAGGATTTATTGCAGGTATTATCAATACTATGGCTGGTGGTGGCTCTAACCTAACGATCCCGGCTTTAATGGTGCTAGGACTACCAGCAGACATCGCTAATGCCACCAACCGTGTAAGTGTTTTGTTTCAGTCATTAACGGCTGCAAAAGGCTTCAAAAAACATGGCAAACTTGATATTCCCGATCTAAAGACGATCATAGGTACGACACTAATTGGTGGCGTTGCCGGCGCATTGCTCGCATCCTATATGCCTGCCGAGTATTTAAAACCAACCCTGTTGAGCGCCATGATTGTTATGGCATCGGTGATTTTATTTAAACCATCAGTTATTTCACCACCAGAAGGTACAACTCCAAATACGGTCATGGGTTCAAAACAATCTATCCCAATGCTTTTATTAGCCGGTTTTTATGGTGGTTTTGTACAAGCTGGGGTTGGCTTTATCTTGATTGCCGCCATTGCTGGAAGCCTGCGTTATGATCTGGTACGTGCAAATGCACTTAAAATTGTTTGTACTGCAGCATTTACCTTGTTGGCTGTTGTGATATTTGTAGTTCGTGATCAGGTTTTGTGGATCCCAGGATTAACCCTAGCGTGCGGCTCTATGCTTGGTGCGCACTTGGCCGTAAAAATCACTATTAATATCAGTCCTAAAACTTTAAAGTGGTTTTTATTTATTATGACAATTTGCGCTAGCTTAGCTGCCATTTTTACATAATGTTATTTTTATTCCGGTTTTCGTCCATCAACCGTGCAATGCGATAATGCTCGGCTATACTTATTTTTCAAATACTAATTTTAAACTAACTTGTTTATCACTCGTTAATACTTATTAATAAATAACGTCATTTGAAAATGGAGTCTAATATGGCCGAAGATGCAAAACTTTTATCATTAGCAGAAGTCTGCAAAATGCTAAACAAACCTGAGTCAATGGTAAAGCGTTACGCAAGAGAAAGCTTACTTCCTGCAACTAAGGATGGCAGCAATCTACTCTTTCCAGAAGACGCAGTGCTGAAGTATATAGAAATCGAAAAACGCTTAGGTTAAGAAATGAATGCTTAGACTAACTAGTCTAAGCTTTTTGTTCTATTAAATGCTCATTCAATAGATTCTTTATCTTGCCAGTTATAGGCATTGATTTTTTAGCTGCATGGTCAAAATGGACCATAGTTGCGCGACCTTTAGCTACCAGGCTACCTTTTTGCCAAATTTCCTGATAAACCACAAAAGAGCTGGTACCAATTCTTTCAATATAGCTGCGTACTTCTACATCATTGCCGTAAAAAATCTCCTGCACAAACTCTACTTCGATTTTGGCTAGTATCAAAGTCCATTTTCCCACATCGAGATTCGGTACAAATATTTGAAAAAAAGGCGTACGAGCCTGTTCAAACCAAATAGGTAATACGGCATTATTGATATGCCCAAGTGCATCGGTCTCTGCGAATCGTGGCTGTATTTTTTGTGTAAACATCAATTAACCTTAATGTAGTTTAAAATATATATGATTTATATCGTTGTTTTTACAGTATTATTTATAATAATATTTCCGAGTATCTGGATCAAAAGAACAATAAAAAAGCATTCCAAAGAGTTACTCGAATTACCAGGCACCGGCTCAGAGTTTGCTGAACACTTAATCAAACGTTTCAAACTTGAAGGTGTCAAAGTAGAAATGACAACTCAAGCAGGTGACCATTACTCTCCTGATGAAAAAATTGTAAGGCTTAGCCCTGATAATTTTAATGGCCGATCTATAAGTGCTGTCACAATTGCCGCACATGAGGTTGGTCACGCCATTCAATATCACTTTGATGAACCAATCACCCAACTCAGACAAAAGTATACGCCAATTGCCATTATGGTCGAAAAACTTTCTATTGGATTAATCAGTTTGTGCCCTATTCTTATAGCCATTTTTAAAATGCCGCAAATAGGCTTAATAAGTATCCTTGCTGGCATTATTGCTTTACTAGTTTCTGTTATTTTGCAGTTTATTATTCTACCTATGGAGTGGGATGCCAGTTTTAATAAAGCCTACCCCATTATTGAAAAAGGTGAGTACCTTTCGGAACAACAACTTCCTGCAGTGAAAAAAATATTACGTGCAGCCGCGATGACTTATTTTGCAGCAACGCTATCTAGCATTTTAAGTGTATGGCGTTGGTTAGCAATTTTAAAAGGAGTGCGCTAATTGTAAATTACTTACCATACCAATCCCTCAAAACGGGTAATTTAAATAACGTGCCGTCTTTGCTTACTTTGATATAAACCTCACCAATTTCAATTAAATCTAGACCATTGAAGGACTGCCCCTCCCTTAAATAAAAATTATTAATCATGACTCGCCTAGCGCCGGCTTGCTCAGAATAAATATGGCTATTGAAAGTTAACTCAGGAATACTGCGCTGAAACCCTATATCCAGGGTAGACAATAATGGAATATCGGCAAAATAGTCTACTTGAACTGTTTCAATTGGGTCTTGAACTTCAGTTTTCGCTTGTGGAACCGGCGGTGGTTTTATTACATACGCTGGTTTGGCTTCGCCCCTTGCTTCTATCAAGACCTTAGTTTTAATCACGTCATGAAACTGCGATGAAACTTTTGACTTGGGTTGAATAAGCAAACCTTCGTCCACGGTCGTGCCAAATAGATAATCATCTTCTCTACCATCTACATCCTGAGTAGTCGCTTTTGATAATGGTGCAGTAGCAATGGAGCCAGCTTGTCTGTGGATGAGTGGTTGAATAAATTTCGGTTTGTTTAACACATTATCTGGCGGAGCCATTCGTTGAGATATTGGATGACGCTTGCTATTGCCCTCTATTGCCTGCACTTTCTCAGAACTGTGAATGTTAACTTGAGTGACCACATCAGGGTCCTTGTTCCAGCTGTAAAAGCCAAAAAGAAGTGCGTTTAATAACAAAACAGCAATCAAGACATAAGGCCACCAATGCGTTCGTTTGTGATTTGTTTGCAGTATCATATTTTCGGCAGAAAAACTGGGCAACTGGTCTTGGTGACGCTCTTGCTCGGATCGTTTAAGCGCATCCAATATATAAGACATGGTGAATCCTAAACTCCGCCTAAAAGTGTGGGGTAACTTAACTTTAATTGAGTATTAATCTGAATAACCGTCATACTGCCCGCTATGCCATCTGGTACTAGCCCTGATTTTAATTGGAAGCGTTTCAGCTTACTCTCTAAAGGCTCATTCCTACCAATTCGACTTGAGTTCTGAGAACGCACTCGAGCGTTACGTTGGATTATATTAAGACTATCATTTAACCATTGATCTTCTTTTTTCTGGCCCGGCTCAATAATTTGTGATTTATATGGAGGTAGTTTCCATAAAATGGAATATTCACCTAACCAATAACGATCAAGTTCATCCAAACCGACCCAAAAGGCCTTATCCTGATGCCCCACATAAGCATCATCACCTCGAATCGCGAGTAATGAAATATACAAAGTTTCACCATACTCAGTAATAAGCGTTAAAACTGCTGGTCGGTTTAGCTTTAAAACACTTCGCCAATTTCCATTTTTATGCAAGCAGCGCATTCCATACATTTCTGCAAAATCACAAGCAAGTATAAATGGTTCACTGGTGTAATTAACACTCCACTGCTTAAAGATTGCTTTATAGGCGTAAAATTTATCTGTTTTATGTTGTTTTAGTTTAGAAATAGAATCGACATACGAGGGGGTCTCGCTTTCAAACTCCCCATACTCATTCTGAGTACTTGTATTCATCTTTACTTGAGGAACTGAAGCTTTCTGCAATATGATCTCTTGATGTGGTTCTCCTATAGTTTGATCAAGTGTAGCTAGTTCAGGCTGTAGACTCACTTGATCTATATTAGTAGCAAGCTCATTTTTGCCTTTTTTATTAAAAGCAAATAAAACACTCCCACCCGCAATCAGTAATAGCAAGATTATTACAGTAGGCATAAACCATCTGTTATTAAAGTTAGAGTGGCTGTTGGATTGATGGCTAAATTGGCGTTTTTGTTTAAATTTAACCTTTTCCCCTTGAATCTCCCTACAAGCATTTTTGATATGGATAGCTTCAACCATCTCAGACTGGCTTGCATAAGCTCCCAGCAAAGCTCTGTCAGCCGTTAGGTTTATCAAACGTGGAACGCCGCCACTAACTTGATACAATTTCTTAATAGCTTTCAAACTAAACAAACGTCCTCGCCGACCTGCTACGGCTAGACGGCACTGAACGTACGCACCTACTTCCATCTTACTCAGCTCATGCAAATGGTAGCGAGCAGTAACGCGTTGTGCTAATTGGCGCAAGTCATTTTGAGCTAACATTTCTCTAAGTTCAGGCTGACCAAGTAATATAATTTGTAAAAGTTTTTTCTCAGAGGTTTCAAGATTTGTGAGTAAGCGTAATTGCTCAAGTACATCAATTCTTAAGTTTTGCGCCTCATCAATGATTAAAACCGTATGTCGATTATCAGCATGGGCCGCCAGCAAATAATGGTTAATCAGGTCATTTAAAATTTTGATCGAAGCTGAAGGTGGGTAAGTAATATCAAGTTCATCACAAATAGAGGCCATTAACTCTCTGGCAGAAAGCTTTGGGTTAATGATAAAAGCAACATCAGTATTAGTAGGCACTTGATTTAAAAAACAGCGACAAATCGTAGTTTTACCTGTTCCAACCTCACCGGTTAGTACAATAAAACCACCCTGGCCGGACACGCCATATAACAGGTGCGCTAATGCCTCACGGTGACGCTCACTCATATATAAGTAACGAGGGTCAGGTGCGATTGAAAAAGGCAATTCTTTAAGACCGAAGTAGTCTAAATACATAGGAGAAGCTTGGCCATTTAATCTATTTATTGCGGCCAAGCTTAATTAGAGCGTGAGTGAAAAGCAAGCCCCTAGCGCAAAGAGACGCTTATGCATAAAGCTTTAAGCAATAACGCTCAACGTTGCACGATGGCTGCGAACATCCGCTTTTAATTTAGAAATACACTTTTCGAGCGTTTTACTAATTTTAGAGTGGGTACGTATCATTGATATCTTTGGCCAAGTTGCCCTTTCTCCTTCCAACATAAGCTCTTTAATAAACTCTGGCTCAGGATTACTAAGCACTTTCAGATAATGACCAAGCTTGTAACGGGGCGCGACGGTGACATCACCATAATAATCTTGTGACATCATCGAATAACAATGCCCAGATACCTGACGAATAATCTCTGATTCAGAATGCTGGCGTACATAATCGCAAACAGCCTTACCATGAAAGGCGGCTTCTGCCTTTAACAATGCAGCAGGCATTTTCCACAACCTTTTCTTTCCTTCCCCTCGACTACGGTCTAAAAATGGAACAACATGTGGGTTAGTTTGACTGACGATCGTATAGTTAACATCATATAAGTGCATCAAGCGCTCTACAGGTAGATCACTCACCATACTGCCATCGACCCAGCGTAAACGTGGCATATAAGGTACATTGCGCCCATCCGCATCTTTTTTTAGTAATTTAACGGGCGGAAAAATACCAGGCACTGAGCATGATGCTAAAGCTGCACTCCAAGACAAAATATAAGGTGATGTATAACCACACAATAAGCGTGCTTTTTGATGATGCTGTACGGGGGAAACACTTATATTAATACTTCTTCCGGTTTTTTCATAAGCTTCCTGCATAGTATACTCACCAACATAACTGCGAATATAATCTTGCAACTGCCGTTGATCCATAAAGCCCTTGCCTTTAATGCCATTCATCATCCCCATCCAACGCCAAGCTTTCATATTATGGCTATTGGGATCAAATAAAGCGGGAAGCTCTTCATCTGTATGCGTACCAAGCGCAGCGGCAATGATAGAACCTGAACTTGAGCCATTAATAACTTGTGGTAGTAAGTCCTGCTCCCAAAGTGCCTTTACAACACCAATATGAAACACACCTAATGATGCACCACCACTCAGTAAAAGAGCCGGGCGTCCAAAACTCAGTAAAATGTCTTTAAAAAAGTCTAATTTTTTAGCACTCGCCAACTCATCTATATGGCTTTCACACAAGTATTCTAAACAGGCACATACCTCGGTAACATAGTCTTCAATAAGCGCTTTAGTACCGAAATGACATTGCTGGTAAAGACGAATATCACCCATATTACCCAAGTCATGATGAAGACCTTCACGCAAGGCACGATACAAACCTTCCAAATTATTTTGCTCTTTAAGCTGCTTGAGCAAGATCAGACGATCAGATAATAGTTCGTAGTTATAAATATCTGAGGCTATATTATTCTTCCAGGCGCTTTTATTTTCTAATGCGTCCAGTGTTTGAGCTGCATCTTTCCATTGCTCAAAACTAGTGGCATTAGCCATTGCTTTCTGGTGTTTTTTAAACGGATTGTTCAAGGCTATTAACTCCACACATTTGCCATAACTGAAATTTTCAGAAAAATAGAACTAATGACAGCTTTGCACGCCCCTTACTTGGCTAAATTATTTAATCATTCGGGGCGCATAATCCAGAACCAATAATTTTAAGCCTAAGTAGCAATAAAAGAACTGAGCTCAGACTAATAGACTACCGGAATGTCGTAGGCCTGAGTCGTGAAAAACTTTCTTAATATAACTATAGGTCAATAAATAACTTTGATCTGTTTAGCTTAGTTAATAGATTGTGAAGTAATGTTATATCGGGATAAAGTGTGACTGCCTTAGCAATATTTGACAGTCATTATTGGAATAAAACACTAATGGTCCTAAAAATCGTCGTAATCCTCAAACTCTTCATCAGCAAAAGGATCATCGACTTCCCCATCATTGATCAGGAATTCTCTATTTTGGTAATACGCACTGCGAATAAAGTCATAACGATCAGTGCCAAACAATAAATTCTCAGCACCAAGTAAATCAGCTCTTTTATCTAGTAAATCTAAGCCAGTTGACATTAAGACCGTGTCGGTATGAAGCTCATCAACATACTGCAAAGGCTGAAATGCGGTATCAACTATACGCCCAGACAAATCTCTTACAGTAGAAGGACCTATAAACGGTATCATTAAATAGGTGCTGCTTTCATACCCCCAAAACCCCAGGGTTTGCCCAAAATCTTCTTTAGAGTTGTCCAGACCAAATGAAGTGGCTACATCAAACAAGCCAGCTAAACCAAAAGTGGTGTTATAGATCACTCGATTTAAAGACACCATTGCATTGTGAAACTTTCCTTGGAATAAAGAGTTCGCGAAGGTTTCAACATCACCTAAGTTACTAAAAAAATTCGTTACTCCCTTGTTTACAAAAGAAGGCGTAATAAATTTATAAGCTTGAGCAACCGGCTTTACTACGTATTGATCAGCTCGATCATTAAATTTAAAAATAACACGGTTAAAGGATTCAAAAGAATCGAGTTCCTCATAGTCGGTATTCGCATAAGCGGAGTTCAATAAGACCGATGCAAACAAGAATAGACCAAACAATAAACGTATATTGTTAGCGTTAAATACAGATTTAAGTTTCACAAATAACACGCCTTACTTATTGCTTCTTTAAAATGATATTCCCAACAGAATAACCCGCACCAAAAGAACATATCACACCAATATCGCCGGCACTCAATGATTGTCGATGTTTATGAAATGCAATTATTGAGCCTGCTGAACTAGTATTAGCATATTCGTCTAGAATAACAGGGGCTTCGTCTGCTTCAGCTGGGCGACCTAATACGCGCTTGGCAATCAGCTGATTCATACTTAAGTTTGCCTGGTGTAGCCACAGTTGTTTGAGATCGTTAGCTGAAAGGTTATTTTCAGCTAGGTGATCAGAAATCATCTTAGCGACTAATGGTGATACTTCTTTGAATACTTTTCTACCTTGTTGAACAAATAGTTTGTCTGCATCACCTTCAGAGCCTGGAGCTGTACGGTTCAAGAAACCAAAATTATTACGAATATTGTTAGAAAACTTGGTCATTAGTTTTGCGCTAAGGACTTCAAAATAATCATCTGTTGCAAGGTTATCCTGTCGTTCAACGATCACAGCAGTACAAACATCACCAAAAATAAAATGACTATCACGATCACGAAAGTTTAAATGTGCAGTGCAAATTTCAGGATTAATTAATAAAACAGCTTTAGCAGAGCCGCTTTGTACAGCATTTAAAGCAGCTTGTAACCCAAAGGTCGCTGAAGAGCATGCAACATTCATATCGTAGGCAAACCCCTCAACACCTAAATAGTGCTGAACTTCGATCGATACTGCAGGGTATGCACGCTGAAGATTAGAACAGGCAACAATTACTGCATCAATGTCTTCAACACTTCGGTTCGCATTTTTTAAAGCTTCTTTGGCAGCTGCAACAGCCATTTCACATAATATACTGGGCTCGTCATTGCTACGCTCAGGTAGCAATGGGTGCATCACTTCAGGGTCAAGTATGCCTGACTTATTCATCACATAACGGCTTTTTATCCCTGAAGCCTTTTCTATAAAGGCCGCGGATGATTCCTGTAAGGCACCTAACTCACCTTTTTCTATTTGTTCAGCATGCTCTCTATTGAAGGTCTGAACATAGGTATTAAAGCACTCAACCAGCTCTTCATTTGAAATCGATTCCGAAGGCGTATAAAGCCCTGTACCACTAATTGCTGCTTTGATCATACCTACCTCTTAAAATCATGTGAACATTTCTTCATAACCGCCTTCATGACAAAGGCCTTATTAGCTAGCCAGATTACGTTTGGCTAGCTAATAAGGCAACTAAAATTTAGCCAAGACCGGTGAATAAACGGTCATGCACGCCTGATCGATTCCCATTGTTTATTTAATCGTTTTTCTGATATTGCTTCAGCAGTTTTTAAATTCTGTGCATACCATGAAATCCTTAACTCTTCTAACAGCCAACGAAAACGAATTAGGTCTTCTGACCAAATCCCTTGTGCTTCAAACTGTTTTTTCCGTTCTTCGTAAGCTTCCCACCATTGACGTAAAAGAGGAACATAGCGGCGTTCATTTGCCATATCACGCGGCATCTTTTCTAAACGAATTAAGCATGCTTCAAGATAGTAAGGCATGCGTTTTAAATATTGCATTGGTGTGGATGATAAAAAGCCGTCAAAGATTAAATGTCTCAATTGTGCTTGAAGGTCACTCATAGGGATAGCAATAGACAGATTTACCTTACCTTTAAGCTTTTTCATCAACTGATGATACTTTTGCAGTATTTGAAATACTAACTCTGCAAACTCACCAACATAGTCCAAAAAGTCTGCACGACCATTTTCATAAACGCATTCAAAATCTTCTTGGCTAAAAACACACTTTGAATCGGAAGGACCTTTTTCAAAAAAATGATTAACGACCACGCTAATTAAGAAATCATCATATAAGCGTTTAGCCTGCCCTATGGGCGCATACAGCAAGGCCATTTCCTTATAATGCTTAATGTCTTTTTTAAATAAATCTATTTGGGGCCTTAACTTATAAGACAACAATCGTGCTTGCCCAAACTTTGTAAGTTGCTGCGCTTGCAAGTCATTAGAGCATAGAGTTTTTTCTACATGGTCAGTGCAGTCTTTCAACGCTGGATACATCAACATTTCAATACCGGCCTGAACGACAACAACCTCTGTTTCGAGTTTGCCAAAGTTCCATGAGGTAATTTTTTCATCTTTTGGTAACGTCTGGTCTAACTTTACAGGCGTTTTATCAATAAGGTGCTCAACTTTCTCAACTACACTCAGTAAATCACGCCCCTGCTCTATAACTTTTCCACCATGGTCAACAATCTGGATATTAAAACGTAAATGATTTTCTAATAATTCAACATTCCATGCATCATAAGGCACCTCAAAAGCTGTTTTACGCTTTAATTCATATGTTAAAGCCTCTAAAAGTGGCGCTTCGGACACTTCTACTTTCACGAGTATTGCATCTACGATGTCGGGTACAGGAACAAAATTTCGTCGAATTGTTCTAGGTAAATTCTTAATAAGCTGAATACATTTTTCTCGGAGCAAGCCGGGTACCAGTTTTTCCAGGCGACTGGCTGTAAGCTGCCTTATCGCATTGACTGGTACAGAAATTGTCACACCATCTTCATTGGTTCCAGGATCGAAATTGTAGCGAAGAGGAAAGCGAATACCGTTTGTTTCTATCTGATTTGGATAAAGCGAGGCATCAAATTCAGGTGCATTACCTTGTAATAAGTCATTCTCGGTAAAACAAAGTTTCTCCTGATCTTCTTTGGAAAGTTTACGAAACCATTTTTCGAAACTGGCACCGCTGACGATGTGTTTAGGAATTAGCTTCTGATACAGATCATAAACTGTTTCATCATCAACCAACATATCGCGTCGCCGGGTTCGGTCCTCCATTTGTTCTAACGACTCAATGAGTTCTTTATTCTTGCCTAATGGGTATGCATTACTTTTAAATTGGCCGTCAACCAAAGCAGAACGAATAAATATCTCGCGGCACACGACGGGGTCAATTTGACTGAAGCCCACAGGTCGATTTGAAACAATTTCCAAACCATAAAGTGAAACTTTTTCATTAGCGACAACTTGTGCGCGTTTAGCTTTCCATGCAGGCTCTGACCATGATTTTTTAATTAAATGTGGCGCTAGCGGTTCAATCCATGCAGGATCAATTTTAGCATTATTGCGTGCAAACACCTGCTGAGTTTCTACAATTTCAGCCGAGAAGATCCACTTTGGTCGCTTTTTATTTAAAGCTGAGCCCGGAAACAAATTGAACTTACGATTACGGCAACCA
>ENA-OSET01003262-OSET01003262.1-sediment-metagenome-genome-assembly--contig:-NODE-3262-length-15080-cov-4.039592_pt1 | contig 15080 bp, 13 predicted proteins | sample MGYA00237882_ERZ534229 | MGnify/ENA primary metagenome ERZ534229 (study PRJEB26408, sample SAMN06266212) | sediment metagenome | isolation source: Hudson Canyon methane seep mesocosm | place... | reverse complement strand
AACTAAATACCCCTTATTTTCTTAATCTGCCTCTCTTTCGCTCTTTTTTGATATAAGTGTTGATTCCCAACTTACGCCTCATGTCGTTATAATGCACTACACTTATTTATTTGATGATGCCAGATTATATTATGACTCTACCCGCTTTAACGACGATTAAAACACTTAAAATTGCTTCCAGAGAAAGTGCGCTTGCGCTTTGGCAGAGCCGGTATATTAAAGCTCAACTAGAATCTATTTATCCAGAGCTTGAGGTTGAAATTGTTGGGATGACCACGAAAGGTGATCAAATCCTTGATGTACCCTTAGCAAAAATTGGCGGCAAAGGCTTATTTGTTAAAGAGTTGGAAACATCAATGTTGGCAGGTACTACCGATATCGCGGTGCACTCGATGAAAGATGTGCCGATGGAGTTTCCCGAAAATCTTGAGCTAGCAGCGATTTGTGAGCGTGAAAACCCTTTTGATGCCTTCGTAAGTAATAACTATCAAAACGTGGCGGAGCTTCCTCAAGGTGCAACTGTGGGAACTTCTAGTTTAAGGCGCCATAGCCAATTAGCAGCATCACGTGCTGATCTAAATATTGTGCCACTAAGGGGGAATGTGAATACCCGCTTGGCGAAACTAGATGCGGGTGAGTTCGACGCAATTATTTTAGCGGCTTCTGGTTTACAACGATTAGCGTTTAATGACCGAATTAAGTCTATTTTGAGTGAAGTGGAATCTCTTCCCGCTGTCGGGCAAGGGGCGTTGGGTATCGAGTGCCGTAGCGATGATTTGGAAATTAAAGCACTACTTGCGCCGCTTAAGCATGCTGAAAGTGAGCTTTGTGTGAAGGCTGAGAGAGCGATGAATCACCGTTTACATGGTGGGTGCCAAGTGCCGATTGCAGGCTATGCGACGTTGGAAGGAGACCAGATTACGCTACAGGGTTTAGTTGCATCAGTTGACGGCAAAACGATCTTAAAATCATCGTTGAGTGGCGCTAGTGACAAGCCTGAAGTATTGGGGGTAGCTGTGGCCGAAGCATTACTTAAACAAGGCGCTGGCCCATTACTTGCCGCATTATCTGAATAACAGCGCTGAACAAAGGTCTGAAAAATAGTCACATGATTCAACAATTATTGCCTAATACACGTGTGTTAATTTGCAGGCCTGAGCCTTCGGCATCAGAACTCTCTAAAGTACTTGAGTCTGTTGGTGCAACCTGTGAAATATTACCGACGCTCATGATTCATCCTGTAGAAATTACAGCTGAGGCGCGTCAAAAAATTATGAACATTGATCAGTATGATCATGTCATTGTAGTGAGTCAGCATGCAGCAACTCTGGGATTGTCTATAATAGATGAATACTGGCCGCAATTTCCAATACAGCAAAACTGGTTTGCGATCGGCCGTAAAACGGCAAATACTTTAAAACCAGCAGGTCTTCATTTAATTGAACCCAATGCAGACCTTAATAGTGAAACGCTATTACAGATGAAGCGCTTGGCCAAGGTAAATGATGAGAAGATCCTGATTTTAAAGGGCAAGGAGGGCCGAGATACAATCGAGAACGAGCTGAATAAACGAGGTGCAACGGTTGATACGATTTCACTGTATGAGCGAGTTTGTCCTAAATATAGTGCTGCCGAATTAGAAGCCAGTTTGATTGAGTTTAACCCAAGCTATATTGTTGCGCTAAGTGGCGAAACGCTTTTGAACCTGATCAATATGAGTGAAAGTGTGAAGATTGACCTTCAAAGGAAAGCATTTATTCTATCAAGTGAGCGTGTGGTAAATATTGCCCAAGACCAGGGCTATAAATTAACTTACATTGCTAATAACTTAATGCCGATGGATATTATTCGCTGTATCGCCAAGGCGCGAAAAGAAATACACTAAAGCGATTAAAATAAACATCGACTCCAAGCAGGATTAAACGTGACTGATACGCAGACCCCATCGTCTCAGGCCTTACCATCTCAGGCCCATCCACCTAAGGCAGACGCCGCGAAGTCTGGCGCTAAAAAGTTAAATAAAGCCAAGCGAAACAAGTCTCCGACTATTTGGCCTTTTGCGTTCTTGGTTATATTTGTTTTTGCGTTGAGTGCTATTGCTGCTGTTTATTTTTGGCAGCAGCTGGAAAGACAAAATACGCTGATACAAGTGTTGACTAAAAGTAATGATTCCAGACACAGTCAGATCGCGAAGCGAGAGCAAGGCGCGCAAGCGCGTTTTAAATCGATTGAGGATTTATTAGAGGCGCAAGCCTTAGTCTCTCTTAAACTTAAACAGCAAAATCAGTTCAATACGCAACAGCTTCATGATCTGGGTGCTAGAAATCGTGCAGATTGGTTAATGGCTGAAGCTGAGTATTTGATGCATTTAGCTAATCAAAGGCTATCACTGGAGCAAGATGTTCGTAGTGCCGAAGCTATTTTAGTATCTGCAGATCAAGTGTTAGCTGAAAATGATGACCCTGGTTTATTGATGGTCCGGAAGACTTTAGCGGACGAAATTTTGGCTTTACAACAAACCAAAACGGCAGATGTTGAAGGTTTGTATCTACGTTTGTCAGCGATGGTCAAATCGTTAGATCGATTGAATGCCAGAGCATTTTTGAGCCAGAAGTCTGATGAAGTACAAACCGGTAAAATGTCTCAGCCAGATACAGTGAGGGTAGAAACTTCACTTTCATGGAAAAGCCTCTGGAAGGAAATTTGGAAGGATCTTCAGAAAGTATTCATTATTCGACGCTTAGATCATACGGTTGAGCCGTTATTAGCACCGGAACAAAGTTATTATCTTAAGCAGAATTTGAGGTTGATGCTGGAGCAAGCAAGTCTTTCTATTTTGGACCGTAACCAAGTTACTTACCAAGATAGTCTGGAAAAGGCTTCTATGTGGTTAAACTCATATTTTGACTTAACTGATACGGAGACACGAGCTTTATTGAAGTATATTGAAGAGATGAGGTTAGCAGAAATAAGCCCCGTTACTCCAGATATATCCGGCTCTTTACGTTTGCTTAAAGAAAAGATTGAAAGCATGTACTTAAATCATTCACTGGGTAAATTGTCACGACCTAGTCAGGAAGATGAGTTTCAGGAAAGTAAGAAAAACCCAAGTCTGCCTAACAGTGTTAAGAAAACAGAGGGTGCGGTCAAATGAAGCGAATATTCTCGCTAATAGTTTTCGGCCTTGCGATAGCTGTAATGCTTTCTCTTGTGGTCTCTCAGTATCCCGGTAATGTGCGAATTACGCTTGGGCAATGGCTGATAGAAAGCAATTTATGGCTCATGTTGGGGCTTATTGTTTTTGTGTTTTATACGATGAGCTTGTTCTTACGTATGCTTCGAGGGGTTCGTTATTCAAAGGGCTTATTTCGACGAATGTTGAGACCATTTGGCGCAACGCGTGCACAGCAAAATACTGAAAAGGGCTTAATTGCTTTACTTGAAGGTAATTGGCGTCATGCTGATCGTCTACTTAGCCGATCTGCGAGCAAGTCGGACAGACCATTAATTAACTATCTTGCAGCAGCACATGCAGCGCATGAATTAGGTGATATAAAAGAAGCTGAGCAGCATTTGAAAAAAGCGTATGAGAATACAAGCGATTCTGAGTTTGCTGTCGGTATTGCACAGGCGCAAATCCAACTACAGCAAAACCAGCTTGAGCAGTGCCTTGCTACTTTATTACGTTTAAAAAAACAGCAAGAGAGTCACCCATTTGTGCTAAAGCTGTTAAAGGCTGTTTATCTTCGCTTAGAAGACTGGCAGCAGTTGTTGAATCTTATTCCAGCTTTGCTCAAAAATACTAAAACGAATGATGTGGAATTGTTAGCGCTTGAGAAATTAGCTTGGAAAAAGTTGTTTGTTCAACGGACAGATGAGCTGGTGCAGCAGAATAATCAACATGCTTCGGCAGAAATATTAGCCGCTATGTGGAAAAAGCTACCTGATACGCTTCGCTTTGATGCTTTGCTGATTGAAACCTACGTCAAACAATTGATACGTTTGAAAAGCGATCATGAATGTGAGGTTCTCTTGCGAAAAGTATTGAGTAAGCATTGGGACGATAAGTTAGTGACGCTTTATGGTGTGGTGCAAGGGAAGAAACCCTCTGAACAACTCATTAATGCTGAAAGGTGGTTGAAGCAAAAACCGAACAATCCGGCATTATTACTTGCCCTCGGTCGTTTATCGCTTAGAAACGAATTGTGGGGTAAGGCTTTAGAGTATTTCGAAGTAAGTAATCGCTTGCTACCAAGTAGTGAGAGCTTTGCTGAATTAAGTCGCTTAAGCTTAAAATTAAACAAAAGTGATAAGACCTTACAGGTAGGATTAATTGAGAGCTTAGCACTACCTGACTTACCGCTACCAAAACAATAAATGAGACCTTTGTGTGCTCGTAACGTGGCGCAAAGGTCTCAAATCTACTTACTTGCTTTATGAGCGAAGAAAGTATTAATAATGCTGTAATTTTGAGTTACTTAAAATCGCTGCGTTTGGCGTAAGCGAGTACATCTGAATAGAATTGATTTTCGGGTAAGCCTGATTCAGTTAATGCATCCATCGCTGAAAATACCAGCTTAGGTGAACCGCTCACAAAAACGAGACTGTTTGATAGATCTAGATGATTATTTAAGACTGCATCACTCATTTGGTCGTGATGATCGACACCTTGCCTGTCATCAATATCTGCAATAATAGGTTCAAAGTGGAAGTTTTTATATTGCTGTTCCCACGCTTTCGCCAGAACTTTTAAATACATGTCTTTATCTTTACGCACTGCCCAGTACAATGAAATTGACTGTTTATAATCAATAAACTGAAGATGCTCAATTATACTTTTCATTTGAGCAAACCCAGTTCCTGCTGCCATCAGAATTAGGGCCTTTGAAGGCGCTTCGTGCAAACACGCTTCCCCAAAAGGTAAAGAAATAGATACGCAGCTATTTTGTTCAAGTTGGGTTTGTAAAAATTGTACAATTTCTAGTGGCGATTCTAAATGTGGGTCTGCCTGTATATGTAGTTCAATTGAGCGAATACCTGGACGGCTGGCAATTGAAAAATAAGCGGGCTCTTCTCGTGTAGGTAAATTGATTGATAAATACTGGCCAGGAAAGAAATCAGGTAATTTTCCCGCAGGTAAACTAAGTTGAATTTGGTAAACATGAGCTTGATTTAACTCGATACTTTCAACCTGGCAAGCAACTTTCTTCAATGGTAACTCCTTTGGTCCATACACACTTTTTACTTCAATTTCACATGACGATTGAGGCCATGTTTTACATAGCATAATTTCAGTTGCGCCATCTTTCGATGCACTGACTGTTTTATTCTGGCCGCCAGTTAGCACTGAGCCAGATTGAAGCTCGCCACGGCAAATATGACACACACCATTTTTACAACTTATGGGTAATTTAATCCCAACTTGTTCAGCGGCATCATACAGAGACTCATCTTGTGAGCACTCAAAATCGTAATACTTTGGCTGACTACTCGCTTGTTTTTTAATGAGGCGAATATTCATTTTTTTCCAAATATGGCTAGTTCATCCCAGATTTGGTCTACTCTATTTTTTACTTCTTCCTTCATGGTAATGGGTATACCCCATTCTCTAGTGGTTTCTCCTTGCCATTTGTTTGTGGCATCAAGACCCATTTTAGAACCTAGGCCTGAAACGGGCGAAGCGAAGTCTAAATAATCGATAGGGGTGTTTTCTATCATGGTGACATCTCTTGCAGGGTCCATTCTTGTCGTCATCGCCCAAATTACATCTTCCCAATTTCGTGCGTTGACATCATCGTCAACGACGATTACAAATTTGGTATACATGAATTGACGTAAAAATGACCAAACACCCATCATGACGCGTTTAGCGTGCCCTGGGTATTGTTTTTTCATACTAACGACAGCAAGTCGGTAAGAGCAACCTTCGGGTGGTAAGTAAAAATCAACAATTTCTGGAAATTGTTTTTGCAATATAGGGATAAATACCTCGTTCAGTGCTAAACCCAAAATAGCGGGTTCATCAGGTGGTCTGCCCGTATAGGTACTATGATAAATAGGTTTTTTTCGATGGGTAATACACTCAACAGTGAATACTGGAAATGAATCCACTTCATTATAGTAGCCAGTGTGGTCACCAAAAGGTCCTTCAGGCGCCATATCATCGGGGTAAATAAAACCTTCGAGTACAAATTCAGCACTCGCGGGAACGGATAAATCACTTAATTTAGCTGAAACTACTTCGGTTTTGCTTCCACGTAATAAGCCTGCAAAGGCATACTCAGAAAGGCTGTCGGGTACTGGAGTAACGGCACCGAGAATCGTTGCAGGGTCGGCACCTAAGGCCACAGCGACAGGAAAAGGCTCGCCAGGGTGTTTTATTTGCCATTCTCTGAAGTCTAAAGCGCCACCTCGGTGGGAGAGCCAGCGCATAATAAGCTTGTTTTTAGCAATTAATTGCTGACGGTAAATACCTAAATTTTGTCGTGATTTTTCGGGGCCTTGGGTGATGACTAAAGGCCACGTGACTAAGGGGCCTGCGTCGTCAGGCCAACAAGTCTGAATGGGTAGTTTATAGAGGTCGACTTGGTCTTTTTCGATCACGATTTGTTGGCAAGGTGCAGAACGCACCTCTTTAGGTGCCATGTTCATGACTTGTTTAAAAATAGGGAGCTTCTGCCAGGCATCTTTAATACCTTTAGGTGGTTCGGGCTCTTTTAAGAAGGCTAATAGCTCACCAATTTCCCTTAATGCCGTGACATCTGAATGCCCCATACCGAGCGCAACACGCTTTGCTGTACCGAATAGATTTCCTAATACCGGTGTGTCATAACCTTTTGGATTTTCAAACAATAAGGCAGGGCCACCGGCTCGTAATGTACGGTCGCATATTTCTGTCATTTCAAGATTAGGATCAACTTCAGTCGTGATGCGTTTTAGTTCACCCATCTTTTCAAGCTGATCGATAAAATCTCTTAAGTCATTATATTTCATAGGACGTATTTACTGGGGGCCTCAATAACAAAAAACCGGCTATAAAAACCGGTTTTCGTGCTTATTCTAAACAGTCATCATTTCCTATAAAGGCGATTCAGACTTCAAATTGACTAGCGCTTCTTCATTGATAAGAAGAACTCGTCATTTGTTTTAGAATCTTTTAATTTGTCTAGTATAAATTCTAATGAAGCGAGGTCATCGTCCATACTGTGCAATAGTTTTCGTAGAATCCATACGCGCTGTAACTCATCTTCACTCATTAAGAGGTCTTCACGGCGAGTGCCTGAACGACGAATATTAATTGCTGGATAAACACGTTTTTCGGCACAACGACGATCTAAATGCACTTCCATGTTACCGGTGCCTTTAAATTCTTCGTAGATGACTTCATCCATTTTTGAGCCGGTATCTACGAGTGCGGTTGCAATAATGGTTAAGCTGCCACCTTCTTCAATATTACGTGCAGCACCAAAAAAACGTTTTGGACGTTCTAAGGCATGTGCATCAATACCACCGGTCAATACCTTGCCAGAAGAAGGGATAATTGTATTATAAGCACGTGCTAAACGGGTGATGGAATCTAAAATAATAACGACATCTTTTTTATGTTCGACTAAGCGTTTTGCTTTTTCGATAACCATTTCAGCTACTTGAACATGACGTGACGGTGGCTCATCAAAGGTACTTGCAACAACTTCACCGCGAACTGAACGCTGCATTTCAGTTACTTCTTCAGGACGTTCATCGATGAGCAATACCATCAAATGGCATTCTGGATTATTTTTGGCAATTGATTGCGCAATATTTTGCATCATCAATGTCTTACCCGCTTTTGGTGGCGATACAACTAAACCACGCTGACCTTTTCCGATTGGAGCGACTAAGTCTAAAATTCGCGCAGACAAATCTTCGGTACTGCCGTTACCAATTTCTAAGTTTAAGCGATCATTCGGAAATAAGGGGGTTAGGTTTTCAAATAAAATTTTATTTTTTGAATTATCTGGCTTATCAAAGTTAATTTCACTCACTTTTAATAAGGCGAAGTAACGTTCGCCATCTTTAGGTGGGCGAATTTTTCCTGATATGGTATCACCTGTACGAAGGTTGAATCGCCGTATCTGACTAGGTGAAACATAGATGTCATCGGGGCCGGCAAGGTATGAGCCTTCAGCAGATCGTAAGAAGCCGAAGCCATCTTGTAAAATTTCCAGGACGCCATCGCCTGAAATATCTTCCCCACCTTTAGCGTGTCGCTTTAGGATAGAAAATATAACAGCTTGTTTTCGAGAACGGGCGAGATTGTCTAATCCCATTCCAGAGGCAATTTCAAGTAATTCAGGGACGCTTTTATGCTTTAGTTCGGTAAGATTCATAGTTGATTTTTTTTGTCGGATTCAGAGCTGTGTCTGTTATAAGAAAAAATGATTTGAGTTAATTCGATAGGAAATACCTGACCCATTTATGGCAAGCCCCGTTAAGATAGACTACTTTATGTTCGATTGCCAGAAAATAGCTAAAAATTTATTGAAAACAGTGTAATTTCTTTTTATTTCTAATCATCATGCAATATTTGTTACTTATGTTCAATCAGCTCATCGACTGAGTCTAATGCATCTTCATTTAGTTTCAGGTTGTAAGCTTCTGCTTTATTTATATTTAAAGTGATACTGCTTCCTGCTGGGAATTGTATAGTTTGTTTATAGTCTGGTTGTTTAAGTACTTCTTTCATCATAAATGCAGCTTGTCTGCCTGTTGTTGGTAAATCGGCAGTAATACTTAAAGTAGCGCCCATCTCCATAAAAAACGAATGGTAAGTGAAAATAGGAACATTTGTTTGATCAGCTATTGTAAATAAGCGTTTGGCTTGATCAGTTGACGCTAATACGCTTGGGTCTGAAATCAGCCAGAGTGCATCAACTTGTGAAAATAAGTCATTTGCTTGGTTGTCCAGTTGTGTCTTTGAGTTTATTTCTTGAGTAACAAGCTGTAAGGCAAGCGCATCTGCAAGTAAAGCAGCATCTTGTAGACGCTGTTGATTGTCTGAGCTATAGAGTACGCCGATGTTTTTAATTTCGGGGAAGAAGTATTTGAACCATGTTAATTGAGCTTTAGGCGCGACTTCACTGGCAATGCCATTGTAGTTATCCTGTGCGTTAAATCGGCGCCAATTGAGAACGGAACTAAAAATAACAGGCATGTCGGGGTCAATATAATCAATGGATCCCAGTGCTTTTGCTCCAATGCAGTAGACTGCGTCAAACTGCTCTTCATTTAACAGGTCCTGTAAGGTCTCTATTGGTTGGTTGTCTTGGTCTAAATCAACCGTGTGAATTTTGTGATTTGCCAGTGTTTTGGTAAAGGAGGCTTCAGCTGCTTTATAGCGGTCGATTTGTCGGTTGGTATTAACTAACAATATACGAGCTTGCCTTTCTTTTGTGGATCTAGTGGGCGCTTGAATGAATGAATTTTTTGACGAATTGGCTGCAATACTTGTTTGATGTGGCGCACTGGTACAAGATACTAGTAAGAACAAACAGTACATGCAGAGCAATTGGGTGCATAGCTTGAAGCTCATCAAGTGTTTCCATGTTAGTGAAACCGGCCTGAAAATCATTATTCTGGCCCCTTGTTTTTGGTTAATTGTTCATCTACGAGACGCCAGTCATCTAGTCCGAGCATATTTAGCCCTCGCTTCCCTTTTTTGCTTTTTATCATCTGTTTTAGAGTGGATTGTATTTGATGATGCTCTAGTTGTGGTATTTCTTTAAATACGACGGCAAGGCGTTTTAATGCATTGCTTTCACCTAAAATATGTAATGTTTGATTTTGTTGATTATAGAGTGTGGAGAGTTTATCTAAGCTGGATTTTGTTGTAAGTGCCGCATCAGCAAGACCGAAACCAACTGCCATTAAAGCATCAATATCTTTGGGGACCTCTAGTACATTGAGTGATGAAAATTGATCGATAGATTGTTTTGAGTAAATATCGCTTAAGACCGAACGAGAATATTCTTCATTTCCAGACGTCGCCAGACTCATGGTTTGTAAGTCAAGTTTGGGTTGTTTTCCTACGAGTATTTTATGGTAAGTATCTTGACCGTTTTTAGTGCCGCGTAAAACGAGTGTAGAGGTTTGCAAGAGTGGTGTTTTTTTCAATTGTAGATAATGCCAATTTGACATCATGAAGATGGCATTATTCTTATTTTTGATTAATGCTTCAAAAGTTTCTTTATTATCTACCGGTTGAAATTGGTAAGCGCCCTGCGTTTCAAGGTAGAGATCAAATGTATTTTTAAGTACGGCATTACGCGTGATGCTAATTTCAGGGTTGTAGAAATAAATGGTGGTGTTTTCAGTCGCCGTGGCATACGTTAACCCGCCCGTTATAGAGAGTAATAAAAATACTTGAAATAGTAGTATTCTAAACGCCGCCAATTTTAGTCTTCATATCAGATATTTTTCTATTACTTATTTAATGAAGTTTAGTCTATCTTGTATAGTAGTTTAGGTGAAAAATTTGGCAATTGTAATGAATAAACCCTATATATTATGTGTTGATGACGATAAAACTATTCTTATGAGCTTGAAGGCTCAACTGAGGTATCGCTTAGGTAATGATTTTAATTATGAAGTGGCGGAAAGCGCAGAGGAAGCTTGGGAAGTAATTGATGAGCTAAAAGCAAAAAACGAGCATATTGCCGTCATAATATCTGACTGGATTATGCCGAATGTTAAGGGTGATGAGTTCTTAATTGATGTACATATTAAATACCCTAATATTATCAAATTAATTTTAACCGGCCATGCTGATGAAATGGCGATTGCTCGGGCAAGAGATCAAGCTAACTTAAGTGGCTGTCTTGTAAAGCCGTGGAGTGTTGATGAACTTATTGCAATCATTGAATATGCTTTGGAATCTATATGAGTACGCCTGTAATTATTTGTGTTGATGATGAACGTATTATTTTGAGTAGTTTGAAAAGTCAGCTGCAGAATAATTTAGCAGGAAGCTATCAAATTGAGCTGGCTGAAAGTGGTGAAGAGGCGCTTGAATTAGTAGAAGAACTTTGCGAAAAAAACATAGAAGTACCTTTAGTGGTGACTGACCAGATTATGGGGGGGATGTATGGTGATGAACTTTTAGTTCGTATCAAAAAGCAACTTCCGAAAACACTTGGAATAATGCTGACAGGGCAAGCGAGTACGAGTGCTGTGGGTGATGCTGTGAATAGGGCTGGATTATTTCGCTACATTTCAAAACCCTGGGATGCAGAAGATTTTATCCTGACAGTGACAACAGCCTTGGATACATACAACCAACGAGAAAAACTTATACAGCACGAGGCATATCAGCAGACTCTAAATAAGGTTCTCCAGCGGGTGCTCCAGCCAAAACCTTTCAAGGAACAGGCTACCGAAGTGCTTAATATTATTCTACAGGCGCCTGGTTTTAGTGAGTTAAAGAAGGGCTCAATATTTATTGACCCCTTTTATCAAGCAAATCCCGATTTGCAATCGCTGGATATGGTTGCAGAAGAAAATCACGGGTATGAAGCAGAGAATCCTTCTTTTTTACATGATATAAAAAACTTCAAAGAGATTGATCCGGGGGTGCAGCTAATTGGTATCGACAAGGCGGAGCGGTATTATCAAGCTCCGATTATTTTATCGGCGAATGTTTTAACTGAGGTTGAGAAACCAGATAGTGTTTCATGTGAGAATATCGTGGGCTTACTTTATTTGTATGTTAGTCCTTCCTATCGTAAGTCTTCTGAAACAGAGGCATTTATTTCATCTGTGTGTCATACCATTGCGAATATGATTCGCCTATCACAGCATATTTTAGCGATTGAGCAGCATGGCGTTAAGCTTGAAGAACTTGTTGAGCTGCGCACAGCTGAATTAAATCGAGCATTGAAGACGCATGCCAGAAATAACAATATTTTAAGAAAAACCAATAAAGAGCTGGAATATTATGCGACCACAGACGAGTTAACAGGTTTATTAAATCGGCGCTGTCTTTTTGAGCGAGCAGATCAAGAAGCTTATCGATCAAAACGCTATGGAAGGAACATGGTGCTGGCGATGTTAGATATAGATTTCTTTAAAGCTGTAAATGATAAATATGGCCACCAGGCAGGTGACCGAGTTTTAGCTCAAATAGCGAAGGTATTAGCGAATAATATGCGTGAGCACGATATCATTGGGCGTATCGGTGGTGAAGAATTTGCTGTCATCATGCCAGACACGGACTTGTTAGGAGGCCAAGAGCTTTGCGAGCGTATTCGCCAGGCTATTTATGACGAGAAGGTAATGGTTGGCTCCCAAAGCGTTTCAGTTAGTACAAGCATAGGTATTACTAGTTTAGGCACGCATGAAACGACTATTTGCGCAGCAATGAGTCGTGCAGATCAGGCTTTGTATGACTCCAAACATAAAGGCCGGAATTTGATATCTTTAAATTGTGACGCTACCAAGCTATGAGATATAAATCGTGAGTCTAGGGATACGCAGTCAGCTCTTGCTTATTATTGTTAGCATTCTATTAGTGGTGCTTCTTGCACATACTTACTTGCAATTAAGCTTACAGAACATCGCTTTTGAGAGTGAGCTTCAAAAGCGAACAGCCTTACTCAAGGAAAACTTAATGCAGCGATCGCTTTCCCAAGCCGAGGCACTTGCTTCATTGGCGGCTGAAGATATTGCATCGTTTAACTTTTTTTCTTTAACGAACAAAATACAGCAAGCGATCGAAGCAACGAGAGAATTAGAGCATGTCCTTATTTTGGATAGCCAAAATAAAATATATATTCATACTAGTCACCCTGAATTACAGCAAAGCACCTATTCTGAGCCAAAAAACTTAGCGACTCGTGAGCAAGTATTTAATACGTTACGTTATACGATTGCTTATACACGTGATGCACTGGCTGACAATGATAGTCAGTACGCTGATATGGATACGTTAATGGAATATAAGTTTCCAATTAATCACGGAGAGACGACTTGGGGCTATATTCTCCTAGGGTATTCATTGGCACAACTTAACGAGCAGGTTAGGATTTCTCATGATGAAAATGCCGAAAACCAACAGAATTTAGCGCTTAAAACATCCTATATCGCATTAGCTGTATTGCTGGTTGCATGGGCTTTGATTTCTCAAATTACTAAGCGATTAATTTCTCCTATCTTGATTTTAAGTAGCTTTTCAAAAGATTTGGCTGATGGAGATTTTTCCCGAATACATCGAATTACATCGACCAGACGTGACGAATTAGGCGAGCTAACGAAAAATTTTGCGGATATGGCGATTAAATTGGAGGAGAGTTATAAGAAACAAGCGGAGTACAGTCAGACATTAGAAAATACAGTAAGTCAGCGAACACAAGCCTTGCATTTAAAAAATGCAGAGCTGGTAAATGCACTTACAAGTCTGGAAGAAAGTCAGCAGCAGCTTATTCATTCAGAAAAAATGGCGGCCTTGGGACAGCTCATTGCTGGGATTGCACATGAAATTAATACACCTTTAGGTGCAATTCAGGCAACGGTGGGAAATACGTCAAAATACCTGTCATTATTTAGTGATGCTTTGCCTGACTTTTTGGCCTCAAGCAATGAGGAAAATCAAACTTTCTTTTGTAAATTACTGGCTTTGGCAGAGTACGGAACCGTGATGAGCACGCGTGAAGAACGAAAGGTAAAACGTCAGGTAGTTAAAATTCTAGAGGAACATAAGATAGATAAGGTAGACGATTTAGCCGAAATGCTGGTAGAAATGGTGTTGAGTGAAAAACTTACGGATTTATTACCAGAACTGTCGTCTGCTAAAAGCTTTGATATCGTTGTATTAGCGCACCAGTTAACTGGCATAGGGCGTAACAGTGCCACGATACAAACGGCGATTGGTCGCGCCTCAAAGGTTGTTTTTGCACTTAAAAATTTCACTCACTTAGACCGTAGTGATCAAGCAATACTGACGAATATTAATCAAGGGATTCGAACAGTATTGGTACTTTATCAAGGGTTATTAAGACAAGGCTGTGAAGTTATTGAGCATTTTGGAAACTTGCCTGAGATTAAATGTTATCCCGATGAACTGAATCAAGTTTGGACGAATTTGATTCATAACAGTCTGCATGCCATGCAAAATAAAGGCATATTAACCATACAAACAGAACAGCAAGCGAAAAATGTTTTGGTGACAATCAGTGATACTGGCTTGGGTATTCCTTTAGAGGCTCAGCCCAAAATATACGATACATTTTTTACGACTAAACCTGCGGGTGAAGGCAGCGGTCTAGGTTTAGGAATTTGTAAACGAATTATCGATAAGCATCAAGGCAGTATTGAATTCACGAGTGAGCCGGGCAAAACTTCTTTCACTGTTATTTTACCGATTCTAAATTGAATTTTTTAAACCTAAAGGGAGTGTTGAGCAGGTTGTGCAAATTACATCGTTTGGGTAAATTACGCTCATTTTGAAGGTTAATAAGGTAGAGTGAATGAAAAAGTGGCAGTGTGTGGTATGTGGCTTCATTTATGATGAAGCGGAAGGTTGGCCAGATGATGACATTGCGCCAGGTACCGCATGGGGAGATATTCCTGATGACTGGGAGTGCCCGGATTGCGGCGTTGGAAAAGAAGATTTTGAAATGGTGGAAGTTTAATGGACAGCGTATTGCCCATTGTCATTATCGGTACGGGCCTTGCTGGGTATTCTTTAGTGCGTGAATTTCGTAAATTAAATCGTGACGCGCCGATATTGATGCTAACTCGGGATGATGGCCACTCTTATTCCAAGCCAATGTTGTCAACAGGGTTTACCAAAGGTAAAAGTGCTGAAGCAATTTCACTGGCCGATCCAGGTAAAATGGCCGCGCAATTAAATATCTCAATACGTAATTTCACTGAAGTTAGTCGAATCGACCCAGATTCGAAATCTCTCTACATTGGCTCCGAAGTTTTAGCTTATAAGCAGCTTGTTTTAGCAAATGGGGCGTCAGCCAAAACGTTAAATTTTAAAGGAAGTGATCACGCCAATATTATCTCGATTAATGACTTGATGGATTATCGCGGCTTTCGCG
>ENA-OSET01003261-OSET01003261.1-sediment-metagenome-genome-assembly--contig:-NODE-3261-length-15080-cov-28.768513_pt1 | contig 15080 bp, 13 predicted proteins | sample MGYA00237882_ERZ534229 | MGnify/ENA primary metagenome ERZ534229 (study PRJEB26408, sample SAMN06266212) | sediment metagenome | isolation source: Hudson Canyon methane seep mesocosm | place... | reverse complement strand
GCATGTTCAACACCGGCTTTAACCTCAATAGTGATATCTTCCGATATTTCAGTACAATCTTTCGGTAGTGTATCTTTGTTTTCATACATCACCATACCTTTCATATCCAACTGCATATTACCGCCACATCTGCCTTCACCACACTTACCTTCCATTATTTTTTTGTCAGGTTGTTGCTGAGACTGCTTTTGGCTTAGCTCTTTTGTTTCAAAGGCATCATCTGCTGCTGCATTAACATCGGCATACAGACTAGTAATACTGATGCCTAAGGCAACGAGTGAGCCGGTGGAAATCGATTTTGTAAGCTTTTTATTATGCATTAGATTTGGCCGAGTTTTTTCTAAAGATCAGAATGGTTGCTACTAACAGCGTTAATTGTAAAACCAGGATGGCAATTTGAGTCATATCAGAGGAGTCCTGTTCTGTTTCTTCAACTTTTTGTTCCGCAGTTTTAGTTATTTCACCGTAATGTCGGTTTTCATCTGATAAATTCCAGATAGGGTATTTTTTCTGATAAAACTCTTTAGTGAAGAATGGGCTGACATCAATGCCTTGTAGTTTAGGCATGCCATTAGGGCCAAGAAAAGATTCAAAAACAACGCTGCTGATATGACCTCCAGGGTAGATGCCATCAGTTGTAACACCCGCTTCATTATGATCATGAAATGTCCATATACCAGGTCCCATATTATTTAAGCCATCATTTTTTGCATATAATTCAAGGTCAATACGCTGGGCAGGACCCAAAGTAAAAACATCACGTTGAATACGGGCTTCAGGGTTGAGTTTTACGCCATCAAAATGCGTGGCTGTCGGCTTAAAACCATGAGTGTGCAAGGCAACTTGTTGCTCCCCAGCATTAAAGACGCGCAATTTTATTTTTTCATCTGGTTTTATAACGACCATGGACTCCCTTAAGGTGTAGGGAAATGAACGACCGTTTAAAATGAAATACTCAGGTGCTCTTTCTGTTATGTTGTATTCACGATTATAGCTTTTGGCTAATAGTCGTGAGTCATTTCCCTGCTGAATTAAATTATGTAATTCACGGTCTATATCTTGATATTGTAGGTCATATTCCTGGCTGTAATCTTGTTTTACAGCGACTGAGGAGTGTCTGACAGCCCCCGCTCCAATATTAAATGTTTGCACCCAGTTATTGGGTTTATTTTCTTCAACAATAAACATACCTATCAGACCCATTAATATATGAGTATGAGCTTGAACATGGCAATGATACACCATGGTCCCAGTCTGTCTTGGGGTTAGTTCGTATGAAAAAACTTTTCCAGGCAGGGTTAGTTTATTGCTAGTTTGTGGAACGCCGTCGTTCCCTTCGCCATTTTCTTTTTGGAAGGGGTGGTCAACGCCATGAAAATGAATGCTGTGTGGAAAGTAATGCGAGTTTTCAAGCGTCACAATTATTTTATCATCTTGCTCAACTCTGATTGAAGGCGAGGGAAGACGCAATAAAGGGTTGGCTTTGGTGCTGGCAAAACTTTCGTTAGACATGCCGCGACTTTTGGGTGCAAATGCCCAGAAACCAGGTTGTATGCCCGGGGCTATATCATAAGTGGTAATTGGTTCTTTTATATCGGGTGAAAAACCATTAAGCTCAATAACTTCAAGACGAATATGAATTTCATCAGGATCGCCATCGCCATCAATATCATTGGTTTTAATCAATGTATCGGGTGATAGTTGAGTTTGCATCATGGTTGCCATCGATACATTATTAGTCCCTTTAACAAATGCAGCAATGTTGTAGGGATTATCTGGATTGCAGACAGGGGAAGGCGCAATGGATACGTCTTCAATTAGTTGTTGTTTTCTCCATGTTGGGTCGACTGTTTCTGGGCAGAATGGCTCTACCAGGCCAAGAAAAGTTTCTTCTGTGGCGGGTGCTGTCGGGAATTCTGCCAATGAAATAGAGGGTAATAAAAGAAGGGTGAAGATATAAAAGGGAAGTCTATGGTGACGCATTAGATCGCTATCCTGAACAAAAAAGAGCAAAAGAAAATAGAGTCAAAGCATTCAGTTGTTATGCAATGTGCTTTATTTAGTAGGGGGAGCACCAATGCCATTAAGTTAAGAAGTTTAACAAGATTTTATACTCACACAAAGTCACAAAGTCACAAAGAAATCGCTCTTCTTGGTGGCTTTGAGTCTCTGTGTGAAACTTTTATGCTCGCTCTTAATTTAATTATATTGGGGTGTGCCCCCTGGTGTTACAAAGTCAAGTGGGGTGGAAAAGCGATAGCGTAATCCACCCGTGTAAATTAAATCAATTAGTGCCAGCCACCATATTGTGAAGTAGGATCACCGCGAAAGCCTGTCGAGGTTTTATTTGCATCAATAATGCCGACTGTACTGTCAGCTGCAATGGTCATATTAGAATGCGTGTAACCACCTAGTGATTTCGCTTTTTTAGCGATTAAGGTTGTTAAGTCATTAATGTCATATTTTTTTAAGGCAGAAAATATAGCAACAGAAACCAGCTTGTCTTTATCGGCACTATTCGCTGTTGAACTAAATGTTAGAATAATAGGTAACTCAGTACCTGCAGGAATGGTTACTGAAAAATGGCTGTCTTTATTGACTAAAGTTTGAGCGATTTCTTTGTTTTTGCTATTTGTAACCGTGATTTCACCCACTTTAATGTTACCTTTTTTAGTGCTAACTCTACCTGTAAGTGTTGTTTCTTTATTGTATTTTTGCGTTTTCTGCAGGGCTGTTAAGCCATTTTTATTGCTAGTGTCATTATTATTGCACGCAGTTATTACTAGGCTGAATAAGATGGTGAGAAATAATGCGAGGTGTGAGGGTGTGTTGTTGATCATGGATTTTCTCTTTTCCTTCAATTATACCATAGCGCAGCTTGAAAGCTTATGACTGATTGTAAGGGGAAGTACTGAAAAAAATGAGACAAGTAAATTGAAAAAAAATTCATAAAACTTATTAATAAATTTAGCCGATAATCTGAGGGATGAACCATCTAATATTTGCTATACTTAAACAGATTAGTCTTATTAAGATATACAGACATACGGGCAATTATTTAAAGCCTGTTACATTAAATTTGGATTTAACGGTTAAATTAAATTATGGCACAATCAGATTCATTTCAACCTGACCTTGACTGGAGTCAGGTGCGGGAGACTGTTAAATTGTTAACGGTTTCTGTTACGCAAGTCGAATCAAATATGCATGTAGGTGATGATTCTGTTACTAAATTAACAGAATCGTTTACATCAATAGTTGATCATATGACTCAAATTAATGAACTATTGAATACTCTAGAGCCCAGTGATGTAAAAACAGCTGCACTGGATCATTGTCAACAAACGAATGAGAAAATTCAGACTTCAATTGTTGCATTTCAGTTTTATGATCGCTTACAACAATCATTAAGCCACGTGTCTAATAGCCTAAGAGGATTGTCCTCTTTAGTGGAGACTCCCGAGCGATTGTATAACCCGCTAGAGTGGAAGAAATTTCAGGATGGAATTCGTAACCAATATACCATGGAGTCTGAAAAGATTTTGTTCGATGCTCTTTTGCAAGGTAAAAGTATTGAGGAAGCGATTAAGTTAGCGGCTCAAGCTGATGAAAATGATGAAGATGAAATTGAACTTTTTTAATATTGAAAGTGAATAGAACAAAGGATGGTATGAAAAAAAAGCTATTAGTTTTAGGGGTAGCCCAGCTGTTGATAAGTGGTTGTAGTGAATTTTATGGTTATCAACCGCCTGCGCCAGTTTTTGGAGAATCACAAGGTACAAATCCTTATGAAAACCAAACTGAACCTTTAGTTAGCCGACCCGTTGACGATGTTAACCGGACTTTTAGTAAGCAGGCACTTGAAAGCAAACAGTCGGCTGTTATAAATGATAATAGTTCTGTTTACAAAGAGCCGCTAATTGCTAAGAAAACAACTTCGCCAGCAGTTTTAGCTTTAGTGACTGAAGCCGACCGTAGTACGAAAGCGGGTGATCTTGAATCTGCCGTGGTGACTATAGAACGAGCATTAAGAATAGACTCAAGAAACCCTGAATTAACTTATAAATTGGCTAGCTTACGGCTTAAGCAATCTAAGCCGAGATTAGCAGAAGACCTGGCAAAAAAAGCGGCAATGTTAGCGGCTAATGATAAGGCTTTAAAAAAGCGCAGTTGGCTGTTAATCAGTGAAGCTAGAAGGCAGCAGAAGAATTATTATGGGGCCAAAGAAGCTAAGTTAAAAGCGGATAGATTGTAAAGCGCTTCATTCTAAGTCGCTTATTATTCCGCCTTTTTAAAATCTAATTATAAAAACATCTTATTGAAACTATTAGATTTGTCATCAATGTTTTTGCCTTGCTTAGGGTTTGACGAAAACAAACGGCATGATAGGCTACGCCTCTAATTTACAAAATGATTAAATAATGAATGAACTAGAATCTTTTTTTAATGCTGATGGCGCCTTATCAAAAGTAATCCCCGGCTATTTGCCACGAAACTCTCAGTTTGAGATGGCGAGTGCTATTGAAGATGCTATTGCTAACAATAAAAATTTAATTGCAGAAGCAGGGACAGGCACGGGGAAAACCTTCGCATATCTGGTCCCGGCCATCTTTTCCAGAAAAAAAGTGATCATTTCTACAGGGACTAAAAATCTGCAGGATCAGTTGTTTAATAAAGATTTGCCCTTGGTGCGAAAAGCGATCAATGTTCCTTTTAAAGCAGCCTTACTCAAAGGCCGAGCAAATTATTTATGCACTTATCGTTTAGAAAATGCTGTAAATACCAGTTTTGGTTTCAGTAAAGAAGATGCCGTAGCTTTAGCACGGATTAAAGCCTGGTCTAGAAAGACGAAGGCTGGTGATATTTCTGAAATTTCTGATGTTGCAGAAGGTGATCCAATCTGGTCACAAGCAACATCAAATGTTGATAACTGTTTAGGCAAAGAGTGTAAGGATTACGACGATTGTTTCCTGGTACAAGCTCGAAAAAAAGCGCAAGAATCAGATATTATTGTGGTTAATCATTATCTGCTTTGTGCGGACTGGTCGATAAGGGACTCAGGTTTTGGCGAGTTATTACCCAATGCTGAAGTTGTTATTATTGATGAGGCTCATCAATTATCTGAAATAGCATCAAATTTTTTAGGTTTATCCCTTAGTGCCAAGCAGTTAAATGAACTGGCAACCGATACTTTAGCTGAGTATTTCAAGGATGCTAAAGATATGCCTAATCTACGTACCGCATGTGAAGATCTACAATTTGAAGTAAAAGATCTACGATTAGCTTTCGGTATGGAGTTAAGGCGAGGTGACTGGAAAGAGTTAGAAGATAACCCTAAAATCTCGGCTGCTTTGGAATCAGTGCACAAACAATTAGATCGACTAGCAGAGCAATTGGAATTAGCTTCGGTTAAAACCAAAGGCCTGGAGTCTTGTTATGAGCGTGTAGAAGCCTTGGAAGAATTGCTCAATAGCCTGATAACTGATAACAGTGGTAAATGGATACGCTGGTACGAGACTCACAGTAAGTCATTTACTTTAAGTAAAACCCCTGTAGATATTGCTGCTGAATTTAAGTCCTTTATGCAGCAACATAAAGCCAGCTGGATTTTTACCTCGGCTACTTTAAGTGTGGCTAATAACTTTACCCATTTTTCTAAAGGCTTGGGCTTATATGAAACGGAGGGGAAAAGTTGGGAAAGTCCCTTTGATTTTGAAAAACAATCCTTGTTTTATCACCCTAAAGGCCTACCTAAGCCAACCGAGTCAGATTTTACAGAAAAAATAGTAGAGTTTGCATTGCCGGTATTACAAGCGAGTAAGGGCAGGGCATTCTTCTTATTTACCAGCCATAGAGCCTTAAAAATTGCCGCTGAAATATTAGAGGATAAAATAGATTATCCTCTGTTAGTGCAGGGCACTCGGGCAAAAGCTGTGTTGTTGGAACAGTTTAAAGAGAAAGGCAATGCTATTTTATTAGCAACTTCCAGTTTCTGGGAAGGTGTGGATGTGAGAGGGGATGCTTTGTCTTGTGTGATTATAGATAAATTACCTTTTGCTTCACCAGGAGACCCGGTTTTAAAAGCACGTTTGTCAGCTATGGAAAAACAGGGTAGAAATCCTTTTTTTGAACACCAGTTACCTACAGCGGTTATCGCTTTACGGCAAGGCGTGGGGCGATTGATTCGTGATGTCAATGATAAAGGCGTGTTAATGGTGTGTGATCCGCGTTTATTAAAACGTGCTTATGGCCATATGTTTTTAAACAGTGTGCCAGCGATGAAACGCTCTCGTGAAATAGAAGATGTAAACGAATTTTTTCGCTTGCTTGAGCAAAGTGAACAAAATGACGAAGAAGAACAAATAGGACAAGAAAATTGAAAATGTTAGCCGTTGAAACATCAACAGAAGCTTGCTCGGCAGCCTTATTTATTGATGGTGAGGTACAGGAGCGCTTTGAAATTGCACCTAGAGAACATACTAAATTAATTTTGCCGATGATTGATTCTCTTATGGCTGATGCTGAATTAAAGCCTCAACAATTGGATGCTTTGGCTTTTAGTCGTGGACCAGGTTCTTTTACCGGGGTCAGAATTTCTACAGGTGTCATTCAAGGAATTGCCTTAGGCGCTGATTTGCCAGTAGTCCCTGTTTCAACACTGGCAGCAATTGCTCATCATTATTTAAAAAATTCTACTGTTGATTGCGCCTATACGGCAATGGATGCACGTATGGGTGAAATATTTTGGGGGGTTTATCAAAAAGATCAGCAGGGTTATGCTGAATTGGTCGGAGAAGAAGCAGTGACTTTAGCTGAGAATATTCTTTTCCCCCCATTGCAAGGCGTGGGAATTGGCTCAGGATGGGGCGTCTATCAGCAACAGCTCTCTTCTTGTTTAGGCGAGCAATTGTTGGCGGTAGAAACAGACCACTTACCTAGAGCTTCTGCGATTGTTGATCTTGGTGTGATGGGCTACCAGAAAAACCAGGCTGTAGAGGTTGAAAAGGCCATGCCTGTTTATTTAAGAGATAAAGTGGCTAAAAAAGAATCAGAAAGATAGGGTACAATAGCGCTTTATTGTTTATTTAGTGTTGTCTGTCGATGGCTCAATATTTTGAAATTCACCCTACTAACCCGCAAAAACGTTTAATTCATCAGGCTGTTGATCTATTAAAGCAAGGTGGGGTTATAACCTTGCCGACAGATTCTTCTTATGCTTTTGCCTGTCGCATTGATGATAAACGTGCTTTGGATAAGATCAGGTTGATTAGACAGTTAAGTGATAAACATGATTTTACTTTGATTTGTAAAGACCTGACTCAGGTTTCAAATTTCACTAAAATAAATAATGACACTTACCGCTTAATCAAAGCATTAACCCCTGGGCCATTTACCTTTATTTTAGATGCCACTAAAGAAGTCCCTAAAAGGCTACAAAATCCAAAGAAGAAAACCATCGGTATTCGGATGCCTGATAATGTTGTTACTCAAATGATTGTTGATGAGCTAGATGAGCCGTTGTGTTGTTCAACACTTATTTTGCCTAATTCAGAGGGTGCAGAAACCGATCCTTATGATATTAGGGATAAACTTGAAAAAGAGTTAGCGCTTATTATAGATTTTGGCATTATCGAGTCTCAGGAAACCACGATAATAAATTGTGTTGATAGTGAAATTGAAATAGTCAGACAGGGTATTGGTCATGCACCAATGCTAGAGGATTAGAACTTATTATGATGGATGAACTGACATTAATTCAGCGTATTGTGGTCTGGATTTTACCTGTAGTCTTTGCTATTACCGTACATGAAGTGGCTCACGGTTGGGTGGCGAAAAAGTATGGTGATAACACAGCGTCACAACAGGGACGATTAACCCTAAACCCGATGAAACATATCGATATTTTAGGAACAATTATCATACCAGGCCTGTTATTACTTTCGTTTACAGGTTTTATTTTTGGCTGGGCTAAGCCTGTTCCTGTCGATCCAAGAAATTTTAAAAACCCAAAAAGAGACATGGCTATAGTCGCTTTGGCAGGTCCCGTGTCAAATTTATTAATGGCTTTAGCTTGGGCATTGATTGCCAGGTTAGGCGTTATGATTGAAACTGAAGTGATTTCTTTACCGCTGATTTATACGGGTATTGCAGGTATTTCAATTAATTTGGTATTAGCATTGATTAATTTAATACCTATTCCACCTTTAGATGGTAGCCGTATTGTCACCGGTATTTTGCCACATAGACTAGCATGGCAATATAATCGCCTGGAGCGTTTTGGCTTTATTATTCTATTAGTCCTACTTTGGTCAGGTGGTTTAAGTTATGTCTTGGGTTATCCCATGTTTGTTATACAAAAAATGTTTTTTTCCTTAGCAGGGATATGATTTTGTGACTGAAACTGTCGTTGAAAATACAGTGGATACGGTCCTGCAGATTGCGTTAGTTGAAGGTACACCCTATACAGAATTGCCGGAAGACTTATATATTCCTCCCGATGCTCTGAAAGTGTTTCTGGATACCTTTGAGGGACCACTGGATTTATTGCTTTATTTGATTAGACGACAGAATATAGATATTCTGAATATTCCCATTTCACGCATCACTAAGCAATATGTCAGATATATTGACATGATGACTGTTTTACGCCTGGAATTGGCCGCTGAATATTTGTTAATGGCCGCATTATTGGCTGAAATCAAGTCCAGAATGTTATTGCCCAGGCAGCCAGATGCGGAAGATGAAGAAGATGACCCGCGGGCTTTTCTAATTAGAAAACTGCAAGAATATGAATGTATAAAAAAAGCGGCAGAAGAGATCGAACTGTTACCTCGGTTGGAACGGGATATTTTTGATACACTGGTCGACACTTCAGATGTTGATGTAGAACAACAATACCCTGATATAGATTTAAAAGAAATGCTGTTAGCATTTCAAGATGTGCTCAAACGTGTTGAGCAACTTAGTCACCATAAAATAACAAAGGAACCCTTATCCGTCCGTGAAAGAATGGCAGCCATTTTGGCAAAACTTAACAGGCCAGATAGCCTCGCTTTCTCAGCGCTATTTACAAGAGCAGAAGGAAAAGGAGGGGTGGTTGTCTCATTTCTTGCCATCCTCGAACTTAGTAAAGAAGGATGTCTCGAAATCATCCAGCCAGAACCCTTTGCCGAAATCCGCGTTAGAGCAAGAATCAGTAGCGACCACGACTAAGGTTGCTAATGCGCCTGAAAGTAAAGTAGAAATTACTGAGCTTGAGCCAAAGAAAAAATCAACAACTAAAACAGATCCTTCAACTAAGGCCAGTATTAAATCGGCGCTCAGAGCTGAAATAAAACGTGAGCTAAAAGCTGAACTGGAAGAAAAATTATCACAAGATTTAAGAACAGAACTTGAGCCTAAATTAGTCCATCAGCTTAAAACGGAGTTGACCCCAGAATTAAGCCGTGAATTGAAGGCAAAGCTGGAACCTGAGTTAGCCCGTGAACTTAGATCTGAGCTGGAAGCAGAAATAATCCATGAGCTTAAAGTTGAGTTAGAGCCAGAATTAATTCGTGAACTGAGGTTTGAGCTAACTCCGGAGATGGAAGATGAGCTCAAGCTGGAATTAGAACCTCAAATAACACGAGAATTAAAAGCAGAGTTAGAGCCTGAACTGACGTATGAGCTTAAACCCGAGCTGGAAGCAAAATTAACAGAAGAATTAAGAGCAGAACTGGAACCAAAACTGACTCAAGCACTTAAAACTGAGTTAGAACCCGGTTTAAGTCGTGAACTAAAGAGCCAATTGGAGTCCGAACTAACTCAGGCACTTAAACCAGGACTGGAAGCAAAGTTAGCCGATGAGATAAGGACAGAACTGCAGCCCAAATTAACAAAAGAGCTTAAGACAGAGTTAGAGCCTGGGTTAAGTCGTGAATTGAAGCTTAGACTAGAGCCTGAATTAACTCAGACACTTAAATCTGAATTGGAAGCAAAGTTAACTGATCAGTTAAGAACAGAGTTAGAGCCAAAACTATCTCAACTGCTGAAGACAGAGTTAGAACCTGAATTAAGCCGTGAAATAAAGACCAGGCTGGAATCTGAGCTAAGTCAAGCAATTAAACTAGAGCTAGAAGTAAGGTTAGCTAATGAGATAAGGGCAGAACTGGAGCCAATATTAACTCAAACGCTTAAAGCAGAACTAGAGCCTGAGTTAACTCAGGCCCTTAAATCTGAACTGGAAGTAACGTTAACTAATGAAATAAAGACTGAACTGCTGCCAAAATTAAGCCGTGAATTTAAAACTGAGTTGGAACCTGAATTAAGTCGTGAGCTAAAGGCAAAGCTAGAACTTGAGATAAAAAATCAGCTTAAAACAGAGCTGGAAGATGAAGTAAGTCATCAGCTAAAAATAGAATTAGAGCCAGAATTAATTCGGCAATTGAGGGAAGAGTTAGCGCCAGAAATGGTGGATGAGCTCAAGCTGGAATTAGAACCTCAAATCACTCGTGAGTTAAAAACAGAGCTGGAAGCTGAATTAAAGGATGAACTAAAACCAGAGCTGGAAGCAAAGTTAACTGACGAGCTAAGAACAGAGCTAGAACCAAAATTATCTCAACTGCTGACGACAGAGTTAGAACCTGAATTAAGCCGTGAAATAAGGACTCGGCTGGAGTCTGAGCTAAGTCAAGCAATTACATTAGAGTTAGAAGTAAGATTAGAAAATGAGATAAGGGCAGGGCTGGAGCCAATTTTAACTCAAACGCTTAAAGCAGAACTAGAGCCTGAATTAACTCAGGCCCTTAAATCTGAACTAGAAGTAAAGTTAACTGATGAAATAAAGACAGAACTGCTGCCAAAATTAAGCCGCGAGCTTAAAACTGAGTTAGAACCTGAATTAAGTCGTGAGTTAAAGGTAAAGTTAGAATCTGAGATAAAAAACCAGCTTAAAACAGAGCTGGAAGATGAAGTAAGTCATCAGCTTAAAATCGAATTAGAGCCAGAATTAATTCGGCAATTGAGGGAAGAGTTAGCGCCCGAAACGGTGGATGAACTTAAACTGGAATTAGAACCACAAATCACTCGCAAGTTAAAAACTGAGCTGGAAGCTGAATTAAAGGATGAGCTAAAACCAGCACTGGAAGCTAAGATAACGGATGAGCTGAGAACAGCATTGGAACCCAAATTAACACAAGAGCTTAAGAGCAAAATTGAGCCTGAGTTAACGCTGAAAATTAAATCAGAACTGGAACAAAGCTTAACTGAAGAATTAACACCGTTACTGCAAGCGAAATTAACGGATGAACTCAAGGCGGAGTTAGAGCCAGTTGTAAGTCGTGAGTTAACTATAAAGCTGGAGCAGCAATTAAGCCAAGCGTTAAGGGCAGAATTACAGCCAAAATTAAGTAGTGAGCTTAAAGCGGAGTTAGAACCCGAGTTAATTAAGGAATTGAAGGGCAGGCTAGCATCTGAATTCACCCATGAATTTCAAGCAGAGCTAGAAGAAAAACTTATTAATGAGCTTAAAATAGAGCTAGAGCCAGAAATAATCCGTGAACTGAGATTTGAATTAGAAGCAGAAATTGCAGATGAACTGAAGCTGGAATTAGAACCCCAAATAACGCGAGAATTAAAAGCTGAGCTGGAACCCGAGTTAGAGTCTGAACTGAAGCATAGTTTAGAAGCAAGCATTAGTGAAAAATTACAAATAACTTTAGAACCTCAGATTAAGGATGAATTGCTAAAGGAATTAAGACCCGACATGCTTGTTGCGTTAAAAGCTGAATTGCATGAGTCTCTGGAAAAACAAATAGCAACTGAGATAGAAGTTAAGTTAACAAAGCAGCTTAAGCCAGAAATTGAAGCAAGGCTAACAAAGGAATTATCTGTTAAAGTAGAAAGCGAGTTAACAGCTAAACTTGAACCTGTCCTTAAGGCTAAATTTGAAGCTGAATTAAATAGCCGTATAAATGTATTGGCAGAAACCGATAGTACAGCTAATAATATTAAAAAAACACTAACTGACATTAGTTTTAATGATTTAATAAACTCAGATATGGATACCAAACAAATTGTAGAAGCTATTTTATTTGCCGCGGATAAACCCATGTCAGTCAAACAGGTTCAAAAAGTTTACCCTGAGCTTGAAAGGCCAGAATTAAAAACCATACAAGCATCAATAGACTCTATAATTGAAGATTATGCGATGCGGCCTGTTGGTTTAAAGCAGCTGGCTAGTGGTTATCGCTTTCAAGTGAAAGAGGGCTATGCTTATTGGGTGTCTCGTTTATTTGAAGAAAAGCCGCCTAGATATTCACGGGCTTTGTTAGAAACGATTGCGATTATTGCTTATCGTCAGCCTGTTACCAGGGGTGATATTGAAGATATTCGTGGGGTTGGCGTGAGTTCTAATATTATTAGAACCTTGCTGGAAAGGGAATGGATACGGGTATTAGCCCATAAAGAAGTGCCAGGTCGCCCAGCCTTATATGGTACAACTAAAGAATTTTTAGATTATTTTAATTTATCTGCATTACAACAATTACCAACATTGGAAGAAATCAAAGATTTGGATTTTTCTGCTGAAAAATTAATGCCTAATGCTAAAGACCCTGTTCAACAAAATGTTGAACAGATTGATACTGAAGAACTTGTTAGAGAAGTAAAAACTAGTGAAGAACAACAAAACATTGAACCCATCTCGGAAACCCGACATTAAATCTCAACAGAGCGCTGAAGACAATACTGTCTCAAAGGGTGAGCGTATTCAAAAAGTGCTGGCACGTGGCGGCTTAGGCTCAAGAAGAGAAATTGAGCGCTGGATAGGCGAAGGTAAAATTAGTGTAAACGGTGCTAAAGTGACACCTGGTTTACATCTTGTGACTGGAGACCAGGTTCAAATAAATGGTCGCGTGGTTAATTGGGAAAAGTATACAGAACAAACTACACGCGTGTTAGTGTACAACAAGCCAACAGGCGAAGTGGTGACCAGACGTGACCCACAAGGCCGCCCTGTTGTTTTTTCCCGATTACCTAAACTGGATGTTGGGCGCTGGATTTCAGTCGGCAGGCTGGATATCAATACTTCAGGTTTATTATTACTGACTAATAATGGTGAGCTGGCAAACCGATTAATGCATCCATCCAGAGAGCTGGATAGGGAATACGCAGTACGTATTTTAGGTGAAGTGCCTGAGGATATGATTGCAAGGCTTAAAGAAGGTGTGGAGCTAGAAGATGGTAAAGCCCATTTTGATGACTTACAATTCTTCTCGGGTGAAGGTGCCAACAAATGGTTTCATGTGGTGGTTAAAGAAGGCCGAAACCGATTGGTTAGACGCTTATGGGAATCGCAAGGAGTGACAGTCAGTCGTTTAATGCGAGTAAGGTACGGACCATCAGTTTTACCGACTAATGTAAGAGCAAAAGACACTTATGAGCTAAATAATAAAGAGTTAGCCATATTGATGGAGTTTGTAGATATGCCGGCTGAAAAACCATTAAAACCAGCCTTAAAATCTGGCGGCAGGGGCCGAGGGAACCCTTAGTTTTACAATGTAGAGCGGACTGCATGCAGTCCGCTTTAAACAAAATAAACAAGGAGCCATGTCATTCTTGTTGATATAGGATGTGCTGAGGAACAAAGCGCATCTTCCGGTATGATGCACTTCCTAACGTCAGCACATCCTATAGTTCTGAAGACAAACAAAAATCCTGCCCAATATCGGACAATTATTTCTTTTCAGCTCCCTAAAGCTACGCCCCAATAATAGCTATTTAATATTTATGACTGCTAAATCAGTAAGTGTTGATGTTCTTTGCCTTGGTCATGCCTGTTATGACCTGACTTTTTCAGTTAATAAACACCCGGAAAGTGACGAAAAAATATTTGCTGAGGATTTAGTTGGAAGTGGTGGTGGACCGGCGGCTAATGCTGCTATTGCAGTTTCTCGATTAGGTTTAAAAGCCGCTTTTGCAGGGTATTTAGGGCAAGATCTTTATGGTGAAATGCATCATCAGGAATTTATTCAGCACCAAGTTAATACCGATCTTATTGAAAGAGGGGTATCTCCTACACCGTTATCAACCGTTATCGTTAAACCTGATGGTAAAAGAGCCTTAATCAATTACAAAGGGGCAACTAAAGCTTTGGCAGACAATGCCATCGACTTTTCTTTACTGCAGGCAAAAGCAATTCTACTTGATGGACATGAGCCAAATTTATCTTTGGCCCTAGTAAAACTCGCTGCTCAGCTTAATATTCCTACTGTACTGGATGCAGGTTCTTTGCATGAAGGCACAGAAAAATTAATGGATAAGGTTGATTATCTGGTTGCATCAGAAAAATTTGCTTGCCAGTTTGCTGGTGATGTTAAAACTGCATTAACTCGTTTGGCAAAACTCTCTCCAGCCGTAGTTATTACTCTGGGTGAAAAAGGTTTAATCTGGCAACGAGGTGAACAGCAAGGTGGACTTGCTGCAATACCTGTTAAAGCTATTGATACCACTGGGGCAGGGGATGCTTTTCATGGCGCTTTTGCTGCGGCTGTGGCAAAAAATATGGATTGGAACGGTATTCTGGCCTACTCAAGTGCCGCAGGTACATTATGCTGCACTAAAATGGGAGCCAGGCAAGGTTTGCCATGGCAACAAGAGCATAGCCAGTTATTATTGTCTTGTTAATAATTTGTTACCCAGTAGAAAATTTTGGCTATTGAATTGACTGGGGCTATTAAACTCTCTCGGCAAGCATTCCTGCATTGCCGAGAGGGTTTAGAGTTAAAGTCTTGTAATTCAAATGGTTCTGTTGATCCCTTGCTCTACTTTTATTATCAGTTTTAAGTTCTCAAGCTCATACAAGTCCAGTTCTTTTCTTCTGCATGTTCACGAAGTTTGTCATCGGGGTCGACAGCAACAGGATTATCAACCAGTTTTAATAGCGGTAAGTCATTAATGGAATCACTATAAAACCAACTGTTTTCCATGGTTTCTTCTGAGTCTTCTAACCATTTATTCAATAAATGCACTTTACCTTCCTGGAAGCAAGGTGTCCCTTCAAATTTTCCAGTATAACGACCATCAACAAATTCAGGCGTGGT
>ENA-OSET01003260-OSET01003260.1-sediment-metagenome-genome-assembly--contig:-NODE-3260-length-15083-cov-4.414434_pt1 | contig 15083 bp, 13 predicted proteins | sample MGYA00237882_ERZ534229 | MGnify/ENA primary metagenome ERZ534229 (study PRJEB26408, sample SAMN06266212) | sediment metagenome | isolation source: Hudson Canyon methane seep mesocosm | place... | reverse complement strand
AGTTCTGGGCTGTTTACCGTGATGACATCGACGGTAAGTTCCAAGCATGGTTGGCTAAATAATAGCTGACAAGTTCTACCAAGGGGCGGGTATCCGCCCCTTGGTCTCTGGCGCAAATCTGCGCCGCGGTCCGAACTGGACGACTGGCGAACGCTCGGCTAGCGAGCGACGACAACGGGGACTCACATGAGCGATATTACCGACACTGGCCCAGTGCTGGCGGCAGATGGCACGCCGCTAAAACGCAGTTTGGCTCGCGCCTTGCGGCGGCAGAAAATTCGCGCGTTGATGCTTGTTGCACCGCTCTTATTGTTCGTGCTTCTGACTTTCATCATGCCAATCGGCGACATGCTGTTTCGCTCGGTTGAAAATAATATCGTCATGGATACGCTGCCCAAGACGGTAGTTGCCTTACGAGACTGGGATCCCGACAGCGGGGAAATCCCCGGGGAAGATGTGTTCGTCGCACTGGCCGCCGATCTCAAAATCGCGGTAGAGGCTAAGACACACACGCGTCTGGGTACGCGCTTGAACTATGAGCTGACGGGCATTTCGTCGATGTTTCGCAAGTCCGGGCGAAAAATCAAAAAATGGGATCTGGCAGACGGTGGCCCGTTCCAGGCCAAGTTTATCGACCTTAACGATGGGTGGGGCGAAATCGCCACCTGGCGAACTATCAAGACTTATAGCCCGAAATACACAAATGGATATTTCCTGAATTCCATCGATATGCAAAAGGGCACTAACGGAGCCGAGGCCCGTCCGGAAAATCAGCAGATCTATATTACGCTGTTCAAACGGACCATGTTTATGTCGATGGTCATTACTATCAGCTGCATTGTTCTGGCCTATCCGGTGGCCTGGATCCTGGCTAACCTGCCAGCGCGCAGTTCTAACTTGTTGATGATCCTCGTGCTCCTGCCGTTCTGGACCTCGCTGTTGGTTCGTACCTCGGCGTGGAAAGTGATGCTGCAACAGCAAGGTGTGATCAACGAAACCCTAGTCTGGCTAGGTCTGGTTTCGGATGGTGATCGACTGGTGATGATCAACAATCAGTTTGGTACGATCGTGGCGATGACCCACATCCTGCTGCCTTTCATGATCCTTCCGATGTACTCGGTGATGCAGACCATTCAACCGACGTATCTGCGCGCTGCTAAATCACTGGGCGCAACCAACTGGACCGCATTCTGGCGGGTTTACTTCCCGCAATCCATACCGGGAATCGGTGCGGGGTCTATCCTCGTGTTCATCCTGTCGATTGGTTACTATATCACCCCGGAACTGGTTGGCGGTACCAAGGGCGTGTTCATCTCTAACCGGATCGCTTTCCACATCTCGTCCTCTCTGAATTGGGGGCTAGCCGCTGCGCTGGGTGCCATTCTGTTGGCTGTGGTTCTGATCCTGTACTGGGCCTATGACAAAATTGTCGGCATCGACAACGTGAAGCTGGGATAAAACAGATGGCATTAACACCTGTAGAAAATCAAACGCCCGGATTTGTTGCGGCAGTCGCCGCAAGCTCCGGTGCCTTCTTCGGCCTCTTCGTCGGCACCTCTCAAGGTTCCGGTTTACTGGGCATATTGGTCGGGGCGGCTATCATGGCTGCTTTGGGTTTTGCTCTTTCGTCGATGCTGGACAAGGAAAAACCGTTCCGTTGGGCGCTGATCGCGGCCTTTGCTGTGGTCGGATATGTCCTTGGCGGTCTGCCTGCAGCGGTGCTTGGCGTGTTGTTCGGTTGGTTCTCCGGCTGGTTTATTTTCTGGCTCGCCACGTCGCGGTATCGGGCACATCTGGCGCCATACCTGACCCCTGGGCAAGTCCTGTGGCATTATACGTTCCGGGTGATTTGCGGTGTGATCTTTACGTTCTTGATCACTCCGATCCTGGTGGTGATGCCGCTGAGTTTCAACGCTCAGGATTTCTTTACATTCACTCCGGAAATGCTGCGATTTGACCCGGCAGGCTATTCGCTGAAACACTATCAGGATTTCTTGGGCAATCAGGACTGGCAGAACGCCCTGTGGAATTCAATCAGGATCGCGCCGATGGCCACAGTGCTATCGGTTAGCTTTGGTACCCTGGCTGCGATTGGTCTTAGCCAACCACATGTGCCGTTCCGCCGTGCCATCATGGCAATCCTGATTTCCCCAATGATCGTACCGCTCATCATCTCGGCAGCAGGCATGTACTTCTTCTACAGCCGCATTGGGCTGCAGGGTACGTATATGGGCGTTGTTCTGGCTCATGCCGTGTTGGGCATTCCCTTTGTGATCATTACGGTGACCGCGACACTCGTGGGCTTTGACCGCTCCTTGACCCGTGCTGCCGCCAATATGGGTGCAGACCCCGTCACAACCTTCTTCCGGGTTCAGATGCCGTTGATCCTGCCGGGCGTGGTTTCTGGCGGGCTGTTCGCCTTTATCACCTCCTTCGACGAAGTGGTTGTGGTGTTGTTTGTTGGCTCAGCAGGTCAGAAGACCTTGCCATGGCAGATGTTTATTGGCCTGCGTGAGCAGATTTCGCCGACAATTTTGGCGGTGGCGACAATCCTCGTTGGAATTTCCGTCCTGCTGCTGGCCACTCTTGAAATGTTGCGGCGACGCTCAGAGCGCTTGCGCGGAATGTCACCGGGCTAAGTTCGTAACACTGAGACAAACAAAGGCCCTAGCAAACGCTGGGGCCTTTTTCGTTTAGGATCCTTCATCTGGCCAAAAATATCCCGGGGGAGAATTGGCCAAAGGCCAAGAGGGGGCTGGCCCCCTTCTTAGTCAACGCAAATGCTTCAATAAACTAAGCGAAGCATGCCCATCTGGAACCAAACTGTTGGCAACCTGATAGGCGCGAACGGCCGCACTTGTATTTGGTCCGATTTTTCCATCCACGCCCTGGGTATCAAACCCCTTTCGTGTCAGCCGCTGTTGCATCTCCTGACGCTCTTTAAAACTCAGATCCCGATCATCGCGGGGCCAGGGATGTCGGATCGGGTCTCCGCCTTTGATCCGATCACTCAAGTGGCCCACAGCAATCACATAAGCGTCGGCAGCATTATAGCGTTCAATCACTCGAAAATTTTTGAACACCATAAAGGCTGCCCCATTACTCCCGGCGGGCAGCAAAATGGAACCAGCTCCATAGTCTGGCACAGCGCGACCATCGATCCTCGTGATCCCCAAAGCCGACCACTGCGCCGGGTTTTTCTTTGTCCTGCGATTGGCGAGGCCATAGTTGAACCCGCGTGGCAGCTGCACCTCGACACCCCAAGGCTGTCCTTTTACCCAGCCAAATCGTTCCAGGTAAGCCGCAGTTGACGCCAATGCGTCGCTGGGATTGTCCGACCAAATGTCACGTTTTCCGTCGCCTGTGTAATCCACTGCATAAGCCAGATAGGATGTCGGGATAAATTGAGTATGCCCCATTGCCCCAGCCCAGCTTCCGGTCATTTCACGCGGTGGCACATCGCCAGATTGCAAGATCTGGAGAGCGGCAATCAACTGACTCTCAAAAAATTTCCCCCTCCGACCATCAAATGCCAGGGTTGAAAGTGAGCGTATGACGTCCATGTTCCCTCGGAAGGTTCCATAGGAACTCTCCATACCCCAGACCGCCAGCACCACCTCTTTATCGACACCGTAAGTTGCTTCAATCTGTTGAAGCTGTTGGTAATGGAGCCGCAAAGCCTCTTTGCCGTTCTCAATCCGTTTGTCCGACACGGCGGAATCAAGGTACTCCCAGATCGACGTGGTGAATTCCGACTGGTTTTGATCGCGGCGAATGACCTCTGGATCGTAGGTCACGCCATTAAAGGCCCGGTTCAGTGTGGCGCTGGAAATGTCCTGCACCACAGCTCGTTTGCGGAATTCCTTGATCCAGGTTTGAAAGCCTGGGTTCTCCGCAACTGACTGTGGCACCAAATCAGGCCGTGCAACAGGCCGTATTGTTGTCACGGCATCAGATGGATAATCGTTATCCTTCAACGCAATACCGTCAGGACGCCCTTCTGGACGCAAAGAGGCGACCGGGGCCGCAAAGGATGCAGTTGTCGACAAACAGGCCATAACACTGGAGAAAACCAAAACGCGCATTCCGCACCTCACTCAAATTCTGCTCAAAGCCAATGTACTCGGTAAGGAAAACTGGCAAAAGCAATCAATCTGGCGGCTTGCGGGGTTCCGCCGTCTTGGGCGACCCAGTTCCATCAAGCGGTGCCAACCGCTGGGATCGAATTTTGGCAAGGGCTTCGCGTAAAAGTGCAACGCGATGTGGTCGGAAACTTTGCTTGGTGATCTGCAAATTCGACATACGATCAAGACGAAACACCCGAACGTCCTGCCGAAGCAGGCACCATGCGACCAGGATGGTAGAGTGGTCAAAGTAGACCAAGCTCAAGGGTTTTACCTGTCGGGTTGTACACGCGCCTTTGGCGTCTGAATATTCAAATAACACCTCCAATTCATCCCAGGTCGCTTCCCGTAAATCAGAAACGCGAATGCGGGGCGCCTCTGGGCGTTGAAAACGGTGGGCGGTCAGGACGGCGTGGCGCAATCGATGGGATTGGCGTGGGGGCAATCTGCCCTGCAATTTACGCAGCGCTTCACCGGCCGCTTCGGCTAGGTCGGGGTCGCCGATCTGTTGTACCTCGCGCAGGCCCAACACCAGTGCCTCTAGCTCGGTGTCGCGAAAGCCCATCGGCGGAAGGGCGTTGTCTTCGATCAGCGTGAACCCATACCCGGCTTCGCCGTCAATAATCGCCCCCATCTCACGCAGGGTGGCAATGTCACGATGGATGCTGCGACCGGACACGCCAAGTTCTTCTCCCAAACCTGCTGCGGTCTTGGGGCCGGGCCCTTGGCGTAGGGCTTGCATCAACTGGAATAGGCGAAGCGTTCTGGACATGTCTCACCTTACCTACCTCTGATGACAGAAACTGTCACCAGTGATGCGTAATAAGGGGGTAGATTTCAAATACAGGACTTGCCCGATGTTGACCTTGCTAACATATCCCCGCCACGGTGACGTTTTCAGCCTAAGCCCTTTTTGCGTAAAGGCAGCCCTATTGCTTACTTATGCCAAGCAGGCATTTAAGCGTGAGGACTTGAGCGATCCGCGCAAAATGCCGCATCGAAAATTGCCGGTGTTGCGTACCCCTGCCGGGCTGGTGCCGGATAGCAATGACATTCGCCGTTATCTTGAAGCCAAGGGAGCAGATTTTGACCCAGGTTTGTCGGTTCGGGAAAAGGCCCATGCTCAGGCGTTGATCCGATTGGCCGAGGACACTTTATATTTTCATGTGGTGTATGATCGTTGGGCGAACGAGACGGTCTGGCCCAGTATTCGCGAGACTTATTTCCGCGAAATCCCGGCGATAATCCGTCGCCCAGTGACCCATTCTATCCGACAGTCAGTTTGCACCGGGTTGGCGTTTCAGGGCACAGGCCGTTTCAATCAGACTGAACGGAGCGAGAGGTTGGAGCAGGATCTGCAGGCCGTTACGAACCTGCTGGAAGGCGGTTCCTTTTTGATGGGACATCAGATCACCAGCGCCGACTTTAGTGTCGCGGCCATGTTACAGGCTATGCGTTCGACCATGGTGGAAACCAGCCTGGTGCGACGTATCAGTGACGATCCGGTGCTGAGTGGCTATGTTGATCGCGTATTCCAAGAGGCCATGCCCTTACCATGACGTATCCCTTTGCTTGCGCCAAAGTTGAACAGGCTTTTGACCTAAAGGACGGTGAGGCTCGCCGCGGGTTGTTGGCGCTGCGCGCGTTGATTTTTGAAACCGCTGCTGAGGTACCCGCAGTTGGACGGGTTGAGGAAGTCTTGCGTTGGGGGCAGCCAGCCTATGTGACGCCTGACAGCAAAAGCGGGTCAACAGTCCGGCTGGGGGTGCCAAAGGGAGCCCGGTTCGGTTTGTTCGTTCAGTGTCAAAGCCGACTGATCCCCGAGTACCTTGCGACATTCCCGGCTTGGGATCGTGTCGAGGGCACCCGGGCAGTGCTGTTTGACCATCCTCGAGAGGTTGAGCCGCTGCGCCACGGTTGGCTGATTAAACGAGCGTTGACCTATCACATCCGCGCGCCAATTGAGAGCTGATGCGCAAGCAGGGGTGGGTGCAAGCACACACCCGTCACAGTCAGCGCTTTTTGCGGATCACCTTGCGCTTGACCTTATCGGTCTTGCGCTTGGCCTTGGCCTGTTTGCGTTTGCCGCCGGATCGGCCAGCCGGGCTGCGGCTGCCACCACGGGGCAGGGGCTTGTCATCAATCGCCAGCAACTCCAGTTGGATTCCGCCAGTGACCGGGGTTGCTTCGGTGAGGCGCACGGTCACCTGTTGGCCGATCGCGATGATCAACCCGCTGTCTGAACCTTTTAGGGTGTTGGCATCGGCATCAAAGTGAAAGAATTCGCGCCCCAGGGAGCGCACGGGCACCAAACCGTCGGCCCCGGTCTCATCCAGTTTCACAAAGGCACCAAAGCGGGCGATACCATTGATGCGACCGGTGAACTCATTGCCCACACGCTCGGACAAAAAGGCCGCCAAATATCGATCGGTGGTGTCGCGTTCGGCCATCATCGACCGACGCTCGGTGTCGGAAATATGGGTTGCGGTTTGCTCGAGTTTGTCGACCTCGGCTGGGTCCAACCCGTCCTTGCCCCAGCCGTGCGAGGTCACCAGTGCCCGGTGTACGATCAGGTCAGCATAGCGCCGGATCGGCGACGTGAAGTGGGCATACTTGCTGAGCGCCAAGCCAAAATGGCCGAAGTTTTCGACTCCGTAATAGGCCTGGGTCATCGAGCGCAGAGTTGAGATGTTGATCAACTCGGCCTCGTCGGTGTCTGCCGCAGCATTCAGCAGGGCATTCAAATGCCGGGTTTGCAGCACCTGACCCTTGGCCAGTGTCAGCCCCGCCGCTGACGCAGTTTCACGCAGGGCATCCAGTTTTTCGGGCGAGGGTTCCTCGTGAACACGAAACAGCTGAGGCGCGCGTTTGGCAATCAGGGTTTCGGCTGCTGCAACATTGGCCAGCACCATGAACTCTTCGATCAGGCGGTGTGCGTCCAGCCGGTCGCGGAAGTTGATGGAGCGGACTTTGCCGCTGTCATCCAGAATGATTTTGCGCTCGGGCAGGTCCAATTCCAGCGGCTGCCGCTCGGCGCGGGCCATTTTCAGGGCGGCGTAGGCGGCATAAAGCGGCTTGATCACTTCGTCCAGCAGCGGGCCGGTGCGGTCATTAGGGGCGCCATCCATGGCCTCTTGGACTTCGGCGTAATGTAGCGAGGCGGCAGAACGCATCAGAGCGCGTTCAAAGCGATGCGCGATCTTGTTGCCGTCGGCATCCAGCTGCATGCGTACTGCAATACAGGGACGCGGAACACCTTCGTGTAGCGAGCAGAGGTCACCGGACAGCCGGTCGGGCAGCATCGGCACCACGCGGTCGGGGAAATAGCTGGAGTTACCCCGCTTGCGGGCCTCGCGGTCCAATGCGGTGCCAGGGCGCACATAGGCGGCGACATCTGCGATAGCGACCCAGACCACATGGCCGCCGGGATTTTTGGGATCGTCATCGCCGTGGGCATAGCAAGCGTCATCGTGGTCGCGGGCGTCCGAGGGATCGATGGTGACCAGAGGCATGTCGCGCAGGTCCGTGCGGCCTTTTAGATCCATGGGCTTGGCCTTGTCGGCCTCGGCTACAACTGAATCTGGGAAATTATCGGGGATACCGTGTTGGTGAATGGCAATCAGCGAGACCGCCTTGGGGGCGGATGGGTCGCCCAGACGTTCAACGATGCGGGCGCGCGGCAGGCCCATGCGCCCTTTGGGGCCGGCCTGCTCGGCCTCGACCAGCTCGCCGTCGCGGGCATCATGGGTGGCGGCCTCGGCGACCATCCATTCAGACGAGGCGGATTTGTCGATCGGGACGATACGCCCACCTTCGGATCGTTTGCGGTATATGCCCAAAATTCGTTTCGGATTGGTGCCAATACGGCGGATCAGGCGGGCCTCGTAGGCGTGGTCCTCGTCTTGCACCACGGTTAAGCGGGCCAGAATGCGGTCGCCCTGTCCCAGTGCCGGATCGCCCTTGCGGGGTATAATCAGAACGATGGGTTCTGCCCCGGTCCCGTGCCACTCCATTGGTTGTGCAAACAGATCGCCGTCGTCGTCGGGCGATTTGACCAGCAGCATGGTCACTGGCGGTAATTGATCCGGATCGCCATAGCTTTTCTTGCGCTTTTGCAGGTGGCCTTCGGCCTCCAGCTCTTTCAGCATGCGCTTCAGATCAATGCGGTCAGATCCTTTGATACCAAAGGCCTTGGCAATGTCGCGTTTCGAGGTGAGGGTCGGGTTGGCTGAAATCCAGTCGAGGATCTCTGCCTTGGAGGGTATACGGCTCATATCCCCCGCCTAGCATGGTCAGAGGGCAAGGTCATCGGAAAATATCAGGTCGTGGATTTTGTTAGGTCAGCGATGGTATCTACGTCGCGCAGAGGGTCAGTTAGGGCAATGCGGTACCCAGGCAAGGTTGCCATACTGTCATGTAGTGCGTGCTCACTGGACCAACGGACATTGGTGAACAGACCAGGGGGCTGGCGTTGCGGGTGCTTTAGGCCGACCAGCCAATAGCCACCGTCCAGCGCGGGACCGAACGCCGCATCGTGATCTCCTAGCATAGTAAAAGCGCGTGCAATGTGAGCGGGAGAGATATCGGGGATATCCGCACCGATCAGACAGACCGGACCGGGCGCCGCTGTCCGCAACATACGCGCCATGCGTTGACCCAGGTCGCCGTGTCCCTGTGGTATCCGGGATAGGTCAGCGGGCCATATGCGCGCAGGCACTGCGTTGTCCGGCGCTACGGCCAGTACCGTCCGCCATCGTGGGTCGCGCAGGCGTCGGATCAGCCGGGTGGCGTGATGGCGATACCACCAGGCCGCCGCAACCATACCCATGTCACGTCCCAACCGAGTCTTGACCCGTCCAGCCTGCGGCAGCTTTAGCATGATGATCAGCGTCGGCTTCACTAGAAGGTCAGCACCATATCTCGATGTTCTATTCCTGCGTCCAGATAGACCGGCCCATCCACCGAAAAGCCAAGCTTTTCATAGAACCCAAGGGCGTGAAGCTGCGCGCCCAGCTTGGCCTTGCTGACATCGGGCCTGTCCCTGGCAATCTGCACTGCGGCTTTGATCAGCCCGGCTCCTAATCCGGTGCCGCGTGCTGATTTTAACACGCAAACCCGGCCAATCTTGGCGATGTCGCCTTGATACACCACCCGAGCAGTTCCGATTGGCAGTCCCTTCTCTGTCGCCAACAGATGTGTGGCCAGTTTATCCAACTCGTCTATTTCTTCTTCGACAGGGACGTCTTGCTCGACAACAAAAACTTGATGGCGCAATGCGAAACAGATGTCGTGATCATTCGTAATCGAGATCAAGGGGCTCATGCAAAATAGTCCGTCAGAATACGGTGATAGATAGCCTTCAACTGGTGGATCTGCGCGACCTCGACCCGCTCATCCACTTGGTGCATGGTTCGGCCAACCAGCCCAAATTCTACCACCGGGCAGTGACTCTTTACAAACCGCGCGTCCGAGGTGCCACCAGTGGTCGACAGCTTGGGTTTCACGCCGCACTCAGCTTCTACCGACGCTGAGACCAGATCGGACAGTGGACCGGGGGCTGTGATAAAGCTTTCGCCGGAAATCTTGATCTTGGCGTCGATTTTCAGGTCAAACTCCGCAGCTATTTTGGCGGCTTCATCCTGTAGCCATTGAGTAAGGTCCGCGCCGGTATGGGCGTCATTAAACCGGATGTTCACCGTCGCCGATGTCTGCGCGGGGATAACGTTGGTGGCGCTGTTGCCGGTGTCGATGGTCACCACTGCCAGTGTTGAGGCATCAAAGTGTTCGGTGCCCTGATCCAGTTCGTGACTGGCCAGATGATCCATCAATCTGACCATCGCGTTCAGCGGATTGTTGGCGCGGTGCGGATAGGCTGAGTGGCCCTGAACACCGGTCACCGTGAACCAGGCCGTCATCGATCCACGACGACCGATTTTAATCATCTCGCCCATGGTATCGGGGCAGGTGGGTTCGCCAACCAAACAAACCGACATCGCCTCATCTTCCGCCGTCATGTAGTCCAGCAGCGCGGTGGTTCCATCCACAGCGTCGCCTTCTTCGTCTCCTGTAATGGTCAGGATGACAGCACCGTTAGGCGGTGTGTCGCGGACAAAATCAATGGCCGCCGCAGCAAAGGCAGCCACCCCTGACTTCATGTCGGTTGCTCCACGGCCGTACATGAAGCCGTCTTTTTCTTCGGCGCCGAAGGGTGGCATGGTCCAGGCCGCCTCATCCCCCAATGGCACTACATCTGTGTGGCCGTTAAACCCAAAGGTCCGTTCGTGTCCCTTATCGCCCCAACGGGCAAATAGATTGCTGACCTCGCCCCGATCAACGCGCGAACATGTGAAACCAGCCTCGGTCAGCAGCTTGTCCAGCAGAACCAGCGCGCCGCCCTCAACCGGTGTGACCGAGGCGCATTGAATCAGATCGGCGGTGAGACGGGCGGGATCGATGGCGGGCATTTGCGAACTCCGGAAAATATGAATTGCCTTGGCGTAACGCGAATTTAGATGCGGTGCAATTCGGGTGTTTTTTCGTGCGTATAGTAAATGTGACGCAAAAGCAGCGACATGACATGAAACTATCTGGCCGGATGACAGATCGCTTCGGCCTATGTTAAGAGTTTCCTTAATAAAGAACCCGAGGCAGGGCATCCGAGCACAGCGGTCACCGTAATAGCGGGGCCACAATTTCAACCACCGTCAACAGGCGGGGTCCGTGTGAAATGACGGGGGAGAACCCTCGCGGTGGATGTTTTGTCTCATTGTGGAATGAGGCAGAGACATGGTTGCAGCATCAGAACTTACTTATCAGACGAATGCCAGCGCCATGGATATGGCAGATGCGATTTTTGGTGACGGTGTCACGGTTGTTAGCGCCGATTACACTGGCGATAGCCGGTCTTCAGCAATTTATTCAGATGGTGACAGTATTGCGCCGGGCGCTACACCTGGTGACACCGGTGTCATATTATCTACCGGCCGAGCAAACCAATATACGAATTCATCTGGACAAGCGAACCAGGACACAAATCAATCTCGAAATACCAGCGGTGAAAACAACAATTCCGACTTCAACAATGCTGCCGGAACCAACACCTATGATGCCTCTTACCTGGACGTTACCTTTATCCCCGACGCGTCGGTAATGACGATGCAGTTCATCTTCTCCTCTGAGGAATACCCCGAGTTCCAAAACTCAGTTTATCAGGATTTTGTGGGTGTCTGGATCAACGGTGTGCAAGTCGATATGGCGGTCGGAAACGGTGATGCTGATCCTGGTAACCTGAACTCTACCAACAATGAAAATCTGTTCCTTGATAACTCTGGTGACGCCTATAACACTGAAATGGATGGGCTGACGGTCACCATGACGCTGACTATGACTGTCATTCCGGGGGTCGAAAACACCATTCGTATTGGTATCGCCGATGTGTCTGATAGCAGTTATGACAGCAATCTTTTGATCGCCGGAGATTCAGTACAAGTTGATTTGGTCGCACTGGAAGATTCTACAAATCTGTATCCAAACGGCAGCAAGACAATCGATGTTTTGGCCAATGACATTAATAACTCCGGCGGAACGCTGACCATTACACATGTGAATGGAGTCGCGGTTTCTGCTGGGTCTGTGGTGACGTTGAACACTGGTCAGACAGTTCTTCTGAACGCTGATGGCACACTGACATTGACGGGGGACGGCGACACTGAGAACTTTAACTTCACCTACACGGCGTCTGACGGGACCAATTCGGACACTGGTTTCGTCAACGTCAGCTCGATTCCATGTTTCGTTGCCGGATCACGGATCCGTACCCCCTACGGTGAGTTTCCGGTCGAAGACCTGCAACCAGGCGACTTGGTTGAGACCCGCGACGATGGTGCTCAACCAATTCGCTGGATTGGTGCCCGGCTGGTCGAGGCAGAGGGGGATTTTGCCCCCATTCACATTCGCAAGGGAACATTTGGATCGCACGAAGACCTGTTGGTGTCGCCTCAGCACCGGGTTCTTGTACGCGACAGCCTGGCCGAATTGCTGTTTGGGGAAGCCGAAGTGCTGGTGGCTGCCAAGGATTTGCTGAACGATCGCTCGGTGACCCGTCGCCCCGGCGGTGAAGTGACCTATGTGCATTTGATGTTTGATCGCCATCAGGTGATCTTTTCTGAAGGGCTCGAAACTGAAAGCTTTCTGCCGGGTCCGCAGACTACAAAATTACTAGAGCAGCCAGCAGTCGATGAAATTTGTGCATTATTCCCTGAATTGGACCCAGCCACGGGCGAGGGATACGGGTCCGCAGCCCGGCCAACGTTGAAATCTTACGAAGCCCGGCTGTTGTCGGCGACAAGGGCTGCTTGATCCGATGGCCTGGCTGGCGGTGTCGTCCCCGCATTGCAATCGATTTAACGCACGTGGACTTGAAGCAGATGTTGTATCTGGGCAGAGGAGCCCAGATCCGGATACCCTATTGGTTCGGGGGTCATTGGTGGTGGAATTGCGACTGCCAAACAGTCAGCGACCTGAGCCAATGGTGTTGTTTACGCAAGATGGGGACTGGCCTGTAAGGCTGGCCTTGCGGGCAGTTCCTGGCGGCGGTCTGAATCTGGTCCTGGAACAGTCAGGTACAATTGAGCACCGGACCTTGAACCCAACCGAATCTGGTCGAACAGACCTGTTACGCCTGACTTATTCATGGGATGCCCCCCGGCGATGGGGTCGGTTGGCGCTAGAGCGGGTAGATGGTGGTCTGGCGCAGATCGTCGACCTGAAAAACCCACGACCCTGGCGACTGGCTGACCTGAAGGCCATGCTACAGCCAAGTCCGTTTCGCTTCGTTTCCTCGGATGTGCAATATTTGGCGCTGTCTGATCAAATAGAGCCGGTCGGCCCAATGCCATCGTTGGCAGAGCATACACCAATTGCGACGCCGCAGGGCTACCGGTCTTTGGCGACGCTGCAACGCGGCGACCTGGTACTGGCGGGCGATGGCACCACGGTACCAGTCTTACATGTTGTAAGGCGATCAATGCCGACTCTGGGGTCGTTTCATCCAATTCGATTGCGGGCACCTTATTTTGGATTGCAACAAGACATTGACGTGGCGCCGTCGCAGCGGTTGGTGTTGTCAGGGTCAGAGGTAGAGTATTTGTTTGGCCAGCAATCAGTATTGGTGCCTGCGCGTCATCTTCTGGCCACTCATACAGCGCTTCAGCCCATGATCGATCAGCCGGTGAAGACCTTTATGCAATTGCTGTTACCCGATCATGCCGCGCCTCTGGCGGCTGGCGCCGTCGTGGAAAGTTTGTTTATTGGACGCCTGCGTCGGGACAAAACCCGGTTGGCTGCAAGCCTACTGGCGGAGTTCGACCGATCTAGCCTACCTGAACATGGCCGTTCAAAGTATCCTGTATTGCGTTCCTTTGATGCCACGGTCTTGGCGGAACGTCGGATTGCTTAAATTGTGTGCACTTGCGCGACAGCAGCGTTCAGATTAGACGTGGATCACGCATTTTTCATCATCTGAATGGCCCTTTGTTGCGAACTTTTGCCTCCCTTATATTTCTGCTGGTGACATGGGGACAGTCTCTGACTGCACAGACCCTATCTGTTGCTACAGTTACCCGACCACCATTTTCACTTGTTGAAAATGGTCGCGATTCCGGGTTCTCAATCGAACTTTTGGCGGCTCTGACCGAGCGATTGGGATGGGAGTATGAGATCAACAGGGTTGATGTATTCTCTGACATGCTGGGCGTCGTGCGTCGTGGCGAAGTCGATTTGGCGATAGCCAATATTTCCATCACAGCTGCCCGTGAAATTGAAATGGACTTTAGTCAGCCGATTTTTGAAAGCGGTTTGCAGATGATGGTCAAGATCGAAGACATGCAGGCGCCGTCATTGTTGAAAGCGGTATTGTCTTGGGATCTGGTGGTGGCCATAGGCATCGCTTTTGTGCTGCTGGTTGGGGGTGGCATGTTGATGTGGGTGTTCGAGAGGCGTGCTCAGCCGTATTTCGACCGCCCATTGAAAGAAGCGTGGTTTCCCTCGTTCTGGTGGGCGTTGAACCTGGTGGTCAACGGTGGTTTTGAAGAACGGGTACCGCGCACGCCAATTGGTCGCATGTTTGGTGTGACCTTGGTGATTTCGTCGCTATTCGTGGTTTCAGTATTTGTAGCCAAGATCACTGCAGTCATGACTGTGGATGCGATCACCGGGTCAGTGAATTCAATCAATGATCTGTATGGCAAGCACGTCGGCACCATCAAGGGGTCAACGGCTGCTGGATTTCTTGACCGGCGCGAGATTGAGTATCGCGAGTATGATGGACTGTCTGATATGATAGCGGATTTTGAGGAAGGCGCTATTCGGATTGTCGTCTTTGATGCACCTATTCTGAGTTATTATACCGCCCACGATGGCGCCCGCTTTGGGCGCACTGTGGGGCCGGTTTTTCTCAAAGAAAATTACGGTATCATTTTTCCCGATGGCTCGGACCGGGTAGAAGACGTCAATCGCACCCTGCTGGCCCTGCGTGAAGATGGAACCTACGACGCGATTTACCGCCGTTGGTTTGGCGCACGCGACTAGGGAAGCCATCTTTGGGTCAGTGAACCGTGGATTGCTCATCGCCAAAAAACGGCGTCATGTGGGCGACAATCACGGAGTTTTCCTCTAGCGCACGCTGCATCAGAGCCCGTTCTTCGTCGTCAATTTCGTGACCTTCGGCTTCGCGCTCAGCCAAGGTGCCATATCCGGTGACATCCAACGGAGCAGTGTCTGCCTGTTTCAGGATCGCGACTGTCTCGCGCACCGCCTCGGCCTCATCGATACCCGAGGCAAAAATCATCAGCGCAGCGCCTGTGGCGCCTTTGGGCAGGCCGTCGCCCTCTTTGCGGCCAATCTGGACCACAAGTGTATAAACCTGCTGGCGGGATATTTTCTTCTTTTCCATGTTGCTGC
>ENA-OSET01003259-OSET01003259.1-sediment-metagenome-genome-assembly--contig:-NODE-3259-length-15084-cov-3.838076_pt1 | contig 15084 bp, 21 predicted proteins | sample MGYA00237882_ERZ534229 | MGnify/ENA primary metagenome ERZ534229 (study PRJEB26408, sample SAMN06266212) | sediment metagenome | isolation source: Hudson Canyon methane seep mesocosm | place... | reverse complement strand
TAAGTCTTTTTTATTTGCCTAGATACTCCTGTGTCTAACACATGCCCAAGAAATAAAGCCTCTTCGTTTAGCCTTTTTGAAAATAGTTACAAAATATTTTAACTTTTTTGTAACTAGCGTAAAAAATACACCCTTTTGTAAACTGAATCATTTGAAATGAAGTTTTTAGCACTTATCTGACTTATAGGATGTAATCGGAATATCTTTAATACAAAACTGATAATGAAAACTCAGTCAGCTTTAACGTTGAGTTGATAATTGATTTGAGCAAAGTCGTAATTTCGTCTAGTCATTTTCAGAGACAAAAAAAACCTGCATTTAAGTCCAGGCTGCCCATTTATCTAGGGTCTCAAATGTCCACTAAGCAGTCACTAGGGGTTTTCAGTTTGAAAGTGAATTTTCGTAGTTTTCAAGTAATATTTGATAGCTTTGGGAGAGTAATTCAAAAGTAACGTTGCCATTTTCTTTTACGGCTTCTAACGGAGCTTTGGGGGCATCGCTTGTATTCTTCAGATTCAAACGAAGTTCTGGTTGCTCAGTTAGAACAAAGCCGATATCTAACTCTGCTTTGACGGGATCATCTTCACCCGAAGTGGTAACGAAACCATAACGATATACTTTGATACTTAAGTTTGAACTTGGCTGACAAAAGGATTTTGATACTGTTTGATCTGCGTTGCAGGTACTCGCTAGCCAAGTGCTAGTTTCAGCTTTGACCAGTTCTGAAAAATCACCACCTGAAGTGACGTATGATTCATGAACCTCTTTGGCAATACCCTCATCAATCGCCACACCGATAGCAACTCCCATCGCGCCCATTGAAGCCGACATCATCATGCCTGCTCCAGCGCCTTTACCAGAAAAACGGATACGGTCTTGGTTGTCAATGGTGATGGTTATTGAGTTTTGTTCAACAGGCTCCGTCTTAATTATCGAGCAGGCACAAAAAAGAAGGAACAAAGTAAAGATTAAAAGACTTTTCATATCACCAACAGGTTGATCTCTAGGTATTTGAAACATCAATAAGACTTAACCCCAGGGAGTCAGCCATGGGTACAAAATCTTTGAGATCATAAGTAAGCATTTGACACTTATTTTCAACACAAATCGTCGCTAGATAAACATCTATTGTATTACGAGGTGTGATGCCATTACTTCTGAGTTTTCTATAATTATTTGCAGCTAATACCGCTAGTGATTTATTGAATGATGGCAGATAAATACACGAATCAAGATCAGTCAGAGCCGCTTTGTAAGCTCTTTTCTCATTTAACCTAAAACCTTGTAACACCTCCGTCATGATTAGGTCTGTTGTTGTCGCTTGCCCTAACGCAAGTACAGCATCAAATTCTGGAGTCGCTTGTTTTTTAGGGTTATAAAAAGTTATCCAAACTGAACTATCAATAAGAACCATTAACGCTCTCTCATTTGAGCAAGATCGCCTTCCCAACCACCCATGCCACGGTGTGATAAAATACTTCTCTGCTTATCAATTCGAATCAGCTCCTGGAATGCTTTATCAACAGCTTCTTTTATTGTAGAAGCCCCTGTTAACGCCTTAACCTGCTCAAGTTTTATTTCATCAATCTCAATATTTGTACGCCTCATGACCACTCCGAAAAGGTGTATAGATTTAAATAACTATACACCTAACGATTCACCACTACAATTCAAGATTAGACATAACAACTAAGTGAACTCATGAATAGATAACAACCCTAGTTCAAAGCACCTTAAAGCAGACGCCCAAAACTAGAAGAACGTTCAACAATATGTAGAGCTATTTCGATGGACTGAAAATACATGACACAAGTCTGTTTTGGTGTAGCTCGTCTTGAGTCGTTTAACTAACGCAAACCGTTCAGTGAGCCTGACATTAAGAGAGCTGATGTAGATTCAATACCTGAGTGCTCCCGTTTATTATTGTAAAACTGATTAACATATCTAACTAAATCACACCTCAATTCAGTCTCAATCGAATAGCGTCTACCGCGAATTAACTCTGCCTCCAGTGAATGAAAGTACGATTCCATATGCGCATTATCTGTGCAGTAACCTAAACGATTCAAACTGTTATACCTGGCATGATTAAACGAAAATCCGGACATATCGTGAGCATGATAAGCCCTGCTGGATACATCCCCTTCCCTAATATGATGCCTTATGTCGCGAGTCGTCATGGTATGGTTAGATTAGCGCTGTCTTTGCATGAAGAGCTTAAGAGTCACGGTGTTGGTTCAACCTTAGTCTGTCCCGGGCAAGTCAACATCGGATATTTTGATCATAATGATGCCGACATGAATTGTTACCCACGCGTATCAAAAATGTTTAAAACGCTAGAACCTGAAGCCGTTGCAGAACTGAGCTGATGAAAATAAACTCAGCTCATTTTTATTAATACTGACCATGATAGGTAGCGGCACCGTTTGAAGGTAACAGTCAAAATAACTGTGGTGGTTATCTATAAAGCTTGTCGCTATAAAGCGGGCAAATTTCGTCGATAAGCAGAAGGGCTTTTTCCGGACCAACGCTTGAAAGCTCTACAAAAGTTCGCTGACTCTTTATACCCTAATATTTCTGATACCCTGTAAACGGTGTAACGCACTTGCCCAAGCAGTAGCATGGCATATTTATATCGTTCTTCTTCCAGTATGCCCCTAAATGTCGTATTGCAATCCGTAAGTTTACGTATGAGCGTTCTTTCTGTCAGAAGCAGCGCTTGACAAATATCTCGTTGAGTTGGCGGGTTCATTTCTGAGCAATCCGTCAGAGAGAGCTTATCGAAGTGCTTACGAATTAAGTTCCTGACAGTCAGGTCAAGCCTTCCCTTTTCTTTCAAAGCATCCATTAACTGCTGACATTTTCTCAAGTTGTATTGATACGAGTCTTCGTCATAGAGAGGCGAGCGATATGTCCAAAGTGATTTAGGGATAACTAGCTTATTTGCATCACTATCAAAATTCAGTGCTGAATCATATTCGCTAATCATTAACTCTTTTCTATTTTGGGCTGCAGCTTTAAAATAAAGAACCGTTTCACCCTTAGGTGTACGGCCAATAATCAGCTCAATCAACACCTCAATAGCACGGGTAATTGCTTCGAAGAAGAACTCAGTGAAGACTCTATCCCCTGTAGTGTCGTAGATATAAATTTCGAAACCTTGGTCCTGCTCAAGAATCCTGCAAGAATAGGTTTCGCATCTAACTTGGAACCAGTCTGTGAATGTAATGAGTGCTTTTCCCAATGTAGGCGCGGCGATCGTCGCATATCCCACAGGGCCATGACTTGCGATGCCCAATTGCCGGCCATAAATTGCGGCTGTGTTCGTCGTGTAGCTATGTATCACTAAATTGTGAACGAGCTTAATTGCTTGATCGACATCAATAGATTCGCTCTCTTCAAGCAAGTCCGACAGAAGACCGGTACCTGCTAATAACACTTTCTCAGATGCGAAGCTTAAGTGAATAGCGATAAGTACATAAGCTTTTTCGATTATCGGTATATGTGACATAGTTCACACAACTATTCTCGTGGCGTAAAATGACAGTATAAATGTCCTCTAAAGAAAATAACAGATTTCCTCTTCTGCATTAGACTAAATACTACACATCTAGGAGGACATAGCCATGCAAAATGTTGAGGAAATTAATTCTGAAGATTATACGTCCCTATGGCAGGAATCCATGCCGGATATAGCCTGGGGTACGATATTTTTGGCGATAAGCATCGCAGTGGGATATTACCTGACGATAACGAGCGCACTAGAGGGTTCGATTCATTATGCCGCTGCTTCGCTTATCTGCGGGTATTTGTCTTTTGCCAGCTTTACAGTCCTTCATGACGCTGGTCACGGTGGTATCGTTAGAATGGGCTCGCCCTTAAAACCAATTGAAGATATATTAGGTTGGGCTTATTCTCTGCCTCTATGTCTAATCCCTTACCGTTTTTTCCAAAAAATTCACGACCGCCATCATGCATTTACAAATGACCCTGAGCGCGACCCGGACCATTTCATTCTGGGTTCCAAATGGTACCAAGTACTCCCAAACATATTTTTAATCCCGTTTCAGTATCACTACATGTCAGTGACCTCACTTCGTCATATCAAGATATTTCGTGATACCTACATTAGCTCCATCGCATATTTCGCTCTAGTGTTTGGGACTCTGATTATTCTAGCAAGCTCTGGTTATGCGACTGAAGTTCTCTGTTTTGTCATTGCACCTCTGGCCATGTCTGTTTTCCTGTTAGTGATGTTTTTTGACTATATTCCACACCACCCACATAAATGTCTAGATCGTTATCAAAATACCCGTATTTTCTCAGGTAAAGTTTGGAACGTAATCATGTTAGGTCAAAATTATCACTTAATTCACCATATGTACCCACGCCTACCTTGGTACAAATACCAGCAAGTCTTCCACAAAATTCTTCCGGTGCTTGAAGCGAAAGGAGCCCCCATCGAAAATGTGGTGTTTGGTCCTCGACCAGACTTAATGGCATCACCTAATGCCCACAACCTGCCAGGTAATGGTCAGTCAATCAACATGCTGCTGACCGTCAATAACATTGAGAAATTAACCAGTGACTCGGTGTCAGTATCGTTCGAGTTACCAGCAGGTCAAAAACTACAATATAAGGCGGGCCAGTACATTACCGTCAGTAAGTGGCTCGCTAGTGAACAGCAAACTCGCTGCTACTCTTTGTGCGCTAGCCCAGATGAAGGCCTATTAAAAGTAGGTGTTCGTCATACACCCGACGGATTAGTATCAGCCTATATAAATCAAGTGTTAGACGTTGGCGATGAACTTATCGTACAAGGCCCTTTTGGCGACTTTGTGTATCCTCCTATGCATGAAGAAACGATTAAAGAGCTTGTTCTTGTCGCCGGTGGAAGCGGTATTACGCCCATGTTGTCGATCTTGGAAACAGCGCTTCAGGAAAATAACAACACCCCGATTCATTTACTATATGCGGGTCGTAGTGCGGCTTCTATCATGTTCTATCAGCACATCCAATCGCTTGTTACGGCTAATACCGGTCAACTAAAAGTCAGTTACATTATCGAGGAGCAAGAACAAGACATTGGCATAAGCGGGCGTTTAAACAGAGAAACTATGGAAGCGCTTTTACCCATGATTGGTGCGAACGCGGAAATAGAAAACATATCCGCCACTGAATTCTATATTTGTGGTCCGGAAGGGTTTAAAAATTCGGTTGTTAACACCTTGGAAGCCAATATGATCCCCTCTGGGCATGTACATATTGAGCAGTTTGTTTCAACGGTAACTGAGCCAATAGGCGAACAGTATGCTATTGATATTGGTCTAGCAGATGGTCAAAAGCATGCATTAAAGGTTGCTTCAAATCAAACCGTATTGGAGGTTGCCAAAGCAGAAGGGGTAATGCTACCTCATGCATGCGGCAATGGGACCTGTGGAACCTGCAAATTCAAAGTTGACCAAGGTCCGTCTGAGACGATACCAAACTCTATTCCCGGCATTACAGCAGATGAACAAGCCGTGGGCTTTACGCTTGCCTGTCAGTGTAAACCTCTTGGCGACATGGCCATATCTGAAATAAGAAATTAACAGAACCTTATAGAAAGGCTTGCGCTACCTATTCGTATTCGCATGCCTTCATTCAAAACAATTTATGTAACAAATGAGTATGAAGTGACTATTGCACCCCGTTCCACTTTGGCAGACTTAGTAGAAGCCAGTTTTGAAAAGTATACCGATAACCCGGCGCTCAGTTGTCTAAAGCAAACATTTACGTTTAACGACATTGACCAAAAATCTAAAGCACTAGCGGTATGGCTACAGCGTGATTCAGGGTTGAACCAGGGGGACAGAGTCGCCATCCAGCTTACCAAACTTGGCGCAGTACCCGATAGTGGCTTATGCGATCCTGAGAGCAGGGATGATAATTGTTAATACCAACCCGCTTTACACAGAAATAGAGATGGAACATCAATTTAAGGACTCGGGCTCTAAAGCAATGTTGACATTGAGCCCCAGCGCATTCAATACGGGCAATAATCTTTGCGCATCCTCTCTGCTCGATATTGTGATTTCCTGGTGTTCACCTTTTATCATCTTTTTTACTGCTTTCTTAGTTAGCCGAACACCTCCTGGCACATAAGGTTTCAAAAGCTCAATCAACTTTTGGCGCTCTTGTCCTTGCCAATCCTCTCTCCGAGCTATCCCTTCAACTATGAGTATTGCCATAATTTCCTTGAAACATAATAGTGCGATGCCTGCCCCTTCGATCCGCCCGTCACTTTTATATGATTTTTTGATCATTTACTATCACCTGTAACCACACCCTGTTCCAGCGCTCGATTTTTTCAGTTGGGCTAAGTAACTTCGGTGAAACAATTTCAACCTCCTGTAGTTGTTTCCCATTTTTTATTAATGATGCGTTTACTGCACCTTTGAGACCTGACTGAAAAGAATGAACAACAGCAACAACTGAGTTACAGCTGGCACATAATAGAAATTGGGCTTGCTCTGAACCTTGCACTAAGGTTTTAAGCGGTAACTTACTATGCAGTTCCAACGCGCCCTTTGGGTCAGAAAGGTAGACAATTTCTCGAGCTGCACAAAAATCACAGTCACAGGCTCTCGGAGAGTAGGCATCTAAAGACTGTGAAAGAGATAAAGAAAATGAAACTTCTCCACAGGTGCAACTACCTTTAAATTTATGTGTCACATGGTATTCTCCCCGGCACATAACTGCGTAATGCTAGGCCCTTTCGGCCCGTCCATCTCTTTTTAATTTTTTTACTTAGTGGCATTAATTATTCCAGCAGTAATAAGGGCAACAACCGCAATAATGTCTGCAATTACAACCTTGTGAATTGATTCATTATAAGCGCCAACTGACCAAGCAATAGCAATAAATGACACAACACTCACAATACCTGCAACGATGGCTATCCACTGTAAAAATGGATTAAAAGCAGCATATAACAAAAATAGACCAAGTAACCCAAATAACACAGCACGGTGACGCATAAGAATTTCTAAATTGGGTTCAGAAAATGAAATACCGTATAAGGCTATAAGACGCTCGGCCCCAAGCACACCAGAAAGTGGCAACAAATGAATGATGCCAACTAGAATCAATAGAGCTGTAACGATTTTTTCCATCTATGTACGTCCTACTTAAAGTTAACGCCCGCAGCTTGGGCTGGAGAAAATTGGCGGTTTTTGGTGGCCCACTACCTTAGACCTGTCCATCATATATTAGGCAATAATTGGTTCACTACCTTTGACGCCATAAATATATAGACCTAGGGTAATCAGAGCGGTTGCACCAACCGAACCCCAAGCAATAAACTGAACTGCACCACCCCAAGAAGACCAGCTACCAATAACACCGTAATACATTAGGTAAAGGCATGCTCCGCCATTGCTTAACATACCAACCCAAATTGGCCCCATAAGCCGCTTATCCTTTAGAGATGCTTTGAGAGCGAAATAATAACCAACACACAATGCAAGATAAGCCCAACCCAACATACGAACAAACATATAATTCTCTTGATGGGGGAAACCAATGCTTTCTAGAATATACGCTGGAAGCAACAATAGCGGTACACACCACAAAAAAATGGTCCCAATAATTTTGAAGATTAATACCTTTGATAAATTACTCATAAATGTTCTCTAGTGCACAGCAGTGCAACATCTGTCCCTTAGGACGGCCCACCAATTTTAAGCACTTTTGCACTCATGCATTTCATAACCACTACCGAGATCTTTGTATACTAAATTAATTATATTTTCAAAACCAAGCTCTTTGGCTTTACTTAAATCGGCATCTCCGATTTCATGAATGATGATACTAGTAGTAGGGCCACCACACATAGCCATAACACTAACCCCTGTCCTTCTACCACATTTGGAGTCAACTACTTCTATATTTTTGTTTGATAGCTTTTCCTTACTTTCTAACATTGTAATGCCGTTATTCATACACTGTTTTTCACCTTTCGATTCATACACGAGCACAGTTTGAGCCGCACAACCGACTAACGGAAAAAACACTAATAAAAGAAATATTTGCCGTAATTCATTCATATCAATTACCTGTATATAGCAGTTAGATGGACGGCCTCTTCGGTCCGGCCATCACTTTATAAGTGACTTGAATTTGTTAACACTGATTCAACCCAAGTCCTTTTTGTTTTACTTTCGTTAACCCTAGAGAGACTATGCGATGAGACTCTGTAAGGTAATATAGTAAATCATCATCATTCTCTATTGTACTTTGAAACAGCTGTATCCATTTCATACCTCTATTCGCAAAATATGGCGCAGGTTTATACCCTTCAGACTCTTTTAAAAATTCAAAATCTAACTCTGCTGTTTTAAAAATAAATGCTGGTTGCTTATTATCACCCCAGCCACCAATCGCAAACACTTTACCACCTACTTTCCAAACGTGAGACTTTCCCCATTGAACAATATATGTGCTGGCATGCAAAGAACCGCAAAACTGATTAAACTGATCGTAATTCATGTATGCCCCTTAGAACATTATGATGCCTAGCCCAAATGATCCGTCCATCACTTTTTAGGCATTTTAGCCTTTGTAATAAAACAGTTCCTTCGTTCCATTTAGATTTGCTCCTAGTATTTCGCCAGCAGGAATATATTTCAATTTATGCAAAAGCCCCTGCATAATATTATTGCTACTTTCGGTAGATATAAAGAGGCGCTTATCGGTGTATATACTTTCAATATGGCTGATTAGTTTTGAGGCTATGCCACGCCGTTGAAAGACTTTCGCTATTGCGAGATATTGAATGTAAGGCCGACCAAGCAGTCCGGCTCTTGCCATTGAAATGTAACCGCTAACTTGATCACCTTCCAAATGGACAAATATTCTCTGCTCTTTAATATCCTCTTCTCGACTCCCTGAAAAAGGATCGAACGATTCTATTGATTGATGGTCATTGATAGTTGCTAGTCTGATCATTTTGAGTGCATGGTTACATTTAATGGCTAGCCGTCTTAGAAAAGACATTGATCACTAACACCCCTGAAATAATTAACCCCATACCAATTATTGCTGGAATATCTGGCGTTTGTTTATACAAGAAAACACCTACGATGGTAACTAGTACTATGCCAAGACCAGACCAAATAGCGTACGTTATACCTACAGGGATTACTCTCAAAACGAGAGTTAGTAAATAGAAAGCGATACAGTACCCAACAATTACAATTATGCTTGGAACTAACTTGGTAAATTCTTCTGAAGCTTTTAAAGCACTAGTTGCTGCTACTTCGGCAATAATCGCTAAGGCTAAATATAAGTATGTCATTATGCACTCTTTATATGATTCTAATGTCCAGCTCATGGTGTTCCGCAAGCTGGCTTTGTTAACTTTTGCCGGTATAGCCACAAATTATTAAGTACATAAATTAAGAACCCAAGTAACCGTATATGGCAACCTTTTATCATTCCAACTTCTGTACTTTAGGTTAATGACGAATATTTTTATTCTATAACTAGCATATACCTATAAGTGGTTATATATTTATATATCTACTACAAGCGCAAGTCAGTAAATAACTAAAAAAATACTGGTAGTTTGAGTAATTCATTAGAACGGCACTTCTTTGTCTGGAATATTACATGGTTGATAGCTCAAAAAGGCGATTATTCTTACCCTCGTCTGCAAACCAAGCTTATTCATCTTTGCCATGGATTAAACAGCCCAGTAGTTTTCACCAAGACTGCACCCAATGTGGCGATTGTATTAACGTTTGCGAAACTAAGGTTATAGTTAAAGGCTCCGGTGGGTTTCCGGGCATTAACTTTGATATTGGTGAGTGTACATTTTGCTACGCTTGTGCCGAGTCCTGTGACGAGTCTATTTTTTCACCTAAGACAGTGAAACCATGGCAGAAAGTAGCTGAAGTAAGCGATGCGTGTTTGGCACGAAAAAACATAGAGTGCAGAAGTTGTAGTGATGCCTGTGAGCCCATGGCCATTGAGTTTCAGTTACAGATCGGAAAAGTTGGACAACCTATTATTGATATTGATACATGCACTGGCTGCGGGGGCTGTGTTTCAGTATGCCCTGTATCAGCCATTGATGTTTCAACACTCATCTCAGAAGGCGCTTAATGGATATTAATGAAGTTCATATATCGAGTCTCGTCGTACATGTGGCACCAGAACACCTTCAGGCTACACGGAGAACAATAGAGTCTTTCGATAATGCTGAAGTATACGGTGACAGCCCAAAAGGAAAGATAATCGTGGTATTGGAAACAGAAAACCAAGGATTTGTGACCGAGACAATCGATGCAATTAACAACATGCCGAATGTGTTGAATGTTGCATTGGTTTATCACCAAATTGACAAGGAATCGCACGAAATGAATGAAGTGCAATTTTCAGGTATTGAGGGTAGATCATGAAAATATCTAGAAGAGCGTTTATGAAAGCAAACGCTGCAGCGTCTGCAGCGGCTGTAGCCGGAGTTACGTTACCGACAAGTGCAGCGAATCTGATTGCTAGCTCAAAAGAAACTAAAATCACTTGGGATAAAGCACCGTGCCGCTTTTGTGGCACCGGGTGCTCGGTACTCGTAGGCACAAAAAATGGTCAAGTTGTCGCCACACAAGGCGACCCAGAAGCACCAGTTAATAAGGGTCTTAACTGTATTAAAGGTTATTTCCTATCCAAGATTATGTACGGTACTGACCGCTTAAAACAACCTTTGTTACGTATGAAAAACGGTGAATACCATAAAGAAGGTGATTTCACGCCGGTCTCTTGGGACACTGCCTTCGATGTGATGGCCGAAAAGTGGAAAGAAGCGTTAAAGAAAAAAGGCCCTACTAGTGTGGGCATGTTTGGTTCTGGCCAATGGACTGTCATGGAAGGTTATGCCGCATCGAAAATGATGAAGGCTGGCTTTAGGTCTAACAATATCGACCCGAACGCACGTCATTGTATGGCGTCAGCGGTAGGTGGTTTCATGCGAACCTTTGGTATTGATGAGCCAATGGGCTGTTATGACGATTTTGAACACGCCGATGCCTTTGTTTTGTGGGGCTCAAATATGGCAGAAATGCACCCTGTGCTTTGGACCCGCATAACTGACCGTCGCTTGAGTAATGAACACGTCAAAGTTAACGTTCTGTCTACTTATTATCATCGTTCATTTGAATTAGCTGACCACGGCTACATATTTGCCCCACAGTCAGATCTCGCGATTGCTAACTTTATCGCCAATTATATTATATTGAACGACGCGGTTAACTGGGATTTTGTTAATAAGCACACTAATTTCAAACAGGCCGAAACAGACATAGGTTACGGTTTGCGTGATGAGCACCCACTTCAGCAGAAGGCAGCTCATCCAAATTCGGGCGCCATGACGTCGATCAATTTTGAGCAGTATAAAGCGTCAGTGGCACCTTATAGTGTTGAAAGAGCATCTGAAATATCAGGTATCCCTAAAGACAAGTTGATTGAATTAGCTAAGCAGTATGCCGATCCAAATATAAAGGTAATGTCGTTGTGGACCATGGGAATGAATCAGCATACCCGTGGCGTCTGGATGAATAGCTTGGTCTATAACATCCATCTGCTGACAGGGAAAATTTCGACTCCGGGCAATAGCCCTTTTTCGTTGACCGGACAACCTTCGGCCTGTGGCACCGCGCGAGAAGTTGGCACATTTTCTCATCGCCTACCTGCCGACCTGGTGGTTAAAAACCCTAAGCATCGCGCTATTGCAGAGAAACACTGGAAGCTTCCCGACGGTACCATCCCTGCTAAACCGGGCTTCCATGCGGTAGTTCAAGACAGAATGCTAAATGACGGTAAGTTAAATGCCTATTGGGTTCAGTGTAATAATAATATGCAAGCTGGACCGAATATCAATGGCGAGCGCCTACCAGGTTACCGAAACCCAGAAAATTTTATCGCCGTATCAGACCCCTACCCTACTGCGACGGCTCAAGCTGCTGACCTTATTTTGCCAACAGCAATGTGGGTTGAAAAAGAAGGCGCCTATGGCAACGCAGAGCGTAGAACACAGACCTGGTATCAGCAAGTAAGCCCCCCAGGTGAGGCAAAGTCAGATCTATGGCAAGTAATGGAGTTTTCAAAACGCTTTAAGATAGAAGAAGTCTGGCCGGAAGACCTGATAGCGAAAATGCCTGAGTATCGGGGTAAAACCATGTATCAGGTACTCTATGAAAATGATCAAGTTAACAAATTCCCGATCACAGAAGCGCGCGAGCTGAATGATGATGCGCATCATTTTGGTAATTACGTTCAAAAAGGTCTATTTGAAGAGTATGCATTGTTTGGGCGTGGACACGGTCATGATTTAGCGCCTTACGAAACCTATCATAAAGTACGTGGTTTACGCTGGCCTGTGGTCAACGGAAAAGAAACGAAGTGGCGCTTTAAGGAAGGTTCTGATCCCTACGCCAAAAAGGGCTCGGGTTGGGATTTTTATGGTAAACCTGACGGAAAGGCTTTGATCATCTCAGCACCCTACGAAGCACCTCCTGAGACTCCCGACGCTGAACACGATTTATGGCTATGTACCGGCCGAGTGCTGGAACATTGGCATACCGGCACCATGACCGCACGCGTACCGGAGCTACATAAAGCGGTACCAGATGCCCTGTGTTATATGCACCCGGACGACGCAGACAAACGTAGTTTAAGGCGTGGTGACGAAGTTCTTATTTCGAATAAACGCGGCGAAGTGCGAGCGCGTGTCGAAACGCGTGGTCGAAACAGGCCGCCCAAGAATTTGGTATTTATACCCTTTTTCGATGCACGTATATTGATAAACAAATTGATATTGGACGCAACCGACCCCTTATCGAAGCAGACTGACTTTAAGAAGTGCCCAGTTAAAATTACCAAAGTAGTCGCGTAAGGTCCTTCGTGTAAAGCTAGCGTAAGGTCTTCAGGTAACTAAAGCTGCAACTACTGCAGCTTTCTAAACAATAGAAAATAGGATTAGAGGTTAAGATGAATAAACGACTAATCGCATGCTTGTCAGTTTTTTTGTTATTAGCAGGTATCGTAAGAGCAGAACTTAACAACCCCGGAGGTATAGGTGGGGTTCAATCGTTACGCGGAGTAACTGAACTGGAACATACCCGCCCAGCGGAAGCATTAAAAAAGTTTCCAAAAGAACAGGTTTTGAAAAGTGAATATGTCTATCAGCCGCCCTTAATACCTCATAATATTCGTGGCTATGAGGTTTCACTAAACGCTAACAAGTGTTTATCTTGCCATAGCTGGAAGAACGCCAAGGAAATGGGGGCAACAAAAATCAGTGTGACACATTATGTTAACCGCGAAGATGCGGTATTAGCTGATGTATCCCCTCGTCGATATTTTTGCCTGCAATGCCACGTTCCGCAGGCGAATGCTAAACCACTAGTCGAGAATGTCTTTAGACCTGTTGATTCACTTCGATAGTCATCTTGCTCACGGCTAATTAGAGGGAAGTTATGAACGTATTAAAAGTTTTTTGGACGCGACTTAAGCGTCCAAGCAAGGCCGCCGTTGGTGTTGTTTTGTTTATGGGGTTTATAGGGGGGCTGTTATTCTGGGGGGCCTTTAACACAGGAATGGAGGCGACAAATTCGGAAGAGTTTTGTGCCAGTTGTCATGCACCAATTGTGGCTGAAATACGCGAAACGATTCACTATTCCAACCGTTCAGGTGTAAGGGCGATATGTTCAGATTGTCATGTACCCCATGAGTGGACGGATAAAATAGTACGTAAAGTTCAGGCATCAAAAGAGCTGTTTGCTCATTTGATGGGCAGTATTGATACTCCCGAAAAATTCAAAGCACGTAGGGCGCATTTAGCTGAACGAGAGTGGGCGCGCTTTAAGGGTAATGATTCTTTAGAGTGCCGAAATTGCCACCAATTTGAATATATGGATTTCTCTGAACAGAGCACTAGAAGCGTCAAACAGCATTCTACTGCACTGGCTTCTGGCGAGAAAACGTGTGTCGATTGTCACAAAGGTATCGCTCACAAATTACCGGATATGCATGGCATTGAAGGCTGGTAAGAACATAAGGAAAAAATAGATGAGTCAACTAGAATCAATTATATGGCACGTTATAGGATATGGCGCGATGCCAGTGATTATCCTCGGCGGGTTTGCAGGTGTTGCAGCTGCTTCAATTTGGCTTTTATCCTTGACGAAAGACAAACATGACAACTAGAAGGGTATAAACACTTCATGCTTTAGCTAATGACGGCAAGCCCCGAGTAATAAAGACCCAGTCTCTATTTGCACCTTTGAAGTCTACTTTAGAGTATAGCTAAATTATTCTAGCTTAGTGCTTAAGTAATGAATCCTAATACATTCTAAATCGACTGATCTTCTAGCAAAGTGGGCTTTGTGTCTTCCCTTAGACCGTTGCATTATTGCTGGGAACAATCAGTTCCATGCAGGTTGTGTATTGAGAGTAAAGATTTAGACTAAGATTTGAGTATAAAATCAGTTTGCTCAACACAGGCGAGTTGAACTAATATGATCAACAAGAACTGTCTTTTGTTGTACGTAGGTATTCCATGCGACTTATTTTAATCTCTTTATTATCATTAGCATCACTCTTCACTGGTGTGGCAAGCGCTTTTGATAGAGTGCTTGTCAACAACTCGCTGTCATCCGCCGACCTGTCTCCTCAAATACACTATTTCGAAGATAAAAGTAACCAATTTGATTTGAAATCTGTTTTAAGCCTGTCTCAAGATGCTTGGAATGCACTACCAAATAATGGTGCAAATAGTGCTAACTTTGGTTTTTCCGAATCTAGTTATTGGTTGAGCTATACGCTTGAAAACACAGACGATAAAAAACTGAGCTTACTAGTGAATTTAGACTACGCCCTGCTAGATTCAATTGATTTCTATGGTCTAAGCGACGATAAGGTTACTGATGAATACCACATGGGCGATACTTTGCCCTTTGACCAACGAGTTATAGATTACCCTACATTTCTATTCCCTGTTGCGTTAGCTGAAAAAGAGTCCAAACGTATTGTGATGCGCGTGGCATC
>ENA-OSET01003256-OSET01003256.1-sediment-metagenome-genome-assembly--contig:-NODE-3256-length-15091-cov-4.037498_pt1 | contig 15091 bp, 19 predicted proteins | sample MGYA00237882_ERZ534229 | MGnify/ENA primary metagenome ERZ534229 (study PRJEB26408, sample SAMN06266212) | sediment metagenome | isolation source: Hudson Canyon methane seep mesocosm | place... | reverse complement strand
TCTTCTAATTCAATCGCTTGTTGCGAAGTTAATTGGTCTAAAACAGCCATTTTATAGTTTTTAAAGTTTATTACGTTCGTATTTCACGAAAATAATATTTTAAAATCCATACTTGGATTTCAAAAAAATTAATAAATAATTATACTCGCAACGCAAGTAAAATAACCATTCCTGTTCTACCTTTATCCTTCTGAAGAGTTCCAGAAATTCAGCGTGGGAAAGAAATCATCCCCGAAGTTGTACAAAAATAGTAAATTATTTTATTTAAATGAATAACCATAACAAAAGCAACAATAATATTTCTAATTTTGTAATTCAATAAATTAAATAAAATGCCACGTAGAGAACGCAATAAATTTGTAAAAAGAAATCAAATTTTAGAGTTGAAAATTGAAGATTACGCTTTTGGCGGAAAAGGAATTGCTAGAATTCATTCTGATGAAGGCAGCTTTGTAATTTTTGTACCTAACACTTTACCGGGTCAGCTGGTTAAAGCACAAATTAAAAAATCTAGCAAAAAATATGCTGAAGCGAAACTAATAGATGTTTTACAAGCTTCTGAAAATGAAATTGAAGTTCCTTTTCAAGATATTCCTGGGGCACCTTACATACAACTGCCAATTCATTTACAACATCAATATAAAAAAGAAAGCACGTTATCTCTATTTAAGCGAATTGGAAAAGTAGCAGATATTGAAGATTTATTTGACGAATTTATAACTTCACCAAATGTATTCCATTATAGAAATAAAATGGAATATGGTTTTTCTGCAATAGGTTATGACAGAGTTGTAAAAAGAGATAAAGACGAATTTACCTTAGGTTTTAAAAGACGAGGTGTATGGTGGATGGGAGATAATCTTGAAAAAGATTCTGGTTTATTTGATAAGCATTTTGAAGATCATTTAAAGAATATTAGAAAATACTGTTTAGAAACAGGTTTAGCTCCTTGGCATGGACCTAAAAAGGAGGGCTTTTTTAGATACTTTGTAGTTAGAAAATCTTTTAAGACAAATGAATTATTGTTTAATTTGGTTACTACATCTTATGATTTACCACAATTTGATTTAGATAAATTTGCTGAATTTTTAGTAACTTTATTTGGTAATAGAGTTGCTGGTTTATTGCATACCATAAATGATGAAGTTGGAGACAGAACCATTGCTACTTCTGGTAGCATCAATCTAATATATGGAAAAGATAAAATTGTAGAAGAACTCTTAGGCTTAAATTTTGAAATTAGTATGAAAAGCTTTTTTCAAACCAATCCTAAATCTGCGGAAAAACTTTATTCAAAAGTTATTGATTATGTGTTAGAAGACAAAACCAAAGTAGATCATACTGTAGTTATGGACTTGTTTTGTGGCACGGGTACAATAGGGCAAATTGTAGCTTCTAAAAGTGACAACGCTAAAATTATAGGAGTAGATATTGTGACATCTGCCATAGAAGATGCAAAAAAGAATGCAAGAAGAAATAAAATAGAAGGTTTACGTTTTTATGCTGCAGATGTTGGTAAGTTTTTAAATCAACATCCTGAATATCAAAATAAAATTAAAACTATTATTTTAGATCCTGCAAGAGCAGGAATTGCGCCAAAAACGTTACAAAAAATCATTAATCTAAATGCTGACAGAATGGTGTATGTTTCTTGTAATCCTGCAACACAAGCTAGAGATACTGAATTACTTAGAGAAGCAGGATATCAAATTAAAAAAATGAGTTTGGTTGATCAGTTTCCACACACAAGCCATATTGAAACCGTAGTTTTATTTGAGAAAAGTTAAAAGCTTATTTAAATACTCATTTTAATATATTTGTGATATGATTAAGAAATTTTTAGGCTTCCTATTTATACTAATCGCATTAATTTTAGGTTTAGTTACATTGATAGAGCTTCCAGAAACTGTCAGATTATTTTTTGTCCTTTTTTCAGATACATCTGGTTACTCCATAGGTTATTTTATGGGTAATATATTTGTAACAATATTGCTTATTGTTTTAATTGTATATTTATTCAAAAAAGGCTTAACATTATTGAAAAAGAAACCAAAACAAATAGAAGCCATAAATGAAATTGGTAAAAACTAAATATTCGTATCGTATGAAGAAATTGACAGATTTAGAAATAGAAAAAAAAATAGAAACCTTAACAGATTGGGATTTTTATGACAATGCTTTACATACTGATTTTGAATTCGATAATTTTAAAGACTGCATGTCTGCAATGAATAGAATTGCTTTTGAATGTGAAGCTTTAAACCATCATCCAGAATGGACAAATGTATACAATACGCTTGACATTTCCTTAACAACTCATGACGCTAATGGTGTTACAGAATTAGATTTTAAATTAGCAAAAGCCATCAATACTATTGTTGAAGTAGAAGAAGAAGATTAATTTTATGAGGAAAATAATTCCATTTGTTTTACTAATAATTATCTTAAATTCCGCTTGTGAAAAAGATGATTTTTGTATACAAAACCCTGTAACACCTAAACTAATTCTTCGTTTTTATGACGAAGCAAATAGAAGCTCTTTAAAGGCTGTAAATGAATTATATGTTTGGGCAGAAAATAAAGACAGCCTTTTTGTAAACATTTCTACAGACTCTTTAGTAATTCCATTAAACACAAATAATAATCAAACAATTTATAATCTTTCAAAAGGTAATATTGTAGAACAATTTACTATTGACTACACTCCAGAAAACGAATATGTATCTCGTTCTTGTGGTTTCAAAATAATTTTTAATGATGTAAATTTCACTCCAAATAATAATTGGATTTCTAGTTTTACAGCATTAGAAACTTCAATAGAAAATCAAAACTCAGCACATGTTCAAATATTTCATTAATATTTTATTGTTTTTAACGGTTGTTGATGGATTTTCTCAAGAACAACCAAAAGATAGTTTATCAACACCAAAAGATTCAATTGTATATAAATCACCTTACGGAATTCGTTTAGGGATAGATATTAGCAAACCTATCTTAGCTTTGGTAGATGGAGATTATAATAATGGTTTTGAAATTGTAGCTGATTATAGGATAACAAAACGTCTTTTTATAGCCACAGAATTAGGCTATGAAGATGAAAAAAATCAAGAAGATTTCACCAATTCTGTTGCAAAAGGATCTTATATAAGATTAGGTGTAAACTATAATTTATATGAAAATTGGTTAGACATGAACAACGAAATTTTCGCAGGATTAAGGTATGGCTTCAGTATTTTTGATCAAACTTTAAACAATTATAAACCAAATGTGGTGAATGGAGAAAATAATGGATCACCTTATTTTCCTGCAGACCTAGTTTCCTCAAATACAACATCAAACTTAACTGCACATTGGACAGAGTTTATGCTTGGTTTTAAAGTAGAAACATTTAAAAACTTGTTTTTAAGCGCTAGTTTTTCATATAAAATCGCCCTCAGTGTTAAAGAACCAGATAATTTTAAAACACTTTATGCACCAGGGTTTAATCGTATTTTTGACACTGGTACTGGTTTTGGATTTAATTATACAATTTCTTACTTAATACCATTCTCTAAAAAATAGAAATTTTAAAATTACAATGTATTTATCGCCTTTAATTTAGTGCATAAAAACTGTCTGATAATTTTTATAAATTTCTATCCTCTTTTTTCGTACATTTAAAGTCTCATTTTTTAAAAAAGAATCATAATGAATAAAATACCTAGCGTTAATTTAGCTGACTTTTTATCTAATGATGAAAATCGAAAACAAAAATTTATCAATGAAATAGGCCATGCCTATGAAAATATTGGTTTTGTAGCTCTAAAAGGTCATTTTTTGAGCGATAATTTGGTAGACAACTTATATTCAGAAATCAAAAACTTTTTTGAATTACCAAAAGACGTAAAAGAGAAATACGAAATTCCAGGAATTGGAGGTCAAAGAGGTTATGTTTCTTTTGGTAAAGAATCTGCAAAAGGCAAAAAAGAAGGAGACTTGAAAGAATTCTGGCATTTTGGTCAATATGTAGAAAAGGATTCTAAATATGCAAAAGAATATCCTGAAAATGTAACTGTAGACGAATTGCCAAAATTTAATGAAGTTGGCAAAGAAACGTATCAAATGTTAGAAAAAACTGCAAAATACGTTTTACGTTCTTTGGCTTTACATTTAGGATTAAAAGAAACTTATTTTGATAATTACATCAAAAATGGAAATAGTATTCTAAGACCAATTCATTATCCACCTATAAAAACAGAACCCAAAGGAGCTGAAAGAGCTGCTGCTCACGGAGATATAAACTTAATCACCTTATTAATGGGTGCTCAAGGAAAAGGTTTACAAGTTCAAAATCATAAAGGTGATTGGATTGATGCAATGGCTGAGCCTGATGAATTAATGATTAATGTAGGTGATATGCTATCTAGGCACAGTAATAATAAATTAAAATCTACAATTCATCGAGTTACAAATCCTCCAAAAGAAATGTGGGGAACTTCAAGATATTCAATACCTTTTTTTATGCACCCTATCTCTGATATGAAACTAGATGTTTTAGAAAATTGTATTGATGACAATAATCCTAAACAATTTGAAGACATTACCGCTGGTGAATTTTTAAATGAGCGTTTAAAAGAATTAGGATTAAAAAAATAGTAAAAAAATTAGTGTGTTTAAAAAACAAACTAAAAAGAAAAGACGAAATATTTACTCATGGATTTAAAAGATCAACTAAAAAACTTATTTCCAGAACACGAGGAAACTCTAAGTCCTATTAAAGAAAAATCTAATGTTTGGTTACAGGATGAACCAATTCTTTGCAAATATGAAAAACGAAAAGGAAAGCCAATTACCATTTTAGATGGTTATCATGGAGCCACATCAGATTTTAAAACTTTAGCAAAAGAAATTAAAAAGAAATTATCTGTTGGGGGAAGCTTTAAAGATGATAAAATTATTATTCAGGGTGATTATAGAGACAAAATAATGACTTTGTTAATAGATAAAGGTTTTAAAGTTAAACGTGTTGGTGGTTAAATATTTACAAAGAAAATAGGATTAGTAATAATTATGGAAGCATCAATCTTACACATTACAAATGGAGATAGCACAACAAACTATCTAAAAAAAATAAATTTAAAAGGAGAATTTATTACATGGAGAGAAATGCTTTGCGAAGGAAAAACAACAACAGATGTTGGCAGCGAAACATTTTGGAAAAATAGATTTGAGTTTTTAAAATCTTCATATAAAATAAATAAAAAAACTTTTATCGATTACACCTTAAAGGAATATAGAAATCTTTGCAAAAAGAAGAGCCAAAAAGAAATTATTTTATGGTTCGACTCTGATTTATTTTGCCAAATAAATATGATTGCAGTTTTAAGTTGGTTGAAACGGTATAGAAAAGGATACGACATTTCTTTAGTTTCCAATTTAAAAGAAAATAACACTAAAAAAACACATGCTTTTTCAAAATTAAATAAAAACCAAATTGAAAACCAGTATAAGAATAGAATAGAATTAACGAAAGATGATATTGAATATGCAGATTATATTTGGCAATTATATTGTTCAGATTCTCCTTTGCGATTAGAAACGGTATACAAGTTTAAAACCAATTCTCCATTTAAATACTTAGGCGCAGCTATAGAAGCACATTTAAAACGTTTTCCTTCTATAGAAAATGGTTTAAATTTAGTTGAAAACTCCATTTTACAAACTGCTTCTCAACAAAAAGTTAATTCTAAAAGACTATTTTTAGATCAACTTATAAAAAATGAAAAAGTTTATGGTTTTGGAGATGTACAATATGAAAATAAATTAAACGAACTAAAACAATTATTTCATTCTTTTAATCCTGTTCTTTTGAGTAAAAAAGGAAAAGCTGTATTAAAGAATCAAATTAATTTTTATGGACAAATAAGAAATGACAATTCCTATCTTGGCGGTTCTAAAAAATACAGTTTTTTATACCATAATGAAACAAATAAGCTGTTAAAAATTACTTCGTAAATGCCAATAAAACATTCAGAACTCATTCTAAATCCAGATGGCAGCATTTATCATCTTAATTTAAAACCTTCAAATATTGCCGAAACCATAATTTTTGTAGGTGATCAGGATAGAGTTGAAAAAGTAACAAAACACTTTGAAAGCATTGAGTTTACTACTCAAAAACGTGAATTTAAAACCACAACCGGAATTTACAAAGGCAAAAGAATTTCTGTAATTTCTACCGGAATTGGTCCAGATAATATAGACATCGTTCTAAATGAATTAGATGCTGTAGTAAATATCGATTTAGAAACTAGAAGAATCAAAACAAAACATACTAGCTTAAACATTGTTAGAATTGGTACTTCTGGTTCTTTACAAAAAGATATTCCTATTGATTCATTTTTATTAAGTTCTCATGCTTTAGATTTAAATGGAATGTTACATGCTTATCAAGTTGAGGCAATTTCACATCCTAAAATTGAAGATGCCTTTGTAAATCATACCAAATGGAATAATAAAAAAAGTTATCCTTTAGTAATATCAAATGCTTCTGAATTAGCTTCAAAAATTGTATCAGAAAAAACATATTCAGGAATTACAGCAACCGCTGGTGGGTTTTACGGCCCACAAGGAAGAGTTTTAAGATTAGCATTACAAGATGCCGATATAAATTCTAAAATTGATAGTTTTAATTTTGAAGGAAATAGAATTACCAATTTAGAAATGGAAACTTCTGCCATTTACGGATTAAGCAAATTATTAGGTCATAAAGCAGTCTCTATGAATGCCATTATTGCAAATAGAGCTAATGGTACTTTTAGCCAAAATCCTGGTAAAATAGTTGCAGATTTAATTAAATATACATTAGACAAATTAGTTGATTAAAATGACTAACTTAAAAGTTGGTGGTGTTCCAGAACATTTCAATTATCCTTGGTACATTACCTTAAAAAATAAAGCATACGCTACACAAAATATAAATTTACGCTGGCAAGATTTTCCTGGCGGAACTGGACAAATGTGTAAAGCATTAAGAAATGGATCTGTAGATATTGCCATTGTTTTAACAGAAGGTATCATTAAAGATATTGCCGCTGGCAATCCCTCTAAAATTGTACAAACTTTTGTAAAAACTCCCTTAATTTGGGGAATTCATGTAAGTGCAAAATCAAATTTTAAGAAAATTGAAGATTTAGAGAATGCCACTATCGCTATTAGTAGATTTGGTTCAGGTTCGCATTTAATGGCAATTGTAAACGCTTACAACCAAGGTTGGGATATTTCAAAATTAAATTTTAAAGTAATTAACGACTTAAAAGGAGGTATTAATGCCCTTAAAAATGGCGATGCCGATTATTTTATGTGGGAACATTTTACCACAAAACCTTTAGTAGACAATGGTACTTTTAGAAGAATTGAAAACTGCCCAACTCCTTGGCCTTGCTTTGTTGTTGCGGTTAGAAACGAAGTCTTAGAAAATAACTTTAAACAAGTAAAAGCTGTTTTAGGTATTATTAATACAGAAACTAAAAACTTTAAAAACATTACTGATATTGATAAAATATTAGCAAAGCGATACGAGCAAAACTTAGAAGACATTCAACAATGGCTGCAAATTACAGATTGGAATACAGGAAAACCAATAACTAAAAATTTAATTACTCGCATTCAAAATAAAATGATAAAATTCAACGTTATTGAAGAGAAGAAAAACTCGGGAGATTTCATAAAAAATATGTACATTTAGCCTGTAAATAAAGAGAAATGAAAAAATTAATATTTATTGCAATTTGTGTTATAGGAATCGCTTGTTTATCCTCTTGCAGAAGCACTTCAACCACATGTGGCTTGGCAGATAATTCAACTTTTCAAACAACAGAACAGCAAACAGATTTATTATAAAATAAGTTTGTTCCTTAATTTCAAATTCAATGAATCCACTTGTAAAGTGGATTTTTCTCTTTTACAAATTTATTTTAAGAAGCTATTTCCTGCTTTCATTACTCGCTTTTTTTGCTAAAAAACGCAAAAAAGAGCTCAAACAAACCATTCAATCAGGGCTAAACTTGTTTACTAACTTTTAGATGAGTTACCATACAATTATATCTTTATCTATAGATTTCAAATAAGTGTTTGCTTTAGAAAAATGTTGATTTCCAAACCAATACCCTCTATTTGCACTTAATGGAGATGGATGCCCAGATTGTAAAATATGATGTTTTTTTTCATCAACTAATTTTGCCTTCTTTTTTGCAAAACCACCCCAAAGTAAAAAAACTATATTTCCTTTTTCTTTAGATATTTGCTTTATGATTTCATCCGTAAAAGTTTCCCATCCTTTTTTTTGATGACTTCCGGCTTCATGTGCTCTAACAGTTAAGGTAGCATTTAATAATAAAACTCCTTGTTTCGCCCATTTTTCCAAGCTCCCGCTTTTAGGATAATCAATATTTAAATCAGAAGACATTTCTTTAAAAATATTAATTAATGAAGGTGGATGCTTAATACCCTCTTTAACCGAAAAACATAAACCATTTGCTTGATTTGGGCCATGATACGGATCCTGACCAATAATAACCACTTTTAAATCATGAAAAGAACAAAAATTAAAAGCAGCAAAAATATCTTCTACTTTTGGATAACATTTATGGTTAACATATTCAGATTTTACAAAATTTGTCAATTCTTCAAAATAAGTTTTATCAAATTCAGACTGTAAAATATTTTTCCAAGAATCAGCTATTTTTACTTGCATTGTTTCTTATTTTTGTAAAGCTTAAAAGAACTCTCGATTTCGATTAAGAAAAGAAAGTTACTGCAAACTCAAAAATACAATTTTGAATACTAATATTTCAGAAAAAACACTTCAAGACTTAGAATTTTCAACAGTTCTACAACATATTTCAGAATTTTGTATTACAGGTTTGGGTAAAGAAAAAATATTCGAAACCACACCAATTCAAAACAAAAAAGCACTTTTTAAAGAGTTAAATTTAGTTGATGAATATTTAGCTTCTTTTGAAAGTGAAAACAGAGTGCCTAATCATGGTTTTGACAATATTATAGCAAAAGTGAAACATTTGGCAATTGAAAATAGTTTCATAGAAACAGAAGCTTTTTTAAAAATTGCAAGTACTTCATTAACTGTTAACGAACTCATCAAGTTTTTTAAAAAATTTCAATTACAGTTTCCTACCTTTTTTTCAGTTTCACAAAAAATTGAATTTACGACTTATATAGATGACGAAATAAAAAAAATAATTGATATTTCTGGAGAAGTAAGAAACAATGCATCATCAACTTTAAAACAAATTAGAAGAGATATTAATAATGTTCGTGGTAAAATTGGAGCAAGTTTTTCATCAGCATTATCAAAAGCGATTGCTGCTGGTTACTTAGATGACATTAAAGAAACTATAGTTGATAATCAACGAGTTTTAGCTGTAAAAGCAATGTATAGAAGAAAAGTTTCTGGTAGTTTATTAGGCTCTTCAAAATCTGGAGGAATTGTTTATATTGCTCCGCAAGCAACATTATCTTACAGCAGAGAATATCAAAATTTAATCTACGAAGAGAAACAAGAAATTGTAAAGATTTTAAGAGATTTATCTTACACAATTCGTCCAATGGTTTCTTTAATTGAAGAATATATATCTTTCTTAATCCATACAGATACTGTTGGTGCAAAAGCCAAATATGCCAAAGAAATCAATGCAATTTTACCCAAAATATCTAGAGAAAAAAAGATTTTTTTTAAAAATGCTTATCATCCTATTTTATGGAGAAAAAATAATCAGCAAGATTTAAAAACAATTGCACAGACAATTACTTTGCATGAAAAACAGCAAATTATTGTGATTTCTGGTCCAAATGCTGGTGGAAAAAGTATCACTTTAAAAACCATAGGTTTATTGCAAATTATGGTGCAAAGCGGAATATTAATTCCTGTTGATGAAAAAAGTGAAACGTATATTTTCGACACTGTTTTAACTGATATTGGAGACAATCAATCAATTGAAAATCAATTAAGCACGTACAGCTATCGTCTAAAAAATATGCGTTATTTTTTACGCAAATGTAACAGTAATACTTTATTTTTAATTGATGAATTCGGAACCGGTTCTGACCCAGAATTAGGTGGTGCTTTAGCAGAAATTTTCTTAGAGGAATTTTACAATAAAGATGCTTTTGGAATTATTACTACCCACTACTCCAACTTAAAAGTTTTGGCTAACGAGTTAGACAATGTAACCAATGCAAATATGCAATTTGATGAACGCTCCTTAGAACCTTTATATAAGTTATTTATTGGTCAGGCAGGAAGCTCATTTACGTTTGAAGTTGCTCAAAAAAACGGAATTCCATTTAGTTTAATCAATAAAGCTAAAAAACGAGTGGAAACTGAAAAAGTTCGTTTAGACAAAACCATCTCTAAATTACAAAAGGAAAGAAATAGATTACAGAAAAATTCAGATAGTTTAGAAAAACAAAAATCTAAAGGGCAAGAACATTTAGCAAGCCTGCAAGAAAAAGAACAGCGAATTCAAGATAAACTATCAGGTTTTCAAGAATTGTATGACAAGAATCAAAAAATGCTTTCCTTAGGTAGAAAAACAAATGAACTACTTAATAAGTATTTTCAAACCAATAATAAAAAGGAATTAAATAGTAGTTTTAACAAATGGGTTTCAGATGAAAAAGTAAAGCATGCCAAACGAAATCCTGTAAAACCAAAAACAAAAGTTCAAAAACAAAAAGCGAAAACTATTGCCAAACAGATGCAAGAAACCATTAAAAAGGTTGAAAAGGAGGTTTTAGAAAAAGTAGTTGAAGTCCGTAAAGAAAAGCAAATAGAAGCTGCTATAATTGCAAAAAAGAAATCTGAATACATTTTTAAAATTAATGACAGAGTAAGAATAATAGACTCAAACTCTATTGGTACTATTGATAAAATAGATAAGAAAAACGTAACCATTAATTATGGTTTTTTTACCACAAAAACCTCGATACAAAAATTAGAGCTAGTGGAAAAGGCTAAAATTTAAAAAATATATGTTAGCACTACCTTTCATAAATTTTATAAAAAAGATCAATTATAAACTTAAATTCATGATGCAAAAGACATCAGTTCTTTCTTAAGATAGAAACTAAACATAAATCCAATCAAGCTTTCGCAAAAAACTTCAAAGCGAAAATATTTAATACAGTATTGTTTAGAACAATATTAATGCTTATCAAAATATGTTAATATTTTACTAAAGCTAATTTAAATTGAAACATATTTAAATTAGAAACGTCTATAGAATAAAACAGAATTAAATATTTATCATGAAAAACTTAAAATCAATTATTGCAATTCTTGCTATTAGTTTAGCAACAACATTTTCTACTTCAGCAATTGAAAATGAACCTAGTAAGGTTACTAAAAAATTAAGAACAGAATTAGTTTCTATGTTAGGAGATAAAATTCAAATGGAACTTAATGAAAGTACCTCAGCTAAAATTTCCTTTATAATCAATAACCATAACGAAGTTGTAATTATTTCGGTAGATTCTAAATTTAATGAAATCAATTCTTTTGTAAAGAATAAATTAAACTACAAAAAAGTTAAAGTTAAAGGCGTGGTTAAAGGAGAAATTTACAGTATTCCTGTAAAAATAAATGCTTAAAACAACTGGTTGGTTAGTTGGAGCCCAATATTAATTTTTAATTAATTTGGGCTTTTTTTATTCATATAATTTCATTTCATTATCATAAAACTCCCCTGCTTTATCCATTAAATCTGCTAGTTCTGTAGCAATATCTTCTTCACTTTCTCCAGTTAAATCTTCAAACCACTCAATTTCATCATCTTTTAAATTAATCATAAAACGAGGAAATTCTGTGTGTAAGACAAAAATATCATCTGGAAAATTACTATTATCTGCTAATAAAAATTTTGGTAAATTCATTTTTAAATTTTGTTCAAAGTTACAAATATCTTTCTTTAACCACATTTAAATGATGTATTTGATGGCCTGAAAATAAAAATCCTAAAGCTCTTACAGAAATCTCATTCCCCGAAGCTACTCCAACTCTTAACAAAGCTTCATTAGAAAAACTCTTAAAAAGTTGAATTGTTGACTGTCTTAAAACCTTCATCTCATCTAATAAATCATAATAATCTCTAGCATTTGTATTCGAATTATCTGCAAACACATCTTGATCAAAACCTGGTAAAAAAGTTTTGTCATTTCTTGCAAAACAAAGGGCCCTATAACAAAAAACTCTTTCTGTATCAATGATGTGTTGTATCAGTTCTTTCACAGTCCATTTGCCTTCAGCATATGAAAAACTATGTTTTTCTGCAGGTAAATTTCTTAATAAATCGTCAAACTCTTTTTGAGAAGCGCCTAAATTTTCTATAATTGATTTTTCTTCTTTAGAAACTAATTTTATATAGTGTTCAAAATAAGTAGAGTATTCGTTTTTAGGAATCATATCGATAGATTTATGTAAGTTTGCAAACGCTAATTTAATAATTTAAAGAAACGTAAATACATAAAAAAAAACAATATTCAATGTTTTTTAAAATCATATCTCATCTTAAATTCCTATTAAAATCCTCAAACCAACATGGGGTGCATTCTCCATTTGTATTTGATTTTGTAACAAAAAGTTTATATAAAAATAATCAAGAAATTATAAATTTTGATAATTATTTACAACTCGAGTATTTATCAAAAAAGAAGATAAAAATACTATCAAAAATTGTAAGTCACTTTCAGTTAACAGAAATTTGTTTTAACTTTTCTGAATTTAAAAATATTAAAAGAAATAATTATAAGTTATTATATATCAAAAACATAAAAGAATTACAACAATCAAAGTTCACGAATTTAACTTCAAAAGATATTATTATTGTGGATGGTATTTACAATACTAAAAAATCTGAAGAAGTATGGCAAGAAATCATCAAAAATAAAGAAGTTCAAATAACGATTAATCTATTTTACTTCGGATTAATCTTCTTCAGAAAAGAACAAGCAAAAGAACATTTTAGAATAAGAGTTTAACACTTTCTTACAATTAAAACTTTGTAAATTTGATGTTTGTAAACTTTAAACCTATTTAAATGAAAATATACACTAAAACTGGAGATAAAGGAACTACTGCTTTATTTGGAGGTACAAGAGTTAAAAAATACAATCTACGTATAGAAAGTTATGGCACCGTAGATGAATTGAACTCTTACATTGGTTTGATAAAAGATCAAGAAATAAGTAAAATAGCTAAAAATTCTTTATTAAGAATTCAAAATGATTTATTCACTTTAGGAGCAATGTTAGCCACTCCACCCGAAAAAGAAACACTTAAATCAGGAAAGGAACGTTTAAATATTCCTAAAATTGATGAAAACTCTATACTGTTTTTAGAAAATGAAATTGATAGAATGGATGAAATATTACCACAAATGACCCATTTTATTTTACCTGGAGGTCATCAAGCTGTGTCATTCTGTCACATTGCAAGATGCGTTTGCAGACGCTCAGAACGTTTATCTGTAGCATTAAATGATGAAGAAACTATTAATAATGACATCATAAAATACTTAAACAGACTTTCTGACTATCTATTTACACTGGCACGAAAATTGTCCTTAGATTTTCAGGTAGACGAAATAAAATGGATGCCTGAAAAAAATTAAAAAGTTCTTTTTTTATCGATTGTTGAAGTTATTTTAACCTTTATTTAAAATGCGAAATAGTAATTTTTAAATTAAATTAAAAAATAAAAGTAACTTCGATATATATTTCTTAAAAAAGACTTGCGTAATTCAGTAAAAAAATTATTTTTGCACAAAATTAAACGATAAGAAATGTATTGGACATTAGAATTAGCATCTTATTTAGCAGATGCGCCTTGGCCAGCAACCAAAGATGAGTTAATAGATTATGCTATCAGAACAGGTTCTCCTTTAGAAGTTGTAGAAAACCTGCAAGATATAGAAGATGAAGGTGATGCATATGACTCCATAATTGAAATTTGGCCAGATTATCCTACAGAAGACGATTATCTTTGGAATGAGGATGAATACTAAATAAAAAATATAAAAAGTCTCTAAAGAGGCTTTTTTTTTGTTTTTCTTCCAATTACAAAATTTCTTTTTTAATATCGATAGAATTGAGATTTCAATTAAACAAACACAGTTATTCTAAATAACTGAAAAACATATAAATAATGGGTATTTTAGATTCAGTAATTAAACTTTTTGTAGGAGACAAGCAACAGAAAGATTTAAAAATTTTACAACCAATTGTAGATGACGTTAAAAAATTCGAGACAGAATTTTCTAAACTTTCACATGACGAATTACGCGCAAAAACACAAGAATTTAAAAATAAAATTACAGCCGCTACTAAAGATTTTAATGATAAAATTACAGCTTTAGAATTAGAAGCTAAAGGTGCAGATATAGATAGACAAGAAGATATTTACACAGAAATAGATAGTTTAAAAGACGAATCTTACAAAATTTCTGAAACTACCTTAGAAGAAATTATGCCTGCTGCTTTCGCTGTTATTAAAGAAACAGCAAAACGTTTTGTAGAAAACGAAGAGATTGAAGTAACAGCTACTCCTTTTGACCGAGAATTATCCGCAGAAAACGAACATATTGCCCTAGAAGATGATAAAGCTTATTGGGCAAACTCTTGGGACGCTGCCGGAAAACCTGTTACTTGGGATATGATTCATTATGATGTGCAATTAATTGGTGGTTCTGTTTTACATCAAGGTAAAATTGCAGAGATGATGACTGGAGAAGGAAAAACATTAGTTTCTACACTACCAGTTTATTTAAATGCCTTAACAGGAAATGGTGTTCACGTGGTTACCGTGAATGACTACCTAGCAAAACGAGATAGAGCTTGGATGGCTCCAATTTTTGAATTTCATGGGTTATCTACAGATTGTATAGACTTTCATCAACCAAATTCTGATGCACGAAGAAAGGCATATAATGCAGATATTACTTATGGAACAAATAACGAATTTGGCTTTGATTACTTACGTGATAATATGGCAAGCTCTAAAGATGATTTGGTTCAAAGAGCTCCAAATTACGCCATT
>ENA-OSET01003254-OSET01003254.1-sediment-metagenome-genome-assembly--contig:-NODE-3254-length-15092-cov-10.059274_pt1 | contig 15092 bp, 9 predicted proteins | sample MGYA00237882_ERZ534229 | MGnify/ENA primary metagenome ERZ534229 (study PRJEB26408, sample SAMN06266212) | sediment metagenome | isolation source: Hudson Canyon methane seep mesocosm | place... | reverse complement strand
GAGGTGTCTGTAGAAGGTTATAAAAGTCAGTCATGGGATGAGTTTGAACATCAACCCATGGATATCGTGATTACAGTTTGCGATAACGCAGCGGGTGAAACCTGTCCTGTTTATTTAAATAAAGCAGCCCGTGTGCATTGGGGATTAGTTGACCCAGGTCATGTTGAAGGCACTGATGAAGAAAAAATTGCCGCCTTCGAAAAAACTTATGCGATATTAGAGCAACGTATTAATAAAATGCTAGTTTTGCCGTTGGAGTCTATGCCATTAGATGATGTGGTCTCAGAACTTAAAGCGATGGCTGAAGAGGGTTGATTGATGACTGAAAAACGACATGATATGGGGATATTTGAACGTTATCTGACGTTGTGGGTAGGCTTGTGTATAGCAACTGGAATTCTACTCGGGGCTTATGCGCCTGAATTTGCTAAAACACTGGATGGACTAAGTATCAATATTAATGATGCTCCGGTGGTATCTATACCTATTGCCATTTGTTTATTCTTTATGATGTACCCCATCATGGTGAAAATTGATTTTGCAGAGGTAGTGAAGGCGGGCAAGAGTATTAAGCCAGTATCTCTGACACTGATTGTCAACTGGGCAATCAAGCCTTTTACCATGTATGCCATAGCCTATTTATTTTTGGGCGTGTTGTTTCAGAAGTTTATCGGCACGGATGCTATGGATTTGGTAAAACTGCCATTTGGGTTAGACCTGCCAGTGGGCGAGCAGTATGGTGCTGGCACGGTAGTGATGGAACAAGGCGTAAAAATGCTATCAGTGCCTTTATGGCGTAGTTATCTGGCAGGCTGTATTTTGCTGGGTGTCGCCCCTTGTACTGCGATGGTTTTAGTCTGGGGTTATTTGGCTAAAGGGAATGCCGGTCATACACTGGTAATGGTTGCCATTAATTCTTTGATCATGTTGCTGTTATTTGGTGTGATCGGTGGGTTTTTACTCGGTGTTGGTCAGTTACCTGTACCTTGGCAGGCGTTATTGTTATCAATCAGTATCTATGTGGCATTGCCTTTGTTTGCGGGGTATTTTTCTCGTCGCTGGATTATTGCTCATAAAGGACTGGATTGGTTTGAGCAAAAGTTTTTACATATATTGACCCCAATTACCATCATCGCCTTATTACTGACTCTGGTTTTGTTATTCTCCTTTAAGGGGGAGGTCATTATTGACAACCCACTCACCATTTTATGGATTGCTATCCCATTAGCGATACAGACCATCTTGATATTTGCAGTTACTTACATTGCTGCTAAATTTTGGGGGTTTTCTTACGAAAATGCGGCACCTTCCGCATTAATCGGCGCATCTAATCATTTTGAAGTCGCTATTGCTACTGCTGTGATGTTGTTTGGCTTATCTTCAGGTGCTGCATTGGCAACAGTTGTCGGGGTGTTGATTGAAGTACCTTTAATGCTGGCATTGGTTGGTTTTTGTAACAGAACCAAACACTGGTTTCCCGAATAAATAGATAGCTAGAGCTGACTTGAATTCGCTATGATTCAATCAGCGGACTAAAGTCTGCTCTACACCTTGTCTATCTTTAGCCAGTAATAGATAAAATGCAGGGACCATAAATAAGGTAAACAAAGTCCCGACACCTAAACCGCTACTAATCACCAGTCCAATATCAAAGCGACTGGCTGCTCCAGGTCCTGAAGAAACCAGTAATGGAATCATGGCTACAATCATCGATACTGTTGTCATCAGCACGGGTCTTAAGCGAATTTTGGCTGCTTGTTCTACCGCCTCACGCTTTGCTAAGCCCTGGTGAGTTTGCAGTTGATTTGCAAATTCAACAATTAGAATGCCATTTTTTGCGACCAGACCAATAAGCGTAATCAAACCGACTTGTGTGTAAATATTTATCGAGGCAAAACCCAGCATAATAAAAGCCAATGCGCTGGCAATCGATAGTGGCACTGAAATCAAAATGATTAATGGGTCTCGCCAGCTTTCAAATTGTGCTGCCAACATCAGATAGATAATCAACAAGGACATAAAGAAAGTAATAATCAATGCATCACCCTGTTGGGCATACTGCCGCGACCCTCCCGTATAATCATAACTATAGCCACGCGGAAAATTTTCTTCTGCCTGTTGTTCCAGATAGCTCATTGCATCCCCTAAAGATACGCCAGCTGCCATCATGCCCGAAAGGGTGAGACTGTTAAGTTGTTGGAACTGAGTTCTTTTACTGGGCTCAACTGAATTTTCAATATGTACCAGAGAGGATAAGGGCACTTGAGCCCCCGATGCGGTGCGCAAATAGTAATTGTCGAATACAGTTGTATCAAGGCGTGATAAATCGGCTACTTGAGGGATAACTTTATAACTACGACCCTGCAAATTAAAGCGGTTAACATATTGACCGCCTAAAAAAGTAGATAGATTTTGACCTATTTCCTGCATGCTCAAGCCCAGCTCGGCAGCTCTGTCTCGATCTATCACTAAAGTGGCTTTAGGGCGGTTAAAGTTAACATCTTTCATTAAAAAGTTAAACTGCCCGCTTTGCATGGCAGTGTTGAGTAACTGCTCTGCTACCTGATCAAGTTTACTATAGTCAGCGTCAGAAATGATCACAAATTGCAACGGCAAGCCACCGCCTGAGCCTGGCAAACTAGGGCGTGGAATAATCGCGGTCTGAAAACCTGCAACCTGATTGGCCTTAGCTTGTAGTTCTGGCTGTATCTCCATTTGTGAACGCTTACGGTTAAAAGTTGATGGCATTTTAAAGCCGCCAAACACCGTATTACTGTTTCCAGCAAAGCCAAGCAGCCAGAAGCTTTCATCATATTCCGGGATAGACTCAAACTGTTTTAATAGCTCACGGGAGTAGGTTTCTGAATAATCCAGCGTTGCTGTTTGTGGGCCATTAGCCATAAAAAACAAGATGCTTTGATCTTCTGTGGGGGCCAGTTCTTTTTGTGACAGGTTAAACATAAAGTAAAGACTGATCATCACCAGAACAGCAAAGCTAACAATGATTCCTGAAAATTCAAGTACAGAATGTAATAAACCTTGATATGCTTCAGCAAGGCCATTGAATGCACCTTCCACAACACGTTCAAAGCTGGAACTTGCACCTTTATCTTTAAGTACTTTAGAGCTAAGCATGGGCGCTAAGGTGAGTGCAACAATACTAGAAATAATGACAGCGCCAACCAGTGAAAAAGCAAATTCAGTAAATAGCGTGCCGACCAAACCGCCCATAAAACCAATAGGAATGTAAACAGCAACCAGAGCAACGGTGGTGGCAATAATGGGTAGAACCAGCTCTCGAGTTCCCTGAATGGCCGCTTCAAATCTGCTTGCGCCTAATTCGATATGGCGATGAATGTTTTCCACCACGATAATGGCATCGTCAACGACCAGCCCTATGCCCAATACCATGGCAAGCATGGTTAATAAGTTGATGGAAAAGCCCATTAATAACATCAGAAAAGTCCCACCTATAAGAGATAGTGGCACGGTGACTGAGGGTACGATGGCTGCTCGAATGGAGCCAAGCGTCAAATAGATAATTAACAGCACAATAAGGACAGCAGCAATCAAAGTGTAAATAACTTCGTCTATAGAATCCTGAATAAATTGACTGGCATCATAAGGCAATAGAATATGCAGTTCTTCGGGCAAGTCTTTTTCTATTTCCAGTAATTCTTTACGTACTCGCTGGGCAACGGTTAAGGGGTTTGCTCCTGGTGCTTGCTCAATGCCCATAAAAATGGCATCTTTGCCTTTATACCAGTTGACTGAATCATAATCTTCGCTACCCAGTTCTATATCAGCAATATCATTTAAATGAATTAAAGTATTATTTCGTTTAGCTACGATTAACTGTTTAAAGTCCTGTTCCGTGCTTAAATCTGTGCTTATGTTTAGATCTATTTTGACTAACGATCCCTTGGTCTGACCCGCACTGGATAAGTAGTTATTTTCGCGTAATACATCGCTGACATCTTTAGCGGTAATCTCTAATGCCGCCATACGAGCAGGATCCAGCCATATACGCATGGCAAAGGTTTTATTGCCGAGTAACTGGGCTTTTCCTACCCCCTGTACCGCCTGAATTTTAGGCTGCACCACACGCAGCATATAATCACTGATTTGAGAGGGCTGCATACTATCGCTATACAAGGCGAGGTAAATCAATGCTGTGCTATCACCGGTTTGTGAGGAAATAACAGGGTCTTCTGATTCGGCGGGTAATACATTGCGCTGACTGGCGACTTTGGCCTGAATTTCTGCAACAGCAGCATTCGGATCATAATTAAGACGCATATGCGCTTCTATGACTGATCGACCCTGGCGACTAGTCGAAGATAAATAATCAATACCATCTGCTTCTGAAATGGCTTGTTGCAAAGGGGTGGTGATAAAACCTTTGATTAATTCACTGTCAGCGCCAGGGTAGGCAGTAGTAATTGTTACCACCGTATTTTCAGTTTGCGGATATTGACGTAACTCTAGTGCAGTTATAGAGCGTAATCCAATCACCAGAATCAGCAGGCTGATCACACTGGCAAGAACAGGGCGCTGGATAAAAATATCAGTAAATTTCACTGCGCTAGTTCCTCGTTACGTTCACCAGGCACAGGTTTTTTATCAATGGAAACAGCCATATCGTTGCGCAATTTAATTTGTCCAGCGCTAACAACTCGGTCGCCTACTTTTAGTCCTGTTAAAATCTCAATTCGGCCCGCTTTGCTTAATCCTGTTTCTACTTGTCGACTCTTAACAATTGAGCCGATCTCGGTCGTTTTAATCACAAACACAAAATTGCCATAAGGGTTATAAGTGATGGCCGTATCGGGTAGGGTTAATAGCTGTCTACTATGCTCTGATAACACCTTTACTTCGGCAAACATGCCTGGGTATAACAAACGACCAGCATTAAGCAGGGTTGCACGTATTTTTATTGCACGACTATTGCGATCTATAAGTGGGCTAATCGTGCTGATTTTGCCCTTAAATATTTTGTCGGGATAGGCCTGCACGGTTAATTGCACTTGTTGATTCAAGCTTAACCGTTGCAAATGCCGTTCAGGTAATTGAAAGTCTATATAAATGGGGGCTATCTGTTGTAGAGTGACAATTGCAGAACCGGGTGTCAGATACTGACCTAAATTAATATTCCGTATGCCTAACTCACCCGCAAAAGGAGCTCTGATCATTTTTTTCTCAATAACTGTCTTTTTAGATTGCACCGAAGCACGGATCTCATCGAGTAGGGCGAGATTCTGATCAAAATCAGACTTTGAAACAAAATCTTTACTGATCAGTTTTTTACTGCGATTAAATTGAATTTGAGCCAGTTTTTTTTCTGCTAATAAACCGTTTAATTCTGCTTTATCAGTTTCAGAATCCAGCTCAACGAGTAATTGGCCTTTTTTTAGCTGTTGCCCAGAATTAAAATGAATGGTTTTCACCTGGCCTGCAACTTCATTAGTGACGGTCACCCCTGAAACAGCCACTAAGCTACCTACGCTATTTAATGATGATTGCCATTGCTGCTGTTTTACTTCAGTCGCTGCTACAACAGCAGGTGGAGGTGGTTGTTGAAGGTCCATCGCTTGTTGCATCTGATAATATTTAAAACCAAACAAACCGCCAAAAATCAACAGGGATAAAATTAAGCTTATGATAAATCGTTTAATCATATTAACTGGCGTGAGCCTTATGGGTAAGGTGATGGTTTAGTATCATATATTATTTGGCTAAATTCTGATTTTTAAAAGTAAGATGGGTAATTGTTTTACTCTCAGTCGTTACAAAGTTTTCATATTTTACTCACTTTCTCCTGAGGGAGAAGGTGGGGATGAGGGGTACTGCCACAAAGTTAAGGAAAATGTAGCTTGGGTTAGCGACAGCGTAACTCAGGACGTCTTTAAAAAATGGAGGATAACGCTAGCGTTTATCTACCCTAGATACACAGTAGACCATCATTGAGCTTTGTAATAAAATTGATTGAAGCCTCGCTCCTAAATGAGCTCAGGCCGATTTTATTTAAAATTTAAATGCTCCCGTATAAAGCAATGAAAAATCACTACCTCTTTATCTTTTTATTATTAGCTTTTTTTGTCGCTGGCTGTGATGATTCTGCTGTTAATAAAACAAGCCTTGAAAAACCGCAAAAGCAATCAGCTGTGGCGAAAAAAAGCCCTCAACAAACTAAAAAAACTGTTGTGTTAAAGAAAGCGGCTAAACAGCCAAAAGTCGTGACTAAAATAAAATCACCTCAAGCTGAAATACTTGATGAAACTGAGCAAAAGGTTTTGGATTTATCCTTACCGACTGAATTTCAGCAGAATAAAATAGTTGATAAAAGTTCAAATAGCAGTCAGCAAGAGTATTTACCCGATTTGTTTGCTGACAAAAACAATAAAAAAGCCAATACAGTACAAATTGATGGAAAGTTAATGGCTAGAGAGGAAGAAGAAAGAGAAAAACAGAGAATAGTGGATGGTGTCGGGGTAGGTATTAGGTTGACTCCATAGTGGGTAACATTAGTCCAAGGATAGGGGGGATTGTATAAACAAGTATCTGCCTTTATTCAGATCGTACATCCCTATACACTGGATACCAGCAATCCCTGCTGGTAAGAGGTGGATCTGGTATGCTGTATGTGGCGGAATCTCATACGTAATCATGAATGTTTTTACTTTTTACAAGGTAGTGGAAATAGCTGTATATTCAGGATTCTTTGCTAAATAGCATTCCATCTCTTTCAATCGCTCTGGTGTGCCAATATCTAACCAGAAACCATCAAACTTTTCTCCCGTTACTCTGTTTTGGGGCATGACATCTCGTAATAAGGGGGCTAGTCTATGTTTCCCTGGGTTTGTGTTTTTAAATAGCTGTGGATGAAATACAGCTATTCCACTGTAGGTTAAACGCGGTTCAGTTGTGTCTGAAACCAGTCCATTTGAGGCTAAATGAAAATCGCCTTTAGGGTGATGGTTTGGGTTGGGGATTAAAACTAAGTGTGCCAGGTCTATGGTTTTGTTGTGTAATTGAGTTAAATCATAGTCGTTAGCAATATCGCCATTAATCACTAAAAAAGCCTCATCGCCTAATAAAGGCAGTGCATTTATAATGCCCCCTGCTGTTTCCAGTCCTGTTTCACCTTCATCAGAAAATACAATGGATGCACCAAATTGTTTACCTGAGCCTAAAACCTGTTTTATTTGTTGGCCTAGGTGCGCAATATTGATCACAATGTCAGTAAATCCTGCGGATACTAGTCGTTCAATGGTGTATTGAATAATAGGTTTTCCAGCAGCTAATAATAAAGGTTTAGGTGTTGTATCTGTCAGAGGACGCATTCTTTCACCGCGTCCGGCGGCTAAAATCATTGCTTTCATTTTTTATTGTTATAGGCTGGTAAAATAGTTGTAACAAGAAAATGGTTAAATTCAGCAAGTTCAGGATATTTGTTAGTAATATTGCTGACGTAGTTTAAGGTTCTGGGTATATCCGCTAAATAATTTGCTTTATTATCGCGTAAGTTCAAGCGAGAAAAAATCCCGATAGCTTTTAAATGTCGTTGTAAACCCATTAAATCAAACCAGCGAGTGAATGTTGCAAGATCTGTATTGATTAAACTGGATTTATCGAGTTGTTGAAAGTAAAGGCTCATCCAGTTTAAGACTTTTTCTTCAGGCCAGGCAATATAGCAATCACGGAGTAATGAAACCAGGTCATAAGTGATTGGGCCAATAACGGCATCTTGAAAATCAATAATACCGGGAGAGTTTTCTGATATATACATCAGGTTTCTGGAATGAAAGTCACGATGTACACAGACTTGAGGTTGCTCAAGTGCGGATTTTATTAAAATCTGGTTAAGCTGAGTCTGGATGTTTTCTGGTATCGTAAGATTGAGATGTTGATCTAAAAACCAGTCATAAAAGATTGTCAGTTCTCTGCTTAATAGTGCTTGGTCATAACAAGGTAATTCACTGCTAGTTAAATCAGGGTTTGATTGCAGTTGCTGTAAGCTTGAAAAGGCAGTTTGATAAAGTGCTTCTGCATTTTGCTCATTAAGTTGATCCAGAAAACAGCAGTTTCCAAAATCCTCTAATAACAAAAAACCTTGAGAGAGATTTTGCTGATATATCTGAGGTACATTTAAGCCAGCTGATTTTAATAGGGTTGCTATACGTATAAAAGGCTCGGTATTTTCTTTTTCAGGCGGAGCATCCATCACAATGTGCTGACCTTGACTATGAATTACTCGAAAATAGCGTCTGAAACTGGCATCACTGGAAGCAATTTCAAATTGAATGATATTAAAGTTTAGGCTGTTTGTTAACCAATGAACGATTGCATTTGCGCGGTGGTCGGCTGTTGACATGATATTAAAGTTTTAAAAAAAGGGGCTACTTAAAGTGCCATATAATTTATTTCTATCGATTTTATAAACTAAGGTAAAATAAACCGCTATTTTATTCGATTTTTGAGTTATTAAGCCAACTTTTACTGATAAGCATCTATGCATTGCAAATATTTTTTTGTTATTTTCCTTTTTACATACGCAGAATTAAATATTGCAGCTAGTGGAGCATGGGATTGTGAGAAAGGAAAGGATGGCGAATGGTCTTGTATGGTTCAGCCTGCAACTCAACAATCAACAGATCAAGTTGTAGATGAACAAGTACTAAAGACAGAAGGCTTAGAGCCTCAGCTTGTCTCTTTGCCAGCAGCTATCATCAGTAAAGCGGCAACGCCTGCTTATATCAAACCACCTGGCACTGTAGCCAAGCGTCCTGGCTGGACTTGTAAATCAAATGAAGAAGATGAAACCTGGAACTGTAGTTTAATTGGTGCGGACCCCAAAGGTGTCGCACGTGTTGTGGGTAACCCTGAGTATTCGGCTGGTTTATTAACCGCTGCATTTGATTATAAGCAGGAGCAGATTTTTGAGACCTTACATTCTCAATTAAAATTTGATCCGTGGCAAAACTGTACAGGGCCGTCAGCGCCAAATAATCAATATATATCAGATACAGATTTAAGAAATACTGCACCGATGGATGTAACTGCTGATTATTCTGAAGTGTTCGATAAGGAAGTCACCAGCTTTTTTGGTAATGTGAAAATCATTCGTGCTGACCAGAATGTGTTATCTGATATGGCCAGTTACGATACGGTTTCTGAAACCATGGATGCTCAGGGCCATGTTTTTTATAATGAAGATCAGATTTCTCTCTATAGTGATACCGCATTGTTGAATTTAGGAACTGATGCAGCAAGGCTTAGAAAGGCTTTGTTTATTTCTCCTTCGGGCCCTATTCGGGGTAGCGCGGATGTGGTTTATCGAGATAGCAAAACCCTTTCCCGTTATACCGAAGCTGCTTTTACCAGTTGTCGACCAGGTAATCAAGATTGGATTGTTCATGCAGAAAGACTGAAAATGAATAAAACAACGGGTAAGGCGGCGGCGAAACATGCATGGCTTGAGATTAAAGGACTACCTGTTTTATATACACCTTATATTTCATTTCCTTTGGATGATCGACGATTATCAGGTTTTTTACCGCCTACTTTTGGTAGTGATGACCGTAATGGCTTTGATACAGTTATCCCTTATTACTGGAATATTGCGCCTAATTATGATTTAACCGTTTGGCCTCGATATATGTCTAAAAGAGGCGGGATGTTTGGAGGGCAGTTTAGATATTTAACCAAGATGACTTCAGGTTCACTTGGTCTGGAATATGTGCCTTATGATATATTGCGACAAGAGCAGCGGTTTTCAGGCACATTTAAAAATAACACCCGGTTTACTAATCATTTAAACAGTCATGTTGATTTGAACTATGTTTCTGATGATGATTACTTTAATGAGTTAAGTAATGCGCTAGGGCTTTCTAATAACAGGCATTTAAAAAGTCAGGCTAACCTAAATTACACTGATGAAGGTATTACCTTTGCTGCACGAGCTGAAGCCTATCAAACTATAGATAAGGATATTGCTGATAGTGCAAGACCTTATCAAAAGCTGCCTCAAGTCACCTTAAATCTGGATCGTTCTTTTGAGCAATGGCCGGTCGATTTGGCAATGGATAATGAATATATTCATTTTTATCGTGATGGACGTGTGAGTGGGCATCGTTTTAATAGCAAACCCTCTATTGCATTTCCATTAGAAACGGCAGGTTCTTTTTTTAAACCTAAGTTTTCTTTGCAACATACACAATATGAGTTAGATAACAGGACTGATGGTAAAGCAGGCAGTATTAGTCGGACGTTACCCATTGTTTCATTAGATAGTGGTTTATTTTTTGAGAAAAACTTTAAACTTGCTGAGTCAGAGTATATGCATACGATAGAGCCTCGGTTATTTTATTTATATATCCCAGAAAAAGACCAGTCTGATATTCCACGGTTCGATTCATCGTTATATGACTTTGGCTACAGTAGTTTATTTAGAGAAAACCGTTTTAGTAGTGTGGATCGGGTGCAGGATGCAAATCAGGTTACAGTTGCAATGACTACCCGTTTAATCGATTCAGAAACGGGGCAGGAACGGCTAAACCTAAGTGTGGGTGAGATCCTTTATTTTAGAGACAGGAATGTAACCTTGTCGGGTTCGCCAGAGACCCGTAGTCAGTCAAATGTTGTTGCTGAATTAAGTGGGCAATTAACAGATCAGTTATCATTTACATCGGGGGTTCAGTGGAACCCTGATGCCAGTGATATAACGCGAGGGCAGGCTGATATAAAATACAGAGATCAGGGTAACCGCTTATTAAACTTTGGTTATCGCTATAGAAGAGATAATCCTAATGCTGTCGCCAGTATTATTCAAACCGACACTTCATTTAGATGGCCTATTTATGATGACTGGTATGGTGTAGGGCGTTGGCAATATTCCTTAAAATTTAATTCCACAAAAGAAAGTTTTCTCGGTTTAGAGAAAGAAAGTTGTTGCTGGCGTTTTCGTGTTGTTTGGAGAAGGTATGCCAATACAATCACTGGATCAGATCAGGATGAAATGGATGAAGGTGTGTTTTTACAGCTTGAATTAAAAGGTTTAACTAGTTTTGGTGATAAAGTGGATGATTTTCTTGAGAAAAACCTGAAGGGATACCAAAGAGAAGAGTAAATGAAAAGTAAAAAACAGATAATTAGAGCTTTATTTTTAACGATATTATTGTCTAGCTCAGTTGCTAATGCTGAACTGTTAGATCGCATTGTTGCAGTTGTAGAGGATGATGTTATTTTAGATAGAGAATTAACATTTGAAACACAAAGTATTGTAAAAAAATTAGAAGCCAGCAAAGTGATGATACCGCCTGCATTTATCTTAAGAAAGCAGGTGTTAGAAAGACTGGTTGTGGCCAAATTGCAGCGTCAATTGGCTGAGCGCTCAGGTATACGTGTGAGTGATGAAATGTTGCGCAGTTCAGTTGCTGATATTGCAAGAAGAAATGGATTAAGTGTTGATGAATTTAGAACTGAATTAGAAAGTCAGGGAATTGGATTTCAAAGCTTTGAAGAAAACATTCGAAATGAGATTATTGTTAATCAATTAAGGGCGCGGGAGGTTGGTTCTCGAATTAAGGTGACTGATAGGGAAGTGAGTCATTATTTGGAAACTCAGGGTGAGGTGAGCAAAGAGCAGGTTCAGTACCATCTTGGGCATATTTTGATATCTATACCTGAAGCGGCTTCATCCGCCATTATTATTAAGGCTAAGGAAAAAGCCGAGAAAATTATTGCTGATTTAAAAGCAGGCGCTGATTTTAAACAGACAGCCGTCGCGGTTTCTGATGGTGGTAATGCGCTCAAAGGTGGAGATTTGGGTTGGCGAGGTACGGGTGAAATCCCCACTCTTTTTGTTGATGCAGTTATTAAAATGAATCAAGGGGATGTAGCTGAATTAATCCGTAGCCCTAGTGGATTTCATATTATTAAGATGCTGGAATTAAAAGGGGTCAGCAAGCATATCGTGACCAAAACCAGAGCTCGGCATATTTTAATCAAAACCAATGAACTGATTGATGATGATGAAGCTAAAAAAAGATTGCAGTCATTGAAAGAAAGGATAGTGGATGGGGATGATTTTGCCAGCTTAGCACGCTCAAATTCAGATGATAAAGGCTCGGCTATTAATGGTGGTGATTTAAGCTGGGTGGGCCCAGGTGATCTTGTTCCGCCTTTTGAAGCGGCGATGAATAAGCTGGATATCAATGGTATTAGTGATCCTGTGCAAACTCAATTTGGCTGGCATATGATTCAAGTACAGGAAAGAGAAGATAGAGATAATAGTGTTGAGCATAAGAAAAACCGAGTGAGAGAAGAGATACGTAAGCGAAAAATTGAAGAAGAAACAGAGTTATGGTTGCGTCGCTTACGTGATGAAGCATTTGTTGATATTAACCTTGATCGATTGTAAATCATGCAGATACAGCAAACGAATAGTAAAGAAGAAGAGTTAAAAAAAGACTTAATGTCTCTTTTTGCAAAACCAGAGTTTGTTTTGCATCAACAGCTAATCAAGAGATTAACTGCGGCGCTACAGGTGACAGAATTAGATTGTGCAGCGGCTTTGTCTTTATTAAATCATGCCGATGTAGTTGTAGGTGGGCAGGGTGAGGCTGTTCAGAGTGATGAAGAAAATCTACCGGTATTGGCAAGGCAAAAATCAGTCCGTTACCGTCTGGACGTGGGGCGAAAGCATGCTGCTAGCATGGATGAAATAAAAAAAGTCTTAATTGAAGTGTCTGGAGTAGATAAGAATCGTATTGGAAGATTAGATATACGTAATTTTTATACTTTGGTCGACCTGCCAGTTGGTATGCCTGCAGATATATTTCAATTTCTTTCAGAAGTTGAAATTAATCAGCGTAAATTAAACCTCAAGCGAGTGAAATACCAACCTCGGTTTTATCGAAGAAATAACAAGTCACAGTCGACAAAAAACCTTGAGTAAGTTAAGCGTTGGAGGGAGGCTGTTGGCCTATTCTCCTTCTTAGTGGCTACAGGAAGACTAAGGAGCGAGGATTCAATAATACCCGAGTCTGACTTGTCTTTTAACTCCATAGACGTGCTAGAAAAACAGTTGCGTAGCTTGCTATGCGCTTGTTTTCCTAACACGTCTGTGAAGCCAAAATCCTGCGCCATACTTTTGGGTGTTTTTAAATCCTCGCTCCTAAAGCCTTTGCCCCAACTTAATAGTCTAGTTTGCTTATTTTTCCTAGCAAAAATGTTTCTACTTACCCATTCTTAGGCTGTCGAAAAATGTGTTTATTAGACATGTTATGACCCTGATTATTGTCTACAAAACAAATAGAACCCAGTAGGATGATGCTGAGGAACGAATCGCATCAATAGCCGTCGATGCGCCTCCTGTATCGGCACATCCTATAAATTAAGCTTGTCCATATGCTAGGAAAGGAAAGTACCTTTAATCTGGCTGATTTTGACAAGCTAAACCCCGCTCCAATGCTGTTGATTTAGGAAGTGAGGCTAAAGCCTCATTTCCTAAACTCATTGTTGTCTTAATTCAACAGCATTGAGCCCCCTTTTTTTTCTTTTAAAAAAAACATTAGCGGATAAAGAAAAAACTAGCCTGCTTTTTGATTTATCAAAGGGGGTAGGCAGTTACACGATCTCTTCATTTTCTAGTAATTTTGCATGCGCGGTTGCCAGTCTGGCAATCGGGATTCTGGGTGCAGAACATGAAACATAATTTAGTTTTATGTTGTGACAGAAGCGGATCGATTTTGGATGGCCGCCTTGTTCGCCACAAATGCCGATGCTCATATCGGTGCGAGCAGCTCTGCCAAGTTCGGTAGTAAGTTTCATTAATTCACCTACTCCTTTAATATCTAAAACCTCAAAAGGGTTGTCTTGCAGTAATCCCGCCTCGTTATATAAAGGTAGGAATTTATTTTCTGCATCTTCTCTGGAAAATGAAAATGTAGCTTGAGTCAGATCATTGGTGCCAAAAGAAAAGAACTCGGCTATTTCTGCCAGTTGACCCGCTCTTGTACAGGCCCGGACTGTTTCGACCATACTGCCAAATTTAAAATTTAGTTCAACTCTAAACTGGCTTTCTATATCCTTTTGGATTTCAGTGACCATCTGTTTTACTTTTTTCAGTTCTTGGGCAGTAATAACTTGTGGCACCATGATTTGGGGTTCAATGGGGATGCGTTGTTTGATGCATAAAGCGGTTGCTTCAAGGATAGATCGTATTTGCATGCGGTAGATTTCAGGGTAGCTCATACCAAGCCTGACGCCGCGATGACCAAGCATTGGGTTGACCTCAAATAGATCCCTAACTTTTTTAAGCATCACAGATTTTTTGCTAATGGTTTCATTGATGACTTCTTCACTTAGCTGGTCAAAAGGACTGGGCATGACTGAATGTGATGAAATGGAATCAAGGGTTACTCGTTGAGCGCGAATAATGGTTGAATATTGTTTGAGTGCTTCAATTTCATCCTGTAATTGCTGTTCGCTGGGTAAAAATTCGTGCATGGGTGGGTCGAGTAGGCGAACGGTGACAGGGTAAGGTGACATGGCCTCAAACAGTTCTTTGAAGTCATCGCGCTGGATGGGGAATAATTTTTCCAGTGCAGATTCTCTATCAGCTTTATTGTCAGCAATGATCATGTCAATAACCAAAGGCAGTCTGTCTGCTGCGTTAAACATTCTTTCGGTACGACATAAACCAATGCCTTTTGCACCGTAATCGGCAGCGATTCGAGCATTGTCGGGCGTATCTACATTGGCATAGACTTTTAAATCGGAGATTTCATCTGCCCAGGAAAGTAATAATCTCAGTTCGTCTGAAAACTCTGGGGGGGTGGTGGGGATTTTTCCCTGGTATATTAGACCGCTAGTGCCATCAATGGTGATGATGTCACCCTCATGGATGTGTACGTCACCGACAACTGCATGCCGTGCTTTAACGTCAACAATAATATCTTCAGCACCTGCAACACAAGCTTTGCCCATGCCTCTGGCAACAACGGCGGCATGAGATGTTTTGCCGCCACGACTGGTAATAATGCCTTGTGCGGCGAAAAAACCATGAATATCTTCTGGTTTGGTTTCTT
>ENA-OSET01003252-OSET01003252.1-sediment-metagenome-genome-assembly--contig:-NODE-3252-length-15098-cov-3.553625_pt1 | contig 15098 bp, 12 predicted proteins | sample MGYA00237882_ERZ534229 | MGnify/ENA primary metagenome ERZ534229 (study PRJEB26408, sample SAMN06266212) | sediment metagenome | isolation source: Hudson Canyon methane seep mesocosm | place... | reverse complement strand
AACCAACGGCATTAATTAATTTTGATAATGTACGCATCCCTCTCGACCATCGATTAGCAGAAGAAGGCCAAGGCTTTCGTTTAGCCATGGAAGGGCTTGATGGCGGCAGAATCAATATCGCAGCTTGTTCTTTAGGTACAGCAAAAGCTAGTTTAGAAGCCAGTGTGAAGTATGTTAAAGAAAGACAGCAGTTCAATCGTACCATTGCTGAGTTTCAGTCTACACAGTTTAAATTGGCAGATATGCTCACCGAGTTAAATGCCGCACGACAAATGGTTCGCCTTGCAGCGTTTAAACTAGATCAAGGTCATGCTGAGAGATCGTCTTACTGCGCTATGGCGAAGCGATACGCCAGCGATATTGGCTTTAATATTTGCGATGAAGCGCTACAACTACATGGCGGTTATGGTTACATTCGAGAATACCCGATCGAACGTCACTTTAGGGACTCTAGAGTTCACAGAATTCTAGAAGGAACCAATGAAGTGATGAGGTTGATTATCGCCAAACGTCTACTTAATGATGAAAACATGCAACTTGTACATGAATAAGTCACCCCACTAACATTAGAGCTGAAATCAATGACCGACACTTCTTATAGTAATACCAATAAAATTCTGGTGAGTATTGTCGATAATACCGCCCAGATCACCATAAATAACCCTCCGGCTAATACTTGGGACGTAGAAAGTTTAAGTGGTTTGAGTTTCACGATTAAACAACTTAACGAACACAATAAAGTTACCGCTATCGTCATTCATGGTCAGGGCGAAAAATTCTTTTCCGCAGGCGCTGACTTGAAACAGTTTGCAGATGGCGACAAAGAAGCGTCTGAGGTAGTTGCAAATACGTTTGGCGAAGCATTTGAAGCCCTCGCTAATTTTAAGGGCGTTACGATCGCAGCGATAAACGGCTATGCAATGGGCGGCGGATTAGAATGCGCACTTGCTTGTGATATTCGGGTCATAGAAGAACAAGCTCAAGTCGCGCTCCCTGAAGCCGGTGTTGGTTTACTACCCTGCGCTGGCGGAACGCAAAGGCTGAGTTGGTTAGTTGGTGAGGCGTGGGCGACTAAAATGATATTGCTCGGTCAGCGTATGGATGCCAATACAGCGCTGCAAACTGGCCTAGCCCTTGAGATCGCTGACAAAGGAAAGTCTCTTGAACTCGCGCTTGAGTATGCAAAGCAAGCAAGTAAACAGAGCCCAGATGCGTTAATGGCATGCAAACGATTGATCAAATCGTCACGCGAAAATGCAATTTCATCGGCACTCGAGCAAGAACGTGTTGAGTTTATTGACCTGATCGGTGGCAAAAACCAACTTGAAGGAACAACCTCCTTTCTTGAAAAACGTGCACCTAATTGGCAATAACGAAGAAACGCTAAGGTTACTCTATGACTTCGAACAGTATCATCGATACAGAAAAAAATACTAATACAGCTCCACCTGGAGATATTCAAATAGAGATATTGAATGCTAAAGAAGGTGGAATAGGACTGATAAAACTAAACGTTGATAAAACGCTCAATAGCTTAACGCTAGGGATGGTTCAGAAGCTCAACCAGACCTTAATTGATTGGGCTAAAAATGAGGCTATTTCAGTTATTTTGCTCACAGGTATGGGCGATAAGGCTTTTTGCGCGGGTGGTGATATACAGGCTTTGTATCAGTCAGCAATCAACCCAAAAGATGGTGTTTGTGAAGCAGGCGAGCAATTTTTTCTAGAAGAGTATCAGCTCAACTATCGAATACATTGTTATGACAAACCGATCATTTGCATTGCCAATGGCTATGTAATGGGTGGTGGTGTTGGCTTACTTGCAGGCGCTAGCCACCGAGTGGTGACTCAAACAACCCAAATTGCCATGCCAGAAATTACTATTGGCTTATACCCAGATGTTGGTGGTACCTACTTTCTGAATAAAATCCCATTCAATATAGGCTATTTCTTTGCGCTAACGGGTGCAAAGATGAACGGCAATGACGCCATATTTTGTCGCCTGGCTGATTACTCGATTGATTGGTCTAACACTGAAAACCTAATAAACCATTTAGAATCTATAGAGTGGTCAAAAGATAGCGACGAGAATCACAAGCTTACAGATTCAGTGTTAAAAGACTTTGCGCCTGACTCATCTGTGTTACTACCCGATTCGAATGTTAAAGACCATCTAGCTACACTCGAACATATTTGTCGCAATGACTCTCTATGCGACACGATAGAATCAATTCTAAATATCGATGATGAAGACAAATGGTTGGCACGCGCAAAAAGCACGCTTATGAATGGCTCACCCTTATCGAGCATACTGATATTCGAACAGCTTCGACGCCATCGCTACGCAGACTTGCAAAGCGTATTTGAGAGCGAACTCATTTTATCGACGAACATCATTCGCTACCCCGAATTCGCAGAAGGTGTGAGAGCCTTGCTAATTGACAAAGACAAAACGCCTGACTGGAAATTTGCACACTATAGCCAGGTTCCTAGTAGTTTGATCGATCGCTTTTTTACAGCACCTTGGGAGATTCATCCTCTAGAAGGCCTGTTAAATTAGAACCTTTTTAAAGAACAACAATAAGGACTCAATTATGAAAAATATTGCCTTTATAGGCCTTGGTAACATGGGTTTACCGATGGCGACAAACCTTCTTAAAGCAGGCCGTCGCGTGTCAGTTTTTGACTTGGCACCAGAACCTCTTGAGACCTTAGGGGCGCTAGGCGCAACGGTATGTAAATCGAGTAAGGAGGCATGCCACGGTGTTGACGCAATTATTTCGATGCTTCCGGCAGGAAAACATGTTAAAGGCTTATATCTTGGCGAAGACGGACTTATTTCGTCTCTTCCAGAAAACTCCCTTATCATTGATTGCTCCACTATCGATGCTGACTCTGCAAGAGACGTTCATAGCGCATGTAAAGAAATGAATATTGATATGGTAGATGCGCCTGTTTCTGGTGGGGTTCGCGCAGCTGGGTTAGGCACGTTGACATTTATGTGTGGTGGATCAAGCAAGGCATTTGAACGAGCTAAAGAGGTTCTTGCAGATATGGGCGCTAACATCTTTCATGCAGGACAAAGCGGCTCGGGCCAAGTGGCGAAGATGTGCAACAATATGCTTCTTGCGATTCAAATGATTGGCACAAGCGAGGCGCTTACATTAGGTAAAAAAAATGGGCTCGACCCTAAAACTCTTTCACAAATTATGATGGCTAGTTCAGGTAAGAATTGGACATTGGAGTGCTATAATCCCTTTCCTGGTGTTATGGAAGCGTCACCTGCGTCTAATAATTTCAAACCTGGGTTCATGGTTGATCTTATGACGAAGGACTTAACGCTTGCGATTGAAAATGCAACGGCAACCGATAGTAAGACGCCGTTAGGTAAACACGCTCACGATATGTACTTATCGAAACAAAAACAAGGTGATGGCTTAAAAGATTTCTCGAGCATTATCGAATTATTGTCTTAAAGGAAGTTAGATGTTACCCGCGATATTATGCAATGTTGTACTGCTATCATTAATCAGTACGAGCCTATTTGCCTCGGTGGAAATAAGTCAACATAACGAAAACGCTCACACAACAACGCAGCATGGTTTCGCTTTATACGGTGACCTGAAATATCCTAACGACTTTAGCCATTTTGATTACGTAAATCCCGCCGCGCCCAAAGGCGGAAGCCTTAAGTTAATGGGTTTTGGTTCTTATGATTCACTAAACCCATACACACTAAAGGGCGTTAGCCCGTTCAATACGCCAGGCCAGTTTATATTTGGTTTTTCTGAACTAAACGAAACCTTGTTGATAGGTACTGGTGACTACTCTCCATCAGGAGATGAACCCCAAAGTGCCTATGGCTTACTCGCCGAATCGCTCACTTACCCCGACAATAAAAAGTGGGTTCGTTTTCAAATTAGGCCAGAGGCGCACTTTCACGACAATCACCCAGTGGATGCAAATGATGTTGCCTTCACATATGAGTTATTAATTAGTAAAGGCCACCCACGTTATAAGCAGACTTTGCTAGGCGTAGAAAGTGTAGTCGCGATATCGCCAAAAACAGTTCATGTCGAATTCAAGGAGGCAAATCAAGCTGCCAATATTCTGAGAATAGGCGAAATGCCGGTGCTGCCAGAACATTATTGGCGAGACAAGGACTTTGAAAAATCCACACAAATTCCACCACTTCTAAGTGGCCCATACGAAATTTCAACTTATTCTATTGGGCATTCAATTTCGTTCAAGCGTAAACAGAATGCTTGGTCGAACAAGGTTAACGGAAAAACCCTCAACGTATACAAAGGGCGATATAATTTCGATGAAGTCACTATCGATTATTACCGTGACCAAACTGTTGCATTCGAAGCATTCAAGGCTGGGGAATTCGATTTATTTTTTGACTACGCTGCCAAGAACTGGGCAATGGCTTATGACTTCCCTGCTCTAAATGACGGCAAAGTACTAAAGGAAGAAATCGCACATAGTATTCCTTCAACAACACAGGCATTCTATTTCAATGCGCGTAAAAAACTATTCAAAGATAGACGAGTACGCGAAGCCTTGAGTCTGATGTTCGATTATGAATGGACTAACAAAGCTCTGTTTAACGGCGCATATCAGCGAAATACCAGCTATTTCCCGAATTCTGACTTTTCCTCTTCTGCGTTACCCTCCGCTAGCGAACTAAGCCTTCTTGATCCTTTCAAAGCAGTACTGCCGAAGGCCTTGTTTACCCAAGCTTTTTCACAATCCGTCACTAAGGGCGATGGTAATATCAGACCCCAAATTAAAAAAGCACTCGCGCTTTTGAAAGAGGCTGGCTGGGTTTTAAAAGGTAGCGTACTAACGAATAAACTATCAGGCACCCCTTTTACTTTTGAAATACTGAGTCGTCAAGCTGGCATACAGAGAGTATTACTTCCCTATATCAAAAATTTAGAAAAAATCGGTATTGTCGCGCACGCTCGGTTGGTAGACACCACACAATATAAGACGCGTTTAGATCAGTTTGATTTTGATATGACCACTGTGTCACTCGGTCAAGGAAATGCCCCAAGTTACGAGCAGCGTGATTATTTTCACTCCACCAATAGTACAGTTGAGGGTAGTCAAAATTACGCAGGAATCGAGTCGCCAGTGGTTGACGCTATGATTGAACACGTACTCGAAGCAACAAGTAGACATGAGCTAATACATGCAATGACTGCGCTAGACAGAGTCTTGCTTTGGCAACATTATACGATTCCAAACTGGCACTTGGATTTTCATCGTCTTGCTTCTTGGGACAAATTTTCTAGGCCAGAAAACCCACTACCCTACAAGCTTGGTGTCGAGAACTGGTGGATAAAGAACTAAGGTTTAAAAAATAGCATGAGCCGAAAGCCCATGCCTTATTTAGGTTAAACGGGCTCAGCTTAAGAATCCAACAAGATTCGCAACATTCGTCTCAATGGCTCAGCCGCACCCCACAATAGCTGATCTCCTACCGTGAAGGCTGAAATGTATTCAGGGCCCATTTCTAACTTTCGAATTCGACCTATCGGCACACTAAGTGTTCCCGTTACCTTTGTCGGCGTAAGTTCTTCAATAGATTGATCTCGATCGTTCGGTATGACCTTGACCCAATCATTGGCAGCCGTGAGTTTTGCCTCAATCTCAGCAACAGAAATATCCTTTTTAAGCTTGATCGTCATTGCCTGACTGTGACATCTCATCGCGCCAATACGAACACACAAACCGTCAATCGCAACTGGTGCATTTTCAAAGCCTAATATTTTGTTTGTTTCTGCACCGGCTTTCCACTCTTCACGACTTTGCCCTGAAGGAAGCTGTGTATCAATCCACGGAATCAAACTACCGGCTAAAGGAACGCCAAAATGATCTGTCGGAAACGCATCTTCTCTAAGACGCTTAGAGATCGTTTGATCTATCTCCAAAATAGCACTAGCGGGGTCTGACAACGGTGCTTTTACCGAGTCGTATATATCGCCCATTTGGGATATAAGCTCGCGCATGTTTTTTGCCCCTGAACCCGATGCTGCTTGATAGGTCATGGGCGAAACCCACTCGATCAAGTCTTCAGCAAACAAGCCACCTAAGGCGATAAGCATTAAACTAACCGTGCAATTGCCGCCTATAAAATTCTTCGTGCCGGTTTCAAGTGCGTTGTCTATTACATCACGGTTCACCGGGTCTAATATAATTACGGCATCGTCATCCATTCTCAAAGCGGACGCCGCGTCAATCCAATAACCATTCCAGCCAGACTCACGTAACGGGCCGACAACCGATTTAGTATAATCACCACCTTGGCACGTTATGATAATATCCATCTCAGCTAAAGCCGCTATATCGCGCGCATCTTGTAATAGAGACTCACCTTGTCCGACATCCGGTGCCGCTTGCCCAGCTTGCGAGGTAGTAAAAAATACGGGCTCTACGTGACTAAAATCATTTTCTTGCTTCATTCGCTGCATCAATACGGAACCAACCATACCTCTCCAGCCGACTAGACCTAACTTTTTCATACCATACCTTTTATTCAAAACTTAACTACTTTGATCTATAGAAAAACTACTGAGCTTTAATCGCATCGAACAACCACGGCGCGGCAACCCGGCGCTTGGTTTCATAAGCTCGAATATCGTCTTCGCTTTCGAGAGTCACACCAATTTCATCCAATCCGTTCAATAAGCAGTGCTTTCTAAATTTTTCTACTTCAAACGAAATTTTCTCACCTGGGGGGGTTGTAATTGTTTGGCTTGGCAAATCAATATTAAGAGAATACCCTTCTGTTGAGAAAGTTTCTACAAACAATTTATCTACAATTTCCTCTCCTAAAACAATAGGTAATAGCCCATTTTTAAAGCAATTATTGAAGAATATATCTGCAAAACTAGGTGCTATAACGCATCTATACCCATAATCGTCCAATGCCCAAGGCGCGTGCTCGCGAGAAGAGCCGCAACCAAAATTCTGCCGTGCTAACAAAACACTAGTACCTGCGTATCGAGACTGATTCATCACAAAGTCAGTATTCAACGGGCGACCTTCGCAGCTAGTATCAGCGTGGCCTTCATCAAGATATCTCAATTCATCAAACAAGTTTTGTCCAAAGCCTGTTCTCTTAATCGACTTAAGAAACTGTTTTGGAATAATCATATCTGTGTCGACATTAGCGCGATCTAGTGGCGTTACAATGCCATTAAGTTCCGTAAATTTTTTCACTTTTCTCTCCTACGACTGTGCGATTTCAACGTCACGAATATCGACAAAATGCCCTGCTATCGCAGCTGCAGCCGCCATCGCCGGACTCACTAAATGCGTTCTGCCGCCGAAGCCTTGTCGCCCTTCAAAGTTTCGATTCGACGTAGCGGCACAATGTTTACCTGACGCTAATTTGTCAGCATTCATGGCAAGACACATTGAGCAACCTGGTTCACGCCATTCAATACCCGCGTCGGTGAATATCGTATCGAGCCCCTCTTCTTCTGCTTGTTGTTTTATCAAACCAGAGCCAGGAACAACCATTGCTTGTTCGATAGTTGAGGCAATTTTTTTACCTTTAACGACCTGCGCCGCCGCGCGTATATCTTCGATTCTTGAATTAGTACACGAGCCTATAAACACACTATCTAACTGAATATCATTTACCGGCATACCGGCTTTCAGGCCCATATACTCTAGGGCTCTTTCTATACTCTCCCGTTTGACCGGATCGGGCTCTTTCTCGGGGTCAGGAATTAACTCGCCTATCGCCACAACCATTTCGGGCGATGTTCCCCAACTGACTTGCGGCTCTATCGAACTACCTTCTATCTCAATAACTTTGTCGAATTGTGCGTCGACATCACTATGAAGGTCTGACCAATTCGCCACGGCTAAATCCCATTGCTCACCCTTAGGTGCAAAAGTACGCCCCTTGACGTAGTCAATCGTAGTTTGGTCAACAGCAATAACACCGGCTCGCGCTCCGGCTTCGATGGCCATATTACAAACTGTCATTCGACCTTCCATTGAAAGCTCTTGGATAGCTTGGCCACCAAATTCAATCGCATATCCGGTGCCACCTGCCGTTCCGATTTTACCGATAATCGCCAAGACAATATCTTTACCGGTGATTAATTCAGAAACAGAGCCATTGACTCTGACCAACATGTTTTTCATTTTCTTCTGAATTAATGTTTGCGTGGCCAAAACGTGTTCGACTTCAGATGTGCCAATTCCGTGAGCGAGTGCTCCAAATGCGCCGTGTGTCGAGGTGTGAGAGTCGCCACAAACAACTGTCATACCAGGCAATGTTGCACCTTGCTCAGGCCCAACTACATGAACAATACCTTGACGCTTGTCTTGCATTTTGAATTCTAGTACACCAAATTCATCGCAATTATCATCTAATGTCTGAACTTGAATTCTTGAAACCCGATCTGAAATCGCTTCGACACCACCACTTCGATCAGTTGTAGGAACGTTATGATCTGGTGTAGCTAAATTAGCGTCGATTCGCCAAGGTTTTCTTTTTGCCAACCTAAGACCTTCAAATGCCTGGGGTGAGGTCACTTCATGAAGTAACTGCCGGTCGATATAAATAATAGAAGACCCATCTTCACGTTCTTTAACTAAATGTGAGTCCCATAATTTGTCGTATAAAGTTCTAGCAGTCATTCCTCTCTCCATTATTGAGCACTTTGTCACTATCTTAACGCGCACTCGTTCTTTCTCATTAAGCAGGCTGTATGTTACTCTCGGACCATAAATAAAACAAATTCATATTATTTATTAATGACATTCCAAAAAGGAATGCAGTGTTATAGAGGTGCTGATTTTGAACGTAGATTCTTTGCTTGCTTTCGTCACGACTGTAAACGAAAAGTCGTTTTCATTGGCCGCAACAAAATTGAACTTAACCCAGCCCGCTATTTCTAAGCGTATTCAAAATCTAGAATCGCAAACAGGTCATAAACTCTTCGAAAGACTACAAAGGGAGATCATACTTACCCCCGCTGGAGAGGTTCTATTACCTCATGCATTAACGGTATTGCATGAAATTGATAATGCGACACGTGCGTTGAGCGATATTGGTACCCTGGTTTCGGGTAGATTGAGAATAGTAGCAAGTCATCATATTGGACTTCATCGCCTTCCACTAATATTGAAAGAGTTCAGCAGAAAATACCCCGACGTTGATTTAGTATTGAACTTTTTAGATTCAGAAAGCGCCTACTCTCTATTAACAGACAATCTAGCTGACCTGGCATTCATTACCATACCAGACGAAGTAAGAAGTGGGTTCGATTGCCATATACAGTGGAATGACCCAATGAGCTTTATATGTGGGCAGAATCACCCTCTTTCTAAGATTGAACAAGTCCAACCTGAGGATCTTTCGACGTACAGCGCAATTCTACCGTCTAAAAGCACGTTGACTTATAGGGTCGTTGAATCGATTTTTAATGAGAATAACTTAAGTTTAAAAGCTAGCATTCCCACAAACTACCTAGAAACCATGAAGATGATGGCGTCGGTTGATATGGGCTGGTCTGTACTACCAAATACCATGATTGATGAAGAGTTAATTGTCTTACCTGTTAAGCTCAAAACAGTCTGTAGGAGGCTTGGAGCGATTAGTTACCAGAGAAAAAATGTGAGCAACGCAGCTCAAGCATTCCTAACTACAGCTGAATCAATATGGGGCCAGTAGTCTTATTGAGCAGCAATAAAAAAGGGCAGATTATCTCTGCCCTTCGGTACTCTAATTCGAGTTCAGTTACTCTTTATCTGACTCTTTCTTACGCAATTTAATGTGCAATTCTCGAAGCTGCTTGTTATCAACTTGACCTGGCGCTTGCGTCAGTACGCACGTTGCACTTTGGGTTTTAGGGAACGCGATAACTTCTCGAATAGATTTGGCACCCGTCATTAGCATTACTAGTCTATCGAGACCAAAGGCCAAGCCACCATGTGGAGGACAACCAAATTTCAATGCATCTAATAAAAAGCCAAACTTGCTACGAGCTTCTTCATCCTCAATACCCAGTATCTCGAACACTGTCTTCTGCATTTCGCCATCATGAATACGGATTGAACCGCCCCCTAGCTCCGTTCCATTCAAGACCATATCGTAGGCTCTCGATAATGCTTGTGCAGGATTCGCTTTCAAGTCTTCAGGACTACATGACGGAGCAGTAAATGGGTGATGAATTGCGGTTAATCCACCGCCTTCTAATTCTTCAAACATTGGAAAGTCTACAACCCACATTGGTGCCCATTCGCAAGTATACAAATCTAGGTCTTCGCCGACCTTACAGCGCAATGCGCCTAACGCTTCGTTAACAACCTTAATGGTGTCGGCACCAAAAAACACGATGTCGCCGTTTTGAGCACCAAGTTTGTCCATGATTGCGATGGCAACCTCTTCGCCCAGAAACTTAACGATAGGTGACTGCAGGCCTTCGGCACCTTTTTCAAGCTCATTGACTTTAATCCACGCTAAACCGCGCGCACCATAGATTGCGACAAATTTGGTGTAATCATCAATTTGCTTACGAGATAGCGATGCGCCACCGGGAACCTTTAATGCCGCGACCCTTCCTTTTGGATCTTTAGCCGGCCCTGCAAAGACCTTGAAATCAACGCCTTCCATTAAATCTGCTACGTCTACTAGCTCTAAAGGAATACGTAAATCTGGCTTGTCGCTACCGTAGCGATTCATTGCTTCGGCGTAACTCATTTGAGGAAATTCACCCAGGTCGATATCCATCAAATCCTTGAACATATCGCTGGCAAGCTTTTCCATCATCGACATTAATTGTTCTTCGTTCATGTACGAACATTCGACGTCAATTTGAGTGAATTCAGGTTGACGATCTGCTCGTAAATCTTCATCTCTAAAGCACTTAGCAATTTGGTAGTATCTGTCTACACCTGAGACCATCAATAGTTGCTTAAATAATTGAGGTGATTGCGGTAACGCAAAGAAACTGCCTTCATTAGTTCGACTAGGAACCAAGTAATCTCTTGCACCTTCTGGAGTCGCACGGGTTAGAATAGGCGTTTCGACATCCATAAAACCATTTTGATCCATAAAGTTTCGAATATAAGTCGTTACTTTAGATCGAAACATTAGCTTGTTTAACATTTCAGGGCGGCGTAAATCCATAAAACGGTATTTCAAGCGGGTATCTTCACCGACATCGACATACCCATCTAACGGAAACGGAGGCGTTTCTGCAGCATTCAAAATAGTGAGCTCTTTTCCAAGAATTTCGATTTTTCCTGTTCGCATGTCGGCGTTAACCGTACCATCTGGCCGTGCCCTAACAATGCCTTTTATTTGAAGAACATATTCACTTCTTACACGTTCGGCACTAGCGAAACTCTCTACCGTATCTGGGTCAAATACAACTTGCGCAATACCTTCTCGGTCTCTCATATCAAGAAAAATCACTCCCCCATGATCTCTTCTACGATGAACCCACCCACAAATAGTAACTTCTTGAGATATCTGTTCTTCGTTTACTGAACCGCAATAATGGCTACGCATAGTTTGTTCTCACTTAAATGCATTGGTGCAAGATTAGTTGTTATTCAATGTAACTCAGCTCTAAAGAGCGCCGATTATGCGGCAGAATTACTATTGTCTTTTTTATCTTTGGGCTGATTGGTCAAATTTTTCTTTTTGCCGGTTTTGAAATCTGTCTCATACCATCCAGTGCCAGATAGGCGAAAACCAGGAGCAGAGATACGCTTTGAATATTGATCAGAGTTACATTCTGGGCAAGCTGTTAACGGCTGGTCATTTATCTTTTGCAACTCTTCTCGCTCTAGCCCACAAGACTTACACGCATATTCATAAATTGGCATACTACACTCAAAATAAGCAGATTTTAAAATTGGCGCGTAGTATATACAATTTGAACGTTAAAATCAGTGTTACAGAAACCAAAAAACCCGGCAAAAGCCGGGTTTTTACATACAAGTCAACAATTAATGACCGGTAATTATCCGGTTGGTATAAACATTCATGTCAGTCCAATATTGACTTCCAATAGATACACGCTCATCTCCAAAGCTCATATGTTCAATATCCATATCCCCTTGGAAGCGATTAAACATTGCAACACCATCGTGATATGGATCTTCAGATACGGCTAATAAATGAGGCTTTAACACAGCTTCATTAACCGCAAAGATTTGTGTATTTGTTTGTGCGTAACCTTGAGATTCAGCACCGCCTGCTCCTCCATAATCCTCCTGCGTCAAATAATCAAACATCTGGTGATCACCACGATGATTGTGGATTTGCATACCTTCATAGCGTATTCCCGCTATCTTAAAGTCATATTCCATTTCAGTTACTTTGAAATTAGAATTGACCTTGATCTTACTCGCAGCATACCCACGACCTGTCTCAGTAAAGTTACCTTGAGAGCCAAACCTTCCATCATAAGTACCAAAACCATTACCATTATTCTCAATCAACATGTCAAAGCCACCAAAATAGCCTTCCATCTTAAAATTTTCAATGATCGTCGTAGAAACAGAACCGCTATCGATGAAAGCTTCAGAGTCGTTTTGACCGGCACCAAGCGCCACTCTTACATCATCACCTGCGTTGTAGGACGAATCCTTAATCTTAAAGGCATCCATTTCAATACCGAAATCTGCGATTGTTTGCGATGTGCCGTTATCCGTCGCACTCTTATCGATCGGCTTCGCATGTATCACTAGGTCACCGTCGCCAGCCGTAAACTCACAGCCCGCAGTGCCGCCTAACGGGGCCGAACCACATGGGTTTGTGCCTGCAAAATCACCCCACGCCCACATAAATTCATTGTCGGCCGCATAAAATGGAACACCTCCGAATACAAACAGTAACTGACCGTTCGTTGATCCATCTCCCGCCACGTCAATTTCGACTCTGACGTTATTCAGCATGTTGCTTCCGCCAGCATTATCTGTAAGTAAGTCACCAGTAGGATCTGGCACTGCTTCATTATAGTTAACGCCCTCATCATAAGTGGTTCCTACATCGCCACCCTCTCTAACGCCAAAACCATTAATAAACGAACCCGTTCGATCCATCCCGCCAATGGTTAAACCTTGCATGACAATTGAGCCACCATCTTCGTACATAAACTCACCAATATCGATACCAAAGGCGAGGTCTAATGTTATACCTTTCTTACCAGTTACATCTGATAATTGGTCATCATCTATCATTTTCAATTCAGCAAAAGATTGGCTTGCCATTAGCCATAAAACCGATACCACTGAAACTCGCTTCATTATTGTATTCATTTCGGCTTTCCTTGTTCGTTGTTGTTCTAATTCTTATTTATATATTACGCATCTAGTATTGGGTTAAAGTGAATCTATGTTCATTTCTTGACACCCAGATGCTAAAAAAGCCATCTCACTAATGAGACGGCTTTTTCATCATACTAAACTATACTTTCGTATCGTTAGTCCAATCTAAGTAAGTTCTACTTAGTGGCCACGGATAGTCAAGTTAGTAGTAGAAAGGATATCAGTCCAGTATAGAGAACCGATTGATACACCTTCGTCACCGAATGAAAGAGCTTCAATAGTCATGTCGCCTTTGAATTCAGTGTTAATTGCAACACCATCAACATACGGGTCTTCAGGAAGAGCCAAACGAGCAGCGTCAATAACAGCTTCGTTAACTGCGAAGATAGTACGACGAGACTGTGCGAACTCAACAGCTGAGTTGCCATCTAGGTCTGTAAGGTCACCACGACGGTTGTTGATTGTCATGCCAGTGATCTGTACAGCAGCGATATCGATATACACGTCTAGATCAGTTACTTCGAAGAAAGTATTCCAATGGATCTTAGAATCTGCATCGCCACGTCCAGTACCTGCACCGAAACCGTTACCGTGGTTCTCAATAGAGATATCCATTGAACCAAGGTAGCCGTTAACACTCAAATCAGAGATCAAAGTTGTTGTATTTGGCGTTGAATCAGTGATCAAGTTCATTGAAGCTGTAGCTGCAGTAACTGTAGCATCATCAACAGACTTAGAACCTACTGTGTAGCCAGTTGCCGCAAGACCGATAGCACCAATGCTTTGATTGAAATCGACCGCGTGACGTACAACGTTACGTGCAGTAGCGTAAGTAACGCTAGTCATTGATGCTGTTCCGCCTGCGCCATCTGAACCAGTACTGTTCAAATACGCTTGCAAACCACCACCATACTGCCATGCGTCTGTAAATCCGAAGTGAATTACTAGATCGCCGTCACCGTATGACTTACGCTCACCAATAGCAGCACTGTTTACAGCATCGATGTTACCAGCTGCAGAAAACATGTCTGCATCAGCGTTTGAGAATACGCCGTAGTGTATCTTAGCAAGATCTACAACTTCTGAATTACCATAGTTCATTAGGTTATCAGGTTGACCGTTTGTTAGCTCAACTGCGCCAGAACCAGCAACGTCTAATGTGATACGTACGTTATCTAGTAAACCACTAGCATTAACGTTGTGTGTAGCGTTAGTGTTGTTACCAAGAGAAAGATCTTGGAATACAACAAAACCAGCATCTTCGTATGCGAATTCGCCGATAGTGTGCTTAGTTTCTAGGTCAATTGTTAAACCCTTCTGACCAGTCAATTCACCCATTGCTGAATCGTCTAGAGCTTTAAGTTCAGCTTGTGCGCCAGCAGAGATAGCAGCGATTGTAGAAACTAATGCAATTTTTTTCAGGCCTTTCATATTATTCTCCTAAAGTTTAGGTTGTGCTTGAGTAAACTTATTGTTTATCTCTCACACGTTTTTTGATTTATATGTTTTCATTTTTGCCAGCGAACGTTATTGGCCGCCAGTGAGATAATAATATGGGTTTAATGTCTTGCTTTCCGTGAATTCAATCACAAATTGTTACTCGTCGTAACTTTAACCTTGATATGTAGCGTTATTTAACCGCAGTTAACAATTGCCTATAGCTATTAGACATTTATCCGGGTTTACACCGTATAGAAGGTATAGAAGGTATAGAAGGTATAGAAGGTATAGAAGGTATAGAAGGTATAGAAGGTATAGAAGGTATAGAAGGTATAGAAGGTATA
>ENA-OSET01003251-OSET01003251.1-sediment-metagenome-genome-assembly--contig:-NODE-3251-length-15099-cov-26.172480_pt1 | contig 15099 bp, 17 predicted proteins | sample MGYA00237882_ERZ534229 | MGnify/ENA primary metagenome ERZ534229 (study PRJEB26408, sample SAMN06266212) | sediment metagenome | isolation source: Hudson Canyon methane seep mesocosm | place... | reverse complement strand
ATATTTTAATTAATGCTTTTTAATTAAAGACTTATACGTTTTTGTTATATAGATATTTCAAGGTTTTATTTTGAACGGCGTTGGCGAACTGCTTCGGCAAGTTCCCGTAATAATACTTCACTATTATCCCAAGCCATACATGCATCAGTAATACTTTGACCATAAACTAATGGTTTGTCAGCTTCCGTATTTTGGCGGCCAGCAACAAGGTTGCTTTCAAGCATTAAGCCCATAATGCGTTTTTCGCCATTAGCGATCTGATCTGCCACATCACGGCAAACCACTTCTTGTTGTACATGGCTTTTACCGCTATTTGCATGACTGCAATCAACCATGAATAAGGCTTTTTGCCCTGTGCGACCAATCGTTGCAGCAGTTTCTTGAATACTAGCTGCATCATAATTAGGTGTTTTACCACCACGTAAAATGACGTGACAATCAGGATTACCAGTTGTTGAGAAAATAGCTGAATGCCCTGCTTTAGTCAAAGACATGAAGTGATGTGGTTTTGAGGCTGACATGCAGGCATCGACAGCGATTTGCAAGCCACCATCTGTCGCATTTTTGAAACCAACAGGACAAGATAAACCAGATGCTAATTCACGGTGAGCTTGGCTTTCAGTAGTACGGGCGCCAATAGCACCCCATGAAATAAGATCAGCAATATATTGAGGGCTAATTAAGTCTAGGTATTCGCTACCAGTGGGTACACCCATTTCAGCAAGATCGAGTAATAATTTACGAGCGAAATGAAGACCGTCATTAATCTTGAAACTACCATCAAGATAAGGGTCATTGATTAAACCTTTCCAACCAACAACAGAGCGTGGTTTTTCAAAATAAACTCGCATGATGATATGTAGGTCATCTTTTAATTCTGTAACAAGAGGTTGTAGACGTGCAGCATATTCACGAGCAGCATCAGGATCATGAATAGAGCATGGACCAACAATAACGACTAATCGGTCATCATCACCATGAACAATCTTCTGTGTCATTTGACGTGCATTAAACACGGTTTCTGATGCGTGATCAGTAATAGGTAACTCTTCGTGTAACTGAGCCGGAGGAAGCACTTCCTGCATGCCAGAAATACGTAAATCGTCGGTGCTGTAAAGCATGAAACCAAATACCTAGAAAAAATCAAACAGATATTCTACCCGTTGACTGTCTTTTCCGCCATGTTTCTTCATCTTTTATTCGAGTATAAATTACTAAGATAGGCATTTTTATGACACCTAAGTGGCATAGTAAATGCTTGATTAAGTTTTAAAATGTAAGAGAAATAATAGTTAACCATGAAAAAAATAGGATTGATATGGATATTGTAAAGTCAATAAGAAAAGGCCAAGACAAAGGTCACTTTAGGCGCGCTGATTTATTTAATAAGTTGGAATTCACGGTTCGTCAGTTTCCAGAAGTTATCAATAAAAAAATAGCTGATGCTCTGAAAGTGATTTTCCCACTAAGTCGGCATCTACATTTTTTTGATGATACTCATCATAAACCTGATTTTTTTGAGAAATCAGATGCTTTGAAGACTGTTTATCAACGCCTAAACAATCAGTTGGGTGAAGAAAGTTATGTTGGCGAATGGTATACAGTAGATCAAGCGGTTATTGATCAATTTGCACAAGTAACGGGTGATCAGCAATGGATTCATACAGATCCAAACCGAGCAAAAAATGAGTCACCTTTTAAGACAACTATTGCTCATGGTTTCTTGACATTAGCTTTGGTGCCTCTACTTACCGGAAGTATTGATCCTAAAAACAACCTTTATCCTGAAGCGAGAATGGTGGTGAATTGTGGACTTAATCATGTACTTTTCCCATATCCAGTCAAAGCTGGAAAACGAATTAGGGCGCGTACGCGTGTCATAAAACTAGTACCAATGAAAAGAGGACTGGAAGTGGTACGGGAAGTCAGAATTGAAATTGAGAATAGTACAAGAGCTGCTTGTATTACAGAAGCTGTACTACGGTTATACTTTTAGAACACATTAACTTATCAATGCGATGATGGGTGTTAAGTTTGAGGCCAAGGAATATAGAATGGTCAGCTATAAGATTTAGAGCGATTGTATAGAATATTGGACCTAACAGATTCAAATATCTGCTAGGTCCAAACTATATCTAGTTAATGCAAGGTGTGACGTTGATTAGATAGGCGAAGTGAATAAATCAGCATTTAACCATAAATGAACCCAAATACTTGCTGCATAACCTAAGGCGATAGCCCAAATCCATTTTAAATGCGCCATAAAGGTATAAATACCACGGGCTTGACCCATTACGGCTACACCTGCAGCAGAACCAATAGATAATAATGAACCACCCACACCGGCTGTTAGCGTCACTAACAACCATTGACCAAGATCCATATTTGGCATCATAGAAAGAACAGCAAACATTACCGGGATGTTATCGATAATGGCTGACAAAATACCGACTAAGATATTGGCATTTGTTGCACCTAAATCGCCGTACATTAACTGAGAACCAACTGTTAAATAGCCGATAGTACCCAAGCCACCAACACATAAAATGATGCCGTAGAAGAACATTAATGTATCCCACTCAGCACGCTCTAATTGTTGGAAAATATTAAACGGCGGCTTATGCCCCTCAACACCTTCTACAGTTAAGGGTGTTTGACCATCATCAATTAAAGTAGATAGGGCGCGTTGATCACGCCTTTTAATTGTATAGCCATACAGTTTTAAAATACCTAAACCTGTCATCATGCCAATAACGGGTGGTAAATGTAGGAAGTTATGAGCACATACTGCCATGGTGATAGTTAATAAGAATAAACCTACGATGACTAGCGCACCTTGCTTCATCGTAGCCGTTTCATTTAAGGCTTTAGGTTGTTCTTTTGGTACAGCAAAAGACATGATAACGGCAGGAATAATCCAGTTAACGACAGATGGGACGAATAATACGAAGAACTGTTGGAAATCAACTACACCTTTTTGCCAAACCATTAAGGTAGTGATATCACCAAATGGGCTGAATGCACCACCGGCATTGGCTGCAACAACAATATTGATACATGCTATTGCAACAAACTTGTGGTTAGTGCCACCAACAGCCATAGCTACTGTTGCCATCAACAATGCGGTTGTTAAGTTATCAGCGATAGGGGAAATAAAGAACGCTAAAACACCCGTTAACCAGAAGATTGTACGCAGTGTGAAACCTTGATTGACTAACCAGCTACGAAGAGCATCAAATACACCACGTTCGCCCATTGTGTTTATATACGTCATTGCAGCCAGTAAAAATAGTAACAACTCGGCATATTCAAGGAGATTATGTCGAATCATAATTTCAGCAGTGTGGTGGAATGCTGTGTCTTCTTGGCCAGCATAGATTACTGCAATCATGGCCCAAATAAGGCCGGCCGCGACCATCACAGGTTTTGACTTTCGCATATGAATCTCTTCTTCTGCAATAACCAGAATATAGGCTAATACGAAGACAACAATAGATGCGTAACCAACCCAATGAGCGGTTAGATCCAACATCTTAACATCGCCAGATGCAAATGAAATTTGAGGGAAAGCAAATAATAACAAGCTGAAAATTAGTGTAGTTATTAATGATTGCTTAGATTGCAGTTGTTTCAACATGGAAATCCTTTATATGAAAGGGCAGGTTCTAAAAGCGATAATGATACCGTGGCGCTAGCCTATGTGGAAGGTACTAAGGGAATTTATTTCATTATTGTATGATAAAAGCCTTTAGATGCATCTTCAACCAAGTCAAATACATGCTCAAAACCATTAACGCCACCGTAATAAGGGTCAGGAACATCTTGTTCACTACGCTCAGGTGCATAATCTAAAAAAAGTTCTACTTTATATTGATGTTCACTTGGGCTTGCGGACATAAGAAGTTGATAATTATCACTATCCATAGCTAAGATATGATCAAAATAGTCAAAATCTGCAGGGGCTACTTTACGTGCACGAATGTTAGAGAGATCAACTCCTCGACCACGAGCTGTTTGTTGTGAACGTGAATCTGAAGGTTCACCAATATGATAAGCGTGTGTACCTGCTGAATCTACTAAGAAATGATCATGCTTCCCCATGTCTTTAATCACTTTGTTAAAGACGCCTTCAGCGGTAGGTGAGCGGCATATATTGCCCATACACACGAATAACACTTTTATTTGTTTATGGTTGTTCATTATTGTATTCTTTATCAATTGCTTATGGTTTATATTGCTATTATATACTTGAGTGTATAACCTTGTGTATACCGTTGTATTCCACACAAAGTTCCACACAAGGTAGGTGTAAAATGAACAAGCGAGATATAGAGCGCCTCACATACTCAGGCCACGATAAAGACCATAGCCTTGGGAATGGATTATATGTGAAGGTGCGTAAGACTTCCAAGACATGGGTATTCAGAACCAAGGTTGGAGGCAAGACTCGCGTTAAGACTATAGGGACATTTCCCGATGTATCAATTGCAGACGCGTTGGCTGTAGCGATAGAGTTGAAACGTACAGCAGGTGAAGTCAATGACATCGTGACTATGTCCGCATATATTGACACATATTATAAGGAATCAATCCTAGGTTCTCACAATAAGTACAAAAAACCACATAAGCGGCCCGAGCAAGCATTACGCTATTTGGAGATAATCAGGAAAAAATTTGGCTTAAGAAAATTAGATAACATTTCAAAGAGTGAGTTGAATGACTTTATTCGCGATTACAGCCGTCGAGGTGCTCGCACTGGAGATGTGATGCGAGTGCATTTATCAAGCGTGTTTGCTGATGCATTTGAATGTGGGAAAATATCGAATAACCCCATGGCTGGAATCACCTCTAAAGCAAGTGGCTATGCTCCTGTTTCACGTCATCGTGTACTTAACGATGAAGAAATTAAGTTAATTTTTAAATCGAACCACAAAAATGCCAGAGTGCTAAGGATTTTACTACTAACGGGTCTTAGAATATCAGAAGCACAACAAGGGTATCTAGATGGTGAGTTATTTCGTATTGACGACTCGAAGAACGGAAAGCCACACTGGGTCTACTTAACTAAGTTGGCGAAGCAACAGTTCCCGCTACCAGAATGCACGCAAACGAATATACAAGCATGGTTAAAGCGCTGGCTGATTCGCGAGGGTATAGATCCTCGCTTCACACCTCATGATCTGCGCAGAACATTTAATACTCGGCTAAATGATGCCGGTGTTGAACCTTACATAGTTGAAAAGCTATTAAACCATAGCCTTGAGGGCGTGATGGCTGTGTATAACAAAGCTGAGTATGCAGAACAGAGGATTGAAGCGGCAAAGATGATGGAGCGGCTTGTTGTAGACGTGTCAGGTCTCGAGACTGTTTAACCTAGGTGTTATTTCAAAATAATTGAAAGAGAGATAAAAAACATGAAGCAGAAGAATACAAGAATGGTTGGAAATACGAATAGGCAGTACAACGCTATTGTTGTGCAAAATGAACCTGAAGTAGTTGAGACTGGCCTGGAAGAAATATTTACATTAATTAACGGAATAAAAAAACATGAAGAGTTAGAGGTGATAAGAATACTTGATAGTGCGGAGCAATGGGCCCGGTTAGAATTATGCGGGAATAACTGCCAATTGGATAAGAATGTACTTAGCTTAAATCATGAGAAGGAAGAGGCTAGGCTGGCGTGGTTTGCTTTTAATTTGCTCGATAACGTGGAGGGCGTGCGTGAGGCTATAAGAGTAGAAGATGTGAACGGCACTGCTTATCACAGCATGACTCTGATGAACCATGTATTGAATATGACTCTTATGGGGGTAGAGCATGAAATACTTATTGGGGCGGAAGTTAAAAAAAACTGGGATGACTTGAAGACGTACACTGATGAAGAAAAAGTAGAGTGGGTTGAAATACTTGAAAAAGAAGTGTGCGATAGCACATCATTAACAACGCCAGAGCTAGTGAAAGCAATCATGGACGCTTTTGAATACGGTGAAAACGCAAACAGGTCCGTATCTGATTTTGTGAGAGCATGGAGGAAGAAAGAAAAATATTAAAATTTATTTAACTTCCAAGGTATCGCATGGAAGCTGGATATGTGGAAAATAGGTAACCGTCGAAGTTAATAACCGCATACAAGCGACTACGGCAGCTTGTAAATAAAGTGCAGTTAGATATTTTAGAGGGTTACATCGTGAGCACATTCACACAACACAAATTATGCTACACCATCGCCGAGGCGGAATACGAGTTAGGCATTTCTCACGCTAAGTTGTACGAATTAATTCAAAAGCACAAACTAAAAACCTACATGGTTGGTCGTCGTCGGTATATTTCTCTTGGTGCTATGAATGACTTCATTAGTGCTAGAGAAGCGGAGGCTATTTAATGTCTCCTCTCACTGTTTACAGCAAATCCGTAGATGACATCCCTAAAGAACCGAGTATTGAAAGTGCATTCAGTTTTTTAGAGTTGCCAGAAGTAACGCTTACCTCAAAACAAATTAAACGTTTTGAGCGATTATGCAAAAAACTAGGTATTTCACACGAACCCTTCGACCCATCAGACCTAGATGAACTCAAATCGCTAGTTAAAGCCATACAGCGACAGGTAGTTTTTGATAATCACCAAATCCTATCCTCAGCTAGTATAAGGGACTTATCCAGTCTTACAGGAGCTATTACATCACTGTTGAGATTATTTACAGCATCACAAAAGACGATTGATGACGCAAAGGCAATTCAAAGTCTTTTTAATGCTGTAATGTCAACGATATCCATCCTTCCTGAAAAATATAAAAAAGTTTTCTGGACGGAACTTGAGCAACCAAAATATGGGTTTGTTGATACCTTGGAAGTAAATGGAGGTGATAACCATGGATAAAGAATTAGGTTACTTAAAGTGTAAGACATACAGCTCTGATTTGGATGAGAAGTACTATTCATACTGTCGAATGGCAGGGATTTTTTTTATTGTGGTTAGGGTGCGATATGGTGGTGCTGATGTTGAATGGGACTATGCGTGTAATAGGCAGCATAATGCTTTAATTAATATTGGCACTGATGTCTTAATTGAAAGGTTTAAGGAGCTTCATGAGAAGTATTCAACTGGATATTTTTCACCTGAAAGGTACGGTGCGTTTAGTCATAATGGCAAAATACCTGATCTGACTGTTGAATCTGCTGGCAAGCTAGCTTCTGAGTTGAATATCTTCTTGCAGGATGTGCTCCAGCAATACGAAAGAAAGGATATTCATCATGGAAAGTAAAAGTGATGATGCTTCAGGAAATACAATTACTTTCACAGTATTTACTTCTATGACGACAGAGCTGAACAAAAAGTTTTCTCGTGTTGAGAATAAAATTGTTAAATCATCGATGGCCACAATGTCTAAAGGTACGTATGCAACTCAGACTGTAAATGGACCAGAAGAGCTTAATGAGTTTTTAAATAATTTAAAGTCGAATCAAGCTGTATCGATAGGTATTTGTAATAAAGGACCTTCAGGCAAGATAAAATCAAAAAAATCGCAGCAAAAAGGTGCGATTACTAGAACAAAAGATAACTTTGAATATTCTAATTGTTTCATCTTTGATATTGATGACTCAACGCTAACTATAGATGAAGTCATTCCGACCTTATGTCAAATTGACCCAAATCTGATAAATGCCGATATTCTTGTTCGTGCTTCTTCCTCCTACGGTGTATACAAGGAAGGTGATAAGCCTAATGTCGAAATGTGTGGATATCATGTCTGGATTTTAGGAGTTAAAGACCCTAGTGATATAGCTCGCTACGGACAAGCCTTTGCCAAACTCTGTTGGCTGAAAGGGAATGGACACATAATAATCAGTAATAGTGGGTCGATGCTGGTTCGTCAGCTTATTGATGCTTCTGTTTTTAGTCCTGAACGGCTTGTTTTCGAAGCATCACCAACATTAGCTCCAGGTATTAAACAGTTAGAACGTCCCTGTAGAATTCAGCGAGGTGCGAGTCATGTTTGATACATCTAACTTAGTGTTAGCTGAAGGTCAAGATGCTGAGTATGAGCCTTTAGTGAGTGCTGCGAAAGTAAAAATCAAACCTGAAACAGAAAAGATAAAACGGCTTTACATCAAAGAAAAAGTATCTGAGCTTGTGAAGCGTGGAGTTGATGATGAGGTTGCTGTAACCCAGGTAACAGCTTCACTGGAGTCTGGAGAGTTATACGGGCATCAATTACTTCACTTTCAGGAGCATGGTGTAGTTTCTGTTTCAGACGTGTTAGCTGAACCGTATAAATTTGATGAATGTTCTCTGGCTGACCCGCACGAGCCTGAATACCACAATAACGACAAGTCAGTAGCTAAGCTCTTCGTAAACACTATGACCGTCAATTCTATGGCTCATGGTGGTCGTACGTTTTCATTGCGTGAGACTCCAGATACTATGGTTGAAACATGGTTAGCGGCTACTAAGATTGCCGAAAGTATTGAATATATACTATCTAAAGTACTACCCGGCTTTGATATTGATAATGCTGAGATTAGCGTTGGAGCGATAAATAAAATTGTTAGTCTGACGTTTTGGGATGCGAACAAGAGTAGGTTCTTTTCACTATCTAAAGAGAACGTACTAAATGCGTATTCCAAACCTAATGGTTTCAAGCTTTTATCTAAGGTGAATGGCAGGGTTTTTGATGAAGAGATCTTGCGTGAACGTGCAGAATTAACAGAGATGACTAAGGGTGAAATTAACGCCTTTATTCGCGGTTGTGAGAACCAAGTTCTTGACCACCTCGAAATACACAATCAGCGTGCAACACTAGAAATGCGTGTCGATATGTTTGCCAGAAAACCTCGTATAGAAATGCAAGTTGATAAAGCTCGTATTGTATTCGTACACCAACCTTACGAGGTTAGGGGGGATGTAAATAATGAAATCATTGCTGACTACAAGCAACATTTCCCACTAATTGATGAAGTTATTTCTTTTATCATCGCCGGTCGATTTACACGCGACCGTAAGCAATGCTACGTCTGGTTTTTGTGTCCATCCGACTGGGGTAAAGGTTTCTTCATGGGGTTATTGAAAGATCTAAATGCCTCGGTCGAATTATCAGTCAAAGAGATAGAAAAAATATTCGAGGGTGGACCTGTTGGACGCTCAACGGCTGAGTTTAAAAGCTCATTGGTTTTGGTAGTAGATGAGTTCAAAACAGTTAAATCTGAAGTCAAACAGTTGCAATCAACGATGACTATTTCACCCAAGCACCAACTCAGCATCGAAGTTGAAATTTTCACCAAGATTTTCCTCTCTGCTGAATCTGTCGATTCACTGGTTGGGGATGCGGGTGTCGAAGATCAGTTTGTTAATCGTTTCAGCATGTTGAATTTATCGGGTAATTTAACAAAACGAGAGGTATTCAGTTGTTATGGTTCAGGGCGTTATTTTGATTCTGTACTTGCGTATATGGCAACAGAGTTCAACTCACGGATCTCGCATTACCAGTCACTAGGAAAGGCTGCTGCGGAAAAGGAAGCGGAAGAGTACATAAATGGATTCGTAAGCAGGCATGGTATGGCGAACAGCCATAAGAGACTATCAGAATCAATTCCTGATATTGCGAGGGATTTTGTACGTGAGATATATGAGTCAACTTTAACTTACAAATATGATGGTGTATTAGCCGGTAGAGGGATTTTGGATTATGAATCCCTTTATCTTTGTAATGCAACTAAAGCATTTGAAGATTGGGTAAAGGCTAACTACGGACAAAGTGAACTGGTAATGATTAGAAAAAAACGTCAACAAGTATTTGAGGCTATGTCCTTAGATGGTAAAGGCATCTCAAAGCATCGAGTTGATGGTACTCCACGAGATGCGATTAAAGTTCGATATGAATTGTATGATTCCTTAATCGAGGGAAGTTCGGTTGTTCGGTCGTTCGGTTAGTGTTCGGTTGACTGCCGAACATGTAAACCGTTGATGTGCATGGTTCTAAGGTTCATGTTCGGTTGTTCGGTCTTTTTTTTTATATATTTAGTAGAGAAAAAATTAAAAAATATAACAACAGAATATACAGGGGTAATAAATAGGCAAGAAATCACCGAACAGCCGAACATTTCACCTAAACCCGCATACAGACTTAGTCTAGCTATTCGGTTAGTTGCCGAACAGCACCGAACAAGTTAAGTCTTGACGAACAACAGCATAAACAAACACTGTATTAGGTAAGGTAAAAACAATATGACAAACACATTATTAAAACCAGAACCACTGAAGATGGTCTGCATTGACGGAAAACTGGAAACCAATCGGGAAGATGGAGCCAATGGCATCCCAGAAGCCAGTCAGTTGATGTTCGGGGTAGAAAGTGAAGATGTCTTCACAGTCCTGCTTCGTCAAACCATTGATACTTTACCGAGCACAATAGATAAAGATACCAATGTGAACGCAGTAATGGCAATGCTGTTAGATTTACATCCCCAAGACGCAATGGAGGGGATGCTTATCACCCAGATGATTGCTGTACACTCACAAGCAATGGAATGGAGCAGGAGGGCCGTTATACCTGAGCAGACTGAAAAGGGTATTGAAATGAATGTTGCAAGGGCAACTAGGCTGATGCGAACGTTTACATCCCAAGTGGAAGCATTGCAGAAATACCGTAACAAAGGCAAGCAAACCATTCAAGTGCAACACATCAATGTGCAGTCAGGAGGGCAAGCTATTGTAGGAGATATCCAAGGAGGGGGAGGGTAATGGGGAAGTGGCGCGGTTTACCACATGAGCCAATACACCTATGTGGAGCAAAGGCTAAGCACAATGGTAAGCCGTGTAGACAATTTGCAATGAAAAATGGACGTTGCTATTACCATGGTGGTCGATCTACTGGCCCTAAAAAGCCAGCAGTCAAGCATGGGCAATACACTAAAGAATCAATTGAGCTTCGAAAGCAGAGTGCTAAATTGGTGCTGCAGTCAAAGAAGCAGATAAAAGAAATGGTAACGTAGATACTCAAAGTCCATATTTGACGTGATGATTTAGGAGGGGATGTATTGTTATTCAGGGAAAGAATATGATGCCTCCTTTATCCCGCCCTGTCACTTGTTAATCCCTTTTGTTTCAATGGTGTATGTGAGTTTTGTGGTATAATTATCATAAAGCCCGCGAGGTGAATTATGAGCACTCTTTTACCATTTTCAAACACATATAACTGGACAGACGCTGATATCAGCAATGCTGAGTCCAAACTCCACCAGCATCAATCGACAACCCCATTTGATATCTATGTCAAACAGAGTAGTGAGCTTGCCTTAGAGCGGCAACGTAAGCCTCAACGGGATGCAATAGTCAAACCCCTGATGCCAACACTAGAGCGAGATGAAGCTCATGCAGAGGTCAGTTACGGCCCCTTACTGAATGATTACCTAGAACTACGACTAGACTCACTCATTACCTGGCAGCCAATAACCATTGCCCAAGTTGAAAATGTGATTACTTTAGCTCGACTAATCTTCAGAAGAAGACTCGTACATCAAGAATCTAAGCTATATCACAATGAACAAATTAAGCGTCGTAAAGAGCTTGATGAAATCAGCAAGCTAAACAGAGAAATAAATAGACTCACAGCATCTATGAGCAATGAAATATCACACCAGGCGAGGGCCTTGTCATGAATAATACTGTAATTCAACCATTAGAAACGGCAATTGAGACATTAGAAATGTCACAAGCTCACCTTACTGAAGGTATGCAATCTAGGTTGCAAGCATTACTGCCTGATAATGGGGATGTCATTGAACCTGAAATTGAGCCATTCGAGATCGATGACTTAACGGAAATGAAGGCCTTAGTTAAAAATATTCAAAAGCAAGTCGTAAATGACCGTGGCGAGATATTATCAACAGCGACAATAAGGGACTTATCCTCACTAACAGGCTGCATTACATCATTGGTTCGTTTATTCAAAGTAGAGCAATCAAGCATTGATAATGCTAAAGAGATAGATGAGATTTTTAATGCTTGTATGGCCTCACTATCTAAGCTAACACCGGAACAACAAGCCCCATTCCTACTCGAGCTCTCAGATCCAAAGTGGGGTATGCTTCGATGACTTCCAAAGTAACAATTTTAATTAACTAAATCCACGTTATGGTGAAAGGAAATGAAAAAACAACAATATTACATGAAACTTGATAACAGACTTTTTTGCAGCGATGGAATCGCTAACCGTTGGTACAATCATTGTCTACAACACGGCATACCGTACATTCTAGTAAAGGTAAATGGTAAGAAAGCAAATATCGAGTGTGATTTTATTACGCTTGAATCAGCTATGGATGATGTATTGCAACAAAACCACCAAAAAATAAAAAGCCAGGTCATACAAATGTTGGAGCAATATGCTCACGGCTCTAGAGCAAGCTACAGTATCAATTGGAGTACAATCACTTTAGAGGGTATACCGATGAGATCTGCCGAATTTATTGCTGAGAGTATTTTTAAGCTAATTGTGAGATTGCTTGGAGCTATTAAAGTGGCTAACATTTAGTGGGGATGAAAACTCCAGGTTAATATGCTAACTGTTTGGTGCCTTAATTTGGCACGCTTAAATGCAATGTTTCGATACCGTACTGACAGTCCGTTCAGTGCCAAAAGCCGCCATTCATTTAACGGAAGTTTTATGTTGTGGTGTGTAGATTTATGGCGACTCACAATCCCTTTGTATGATGTTTAAATACTGTAGATCCACCATATAATCAAAACCTCAAAACCTCAAAACCTCAAAACCTCAAAACCTTACAGTGTTGGGGGCATATTGACCATTACAGTACATTGTACTAAGGTCATGTTTATTGACAGCCTTATACTTCGACCATAAAAGGTTTATTAAATGGTAACCACTAAGCATAAAAGTGGAATAATCAAGCGCTTACCCTCATCAGAAGTTTGGGGTGGAGTAGTATTGTTACTATCCCTATCCCTAACCTATGAATTATGGCTCGAATCACATAATAAACTTGAACAATCACTACACTCCTATTTTGAGTTCAGAGCAAAGGAAACAGTCGAACTTATCGATCATAGATTGGATGCTTATACGCAGGTTATGCGAGGTGGATTGGGTCTTTTCAATGCATCGACATATGTTGACCGGCAAGAATTTCATGCCTATGCCGAATCACTTCATCTTGACGTTCAATATCCGGGAATTCAAGGTCTTGGCTACGCAGTAATTGTGCCGAAAAAAGACAAAGATCAACATACTGAAGACATTCGTAAAGAAGGCTTTCCTGATTACGCTATTTACCCTGATAACAACCCTGGTTACTACACTTCCGTCATTTATTTAGAACCCTTTGAAGATCGTAACTTACGAGCTTTTGGTTACGATATGTTTTCTGAATCTGTACGTAGAATAGCGATGGAACGAGCACGAGATAATGACGAAATATCTCTATCGGGTATGGTAAGACTAGTGCAGGAAACAGAAGAACAAGGACAAGCTGGTTTTCTAATGTATTTGCCTGTATATAAAAAAGGACTGCCACATGCGACTGTTGAACAGCGGCGAACTAATATTCACTCTTGGATTTATACCGTATATCGCATGGATGATTTACTAGAAGGTATAGGGGGGGAGCGGTCAGGTGATATAGATATTGCAATTTACGATGGAACAAATATATCGCCCAAGACAAAGATGAGCCGACATGGCCAAGTTCGATCCGCTACTATTCTGAATGACTTTCATTACAGCCATAACCTTAATATAGCAGGCCACTCTTTTACCATTGTTATTAATGCTCTACCTAGTTTATTGTCACGTCAAAACGCTACCGAGCCGAGAATAATTACTATTACTGGTGTAACACTCAGCTTTCTATTATTTTTTATCATTAAGGTGCTAATTCGAGCTAAGATTGGGGCTGAAAGGTTGGCGGAAAGTGAAAATCGCTTTCGCTTGATGTTTGAGCAGACAGCAGATGCATGGTTACTCCTTGATCCTAAATTAAGTTTATTCACGAGTGGCAATGCTGCTACGGCTGAGATGCTCGGTTTCAAAGAAGACACTCTAATATATCCTTTACATCCAGCTGAACTATCCCCTGAGTATCAGCCAGATGGTCGCAACTCAAAAGAGAAGGCTGAGGAGATGATTAAAATTGCGATACAGAACAAGTCTCACCGTTTCGAGTGGGCTCATTGCAGTAAGTATCGAGAAGACTTTCCGGTAGAAGTTTTACTATCACTTATCAAAATAGATCAGAAAGATATGCTCATAGTTGTATGGCGTGATCTCTCTAAATTAAAGCAGGCAGAGAAAATAACCCAAGAGACCAGTGAGCGTCTAACTAATGCTCTTAATGCAGGTCTAATGGGTACTTGGAATGTTAATTTGCGAACGGGGATAGATACGAGAGATGCACCGCTTAATAAACTTATTGGCTTATCGGAAAAATCAAGTACACAACCAGTAGAAGACTGGTTTAAATATGTCCACCCCGATGATGCTGACGAAATGAATTTAGCATGGGAACAGGCAATAAATTCTGAGTCTGGGCTGTATGAAACAGAACATCGTTTAATTCGTAAGGATGGGAAAGTCATATGGGTCTATGACCGTGGACAAATGATTCGTGACGGTAATGGTCAAGTAGAATATGCTGTTGGTGCTGTGGTGGATATTACTACTCGAAAAGAATCACAAGAAAAACTCCAACTTTCTTCTCGTGTATTTAACAGCACCAGTGAAGGCATTACCATTACTGATGCCAATAAAGTCATTATTGACATTAATCCTGCTTTTAGTGATATCACTGGCTACAGCCGTGAAGAAGCCATTGGGCAAAACCCCAGCATCCTCAGCTCAGGAAAACAAAGTCCAGAGTTTTATAAAGAGATGTGGCAGAAAATCAATGAGGAAGGCCATTGGCAAGGTGAAATTTGGAATCGTAAGAAAAGTGGTGAGGTGTATGCAGAATTACTCACTATATCTTCACTAAAAGATGCTAAAGGCAATATCACCAACTATGTTGGTGTATTTACCGATATAACACATAGCAAACTTCAGCAAGATGACATCAAGAAAATGGCTCACTATGACGCCCTGACAAACCT
>ENA-OSET01003250-OSET01003250.1-sediment-metagenome-genome-assembly--contig:-NODE-3250-length-15102-cov-4.036273_pt1 | contig 15102 bp, 12 predicted proteins | sample MGYA00237882_ERZ534229 | MGnify/ENA primary metagenome ERZ534229 (study PRJEB26408, sample SAMN06266212) | sediment metagenome | isolation source: Hudson Canyon methane seep mesocosm | place... | reverse complement strand
TTCTTTCATCTTTAAACGTTCCGAATATCCTATCCCAAATAATTAACACGCCACCGAAATTAGTATCAATTTGGTCGAGTCGACAGCCATGATGCACTCTGTGATGAGAAGGAGTATTAAAGACAAGTTCAAAAACACCTAAACGTTTTATCACTTCGGTATGAATAAAAAATTGGTAGGCGAGACTCAATTCGATTGCAATCATCACCCAGTTTTTGTCAAAGCCAATGATTGCTAGCGGTATCCACCATAATACCCAGCCAAAATTAATATCCAATAAAAAATTTTGACGCAAAGCTGTAGAAAAATTCATCCGCTTTGAAGAGTGATGTGTGACATGTACAGCCCAGAACCAACGAATCTTATGTAAACACATGTGATAGAAATAAAAGAAAAAATCTACCGAAACAAATAACAGCAATACGTTAATGAACGATATCTCGGCCTCAAACTGAAAGCCATACTGTTTTACAGTTTCATAAAAATACTGAATAAAAACAGCGATCGCTATCCCATCAAAGACCTTATAAAGGCCACCGGTCGCCATATTCGATATAGTTTCTTTAAAACAATAAACCTCAGTCCGACCTTTTCGCCAAAGGTACCAAGCCTCCAACAAAATAATGACTGTAAATAGCCCACCAAACACAACGATAAAACCTAAAGCATGGAGTACATCATTCATAATTCGAACCAAAGATAATTTATTTCATACAGAGTAATGGCTTCAATTAAGTTAATATTGACTTTTTAATGGTTTTTATTGACAATCTGCGCCACAATAGATTTTAGGTAAGGCCATTTCGTATGCTGAATGATTCTTTTATAAGCAGAGATGTTATCAGTTACTTGCAAAACTACCTGCAACGACAACAACTATCCTTCCCTAATTACCAAAAAAAATTAACGGCCTTACAACCTAAAAAACAAATGTCATTTGAACAATGGTGGCGCTTATTAGATGAACTTTCTACCCTACACCCACTGCCGGCTCTTGGCCTTGATATTGGTAAAACGGTTAAGGTAAAAGACTCGGGAGTTTTAGGGTATTTATTCAGAACCAGTTCAACTGTAGCCGAAGGCCTAGCATGCTTTATCCGCTTTCAACGCTTAATCTATGCAGGCAGTCTAGCGAGTTTCACACAAACAGACCAACAAACTGTAAGTGTAAGCTGGAACCCTGACCATGGATATTCTAGCCAGTTATCAGATGAATTTTTACTTTCAGCAATGGTGAACATAACGCGTGAAATAACCTCTCCGCAAACATTAAACCTAGCAGAAGTCTGCTTCACTCAAGCGCTTGAACCGCAACATATCGATATCTACGAGAACTACTTTGATTGTCCTATAAAAATTAATCAGCAGAAACTCACAATTTCTTTCCACCAAAGTACGCTTGCACAAGAAATAGTGCATCATGATGAAGCCTTACATTCCTTGTTAGGTAAACAGGCTGAAATACAACTGACTGAATTACCAGAAAGTGATCTCTTTCTGAGTGAATTGACAGATATGCTGATTAAAAGTTTACATGAAGGGTCTGCTGACGCATCAAGCGTTGCTAAAAAACTTAACATATCAGATCGAAGTCTTCACAGAAAATTGAAACAAAAAAAACGCATCTATCGAGATATTCTTAAGGATACTAGAAAGTTAATGGCGACTAATTATTTAGGCGATGAAAAACTCACCTTGGTCGAAATTGCACTTTTATTGGGATACAGTGAACAAAGTACATTTACAAGGGCGTTTCACACATGGTTCGGCTACTCACCACTCGCCTATAAAAAACGCTACCTTTAACCCTTTTGATAAGCCTTATGTATTTCATCAGCGATAACACGTAAACCTTTTTCTACAGAAGCCTTATCTTGAGAGTAAGTAATGCGTAAACACTCATTTTTGTGCGCCCATTCCTGGGTAGAATTATTAAAGCCCGGAAAAAAGTGATGCCCAGATACGATTAACACTCCCCTAACTTTGAGACGTAAATAGAGTTGTTCATTTGTAACAGGACAATTCTTTAACCATAACCACAGAAACATCGCGCCTTCCACTTTATGCAGAGAAAATGTAATACCTGATAATAATGACTTGAGAAGATTCTCTGCCCACTCGGCCTTTTGCAGGTAATAAGGTCGTATATAGTTTGTACTCAAGGTCAAAATTTCCCCTGACCTCATCAAATCCGTTGCCAACAGACTACCAAAGCTACCACTAGCTAAATTCAAAACAGCATTCATACTAGATAGCGCCTTAACAATCTTCTGATCAGCAATCACAATACCGGTTCTGGCAGCGGGTAAACCAAACTTAGATAAACTTAAGCAAAGAATTATATTCGAGTTCCATAATGGCCTTGCTTCAGTAAATATCAAATTTGGAAAAGGCGTACCGTAAGCGCCATCAATAATTAGTGGGACCTTGTTTTGTTTTGCGATGAGGTCCAATTTCGTCATTTCCTTATCGCTTAAAACATTCCCAGTTGGGTTTGTCGGTCGAGACACGCAAATTGCGCCCGTCTGCTCTGAAATGGCTAATTTTTCAAAATCTACATGATACTTAAAAGTGTCTGTATCAATTTGCTCGAAAGCTGGTTTGTTCGCCCTAAAGAAATCAGATGAAATTCCAGTATCTGAATAACCAATATACTCAGGCGCAATGGGTAGTTGGATATGCTTCTTTATACCGTTGGAAAATTCACCGGCTAGTAAATTAAACAACATGAAAAAGGCGGCTTGGCTGCCATTTGTTATCGCTATGTTTCCAGGCTTGAGATCCCATGAATACTCTCTATTCAACAAGTCACAGATCGCATGAATAAATTCTACGTTACCTTGTGGTGGATCATATATACCAATTAAACGCTGAAAGTCTTTTTTTGATTGCACTAAATCCGATAAGCGTGTTTTGAAGTACTCTTGAATCTTTGGAATATGAGCTGGGTTACCTCCACCCATCATGATCATGTCAGAACCGCTACCTAATGCAGAACCTAGATCATCCATTAAAGAAGAAATGCCGGTGCCGCTCGTAAATTTTTCACCAAAAGTTGAGAAATCCATGCCATTCCTTAAAGAATTTATTACTAGAAATCAGTATTTAAAAAAAAGTAACTTTATATCACCCACACATACTGATATAGGTATTAATAAATCATCACATAGGAGATTAACATGCTACATCGCTTTAAAATTGTTATTTTATTAACTTCAATTTTTTGCCTACCATCCTTTGCAAATGAGCCCTTACCGTTAATAGAAGTCTCAGCGTATGGGAGCGCCAAATCTGCACCCGATCAGGCTGAAATATTACTCACTTTTTCTAAATCTAGTTTAGAAATAGACGATGCAAGAGTTTATGTAGACAAACATGTCGCTACATTTTTAGTCGAACTGGAAAGTTTTGAATTAGAAAGCCAGTCTCTTGATTCAAGCCAAGTAAATATTTCACCTGTCTATGACTATAGTAAAAAACAAAGAACATTAAGAGCTTATCAAGTCAGCCGGGATATCAACTTTAAGTTAAACAATCTTGATCAACTACAAAAAATGATTACGCTTTTAAGCGTATCTAAAGTCGCCAAACTAGAAAAGATTGAATTTGGTTTAAGTGATATGTCGATCCTCAAAGAAGAAGCATTAACGAAAGCACTAGAGAACGCAAAGCACCTCGCTCAGCACATCGCAAGAACATACGAAGTTAACTTAGGAAGTGTTTACAAGGTACATCATCAAACCAACCAGAGCTCCCCTGTAATGATGCGTTCTATGGCCTTACAAGAAATGAGCAGTAGTGAAAACTCAAGCTACGTGCAAAAAGCGTTGGAATATAAGGCAACAATAAATGCTGCCTTCCATATTAACTAATACCTAGGTGAACGTATTTTCCCCACCCATAATGATGGCATGAATTGATAATAAATCGCTAGGCCAACCAGAACAAAAAATGTACCGGCCATCATTTGAACCGATATCGGTTCTGCATTAAAAATATTACCTAAAATGAGTGCAAGCACTGGCGTCATCAACGTGACCATCGCAACAGCACTTGCCCCCATTGATTGAACGATATAAAAATAACATGCAAAGCCAACTAAAGAGCCAAACACAGCTAGGTATATTACCGCCCAAGGTGAAGATGAAGACCAATCCAGAACGGGTAGGACACCATCCAATAACAACCAAGCCATTAGAAACAAAGGCGTTGATAACACAAGCGTTCCTACTGTTAAGCTAAGTGGGTGCGCCTTTAACTTTTCTTTTTGTACCAATACACCACTAAGGCTATATAAAATAACAGCTAATAATAATAAAAATAAACCAATCCAACCACTTTCATAAATCACCCAATCATCGATACAAATAATAAGCATACCGAAGAAAGATAAAATGAAGCCCGCCACCTTAGCTCTGGTAAAATTATTTTGCCCCAAAATTAGTACTGAAAATAAACTAGAAATCACAGGTGATAAAGCATACATGATAGATATCATCCCTGAAGGAACAAACTCTGCTGCATAATAGGTACAAGTCAACGCACCAAATATACCAAGTAAAGAGGAGGCATATGTTGTAACTGCTTTCCTGGTCCATAACAACTGAATATTAAGGGCTTTCAAAACAATCAAGCCTAAAAGAGCTGCTATGCACATACGAATACAAACTGCCGCAACTGGGTTTAAAGTTGCATTGCTCCAAGTAATTCCTAAAGGCGTGGTAGACCAAACTATTATAATGGTGGCAAAAGCCACTGGCACTGACATGTTCCTAACTCCTAAATTGGTATAAGATTTCTTTTAACCAAAGCAGGTTCAATATACAGGGCCGATAGAAACAAAAAAGCCACTGCATGAAACTGCTGTGGCTTGAAAAGAAGAGTTATAAATAGCTAATTTTCGAATCTCACAGCGTAGCGTCGGGCGGAAAACAAGGGCCACGCGACAGCGACAATAAGCGATTTCCGCATGCTGTGCTTCAGTACGATGAGATGGAGAGAAATAGTATTCATATAGCGATAATGTCTTTACTTAGAACAAAAGTCAATAAGAGAAATGCCCTTGAGAAAAAATAGTTTCCCACCTAGCCGTCGCCTCAGCAACGGTACTTCCTGAAAATTTCGTGGTCAAACCTTCGGGCGTATTATACCAACGTAAACAGGTAAAATTAGGTTCAGGCCCAACATCTAACCAATGCTTCACACCTTTAGGTATGGTAACAAAATCTCCTTTTTCACAATGGAGAATATGTACTCTCTGATTTATATGAAAATACATCAGCACAGAGCCTTCAAGGTAGAACCTAACCTCGTCTTCAGTATGAGTGTGTTCAGAAAGGTACTTTCCACGCATAAAAACAGAATGACTATTATTATTATCTATTCTAGCAATATCAACGTGTTGATAATTCCCTCTATTTTTTACCATGGCTATTTTATCCGCTAGATCATCCAAAATTTTCTGATCACTATAGCTATCGTATGAATCTTTCAAATCAGCCTTCCACTTTTCAACCTTTATACCATCTTCCGCCAGTTGAAAAGCGATCACATTCTCACCATTAGAAACCCTATGAGGTTTCATCAAGTTGAATTCACTGTATTCAGCGTGTTGGCTCACGTATTCCCCTTATGAATCGAGCGTTATATAAAACACTGCCAATAGTCTTGCAGAATTTTTTTAAAATAAAAACACGGTAAGAACCACTTTGCCACTTTGTGACATTTGTTAACTTTTCAGCACCGAATCAACTTACAAAATAAAACTTAGTTTACGTTCAATTTAACACTCAACACATTTAGAGGAGGGCTTAGCTACAATTTACATGTTGATGTCTGACTTGGATTAAATGTGACGCTATGGATATAGCAATTTCAGGGGGTGTTTTGCTGTTGATATTTATACCAATCGGTGCATGAAGCTTTTGAATATTAACGTTAGAAATACCTAAACTTTGTAAGCGTTGCACACGTTTTTCTGAGGTTAATTTAGAACCCATCGCCCCCACATAAAAGGCTTGGCTTTCAAGCCCAGCTATAATCGCTAAATCATCGACACGAGGGTCATGTGCAAGTGCAACTATCGCTGAGTACTCATCATTGAATTTCTCAAAAACTAAATCGTCTGGTAAACAATGAATTAATGGATAAGAATGATTACACTCTTCAGTTCTGGTGATAAAGTTTATCCGGGGTTCGCAGACCGTTACAGTGAACTCTACTGACTGAATTATGTCAGCAAGATATCTCGAAATTTCGCCTGAGCCAACAATCAAAAGTTGATATTCCGGACTGAGTCGCTGCGAAAAATGGCTCTCTGTCAAACATACCGGTGAATCGTTTAAGCTACCTAGAATATCATCATGACAAAGATCGCTTTCCCCTGTCGTCAAAGAAAGTTCTCTATAAACTTTTTGTCTATCAGCTAATTGGCTTTGAATAGTAGCAAAATGAGATTGTGACGAGACTTCGGGTAAAATTAATTCGATCACTAACTGAAGTCGTCCGCCACAGGGTAGTTCAAATTTTTTGCGTTGCTCATCGCTATCGCCATAATATTTTAGAACGGGTTTTCTACTATCAATATGCCCACCACATAATTGGCCGATTAAATCATCTTCAATGCAGCCTCCCGAAAGTGAGCCGACCTGGAAACCTTTATCCCTGTTATAAGCGAACAAGCTACCTGGAGGCCGAGGAGATGCCCCCCAAGTCTCAACAATAGTCACTAAATAAACACAATCACCTAATGCCAGCCACTTATTTAAAGTCTCTATAACGATGAAGTTTAAGCTTTGCAAAATTTACTACTCACTAATTCAACTTAGCTTGAAGGGCAATGAACGATGCCGCTTTCCAGTAGCTTTGAAAAGTGCATTCGCTATTGCCGGGGCAATTGGCGGTAAACCGGGCTCACCCACCCCCGTTGGAGACTCGGAGCTTTCAACAATAACTGTCTCAATTTTAGGTGTTTGATTGATTCTCAACAGAGGATAATCATGAAAATTACTTTGCTGGACCATGCCATCTTCAATGGTAATTTCGCCATAGAGTGCAGCAGTAATTCCGAAAATAATACTACTTTCCATTTGCATCACAACAATGTCAGGATTGACTACGAGCCCACAATCTACAGCACAATAAACCTTAAGAACCGAAATTTCGTTGTTGTTAACTTCAATTTCAACCAACTGTGCGACATAGGTATTAAAGGACTCATGAACAGCGATACCCTGAAATACACCCTCTGCAGCATTCTTACCCCAGTTACCGGCTTGACTGACGCTATCTAATACTTTTTTTAATCTAGGGTGTTTGTTCAATAACCCACGTCTAAATTGATATGCATCCTTTTTAGCTGCAAATGCCAACTCGTCAATAAAGCTCTCTACCACGAAGGCATTATGGGAATGTCCAACTGAGCGCCAGTAAGAAATTGGTACGCCTGCATCAGATTTTGTATGACGAACTTGTATAGCTGGGATGTTATAAGGCATGTTATCTGCCCCTTCATAAGGAGACTCATCTGCAGGAGTAAGAGGCGTACCCTCTGTTAAAAGTCCTACCTTTCCCAATACCGGGTACATAAACTTGGGCGCCCAAGGAAACAAAGCGGGCGCAAAATCCCAAACAACCCAATCTAAAATTTTGGGTGCGACAATTTGATGATCCCAAGCTAAAGGCATGCCAGAGGGATCGAGTGCAGCACTTATTTTATGTAAGGCTGCCGGCCGGTATAAATCATGTTTAGTATCTTCTTCACGGGACCAAAGTAATTTAACGACCTCGCCTGACTTAAAAGATATTTCTGCAGCTTCAGCGACAAAGTCTTGATTGAGGCGCCTACCAAAACCTCCACCAATAAATTGGTTATGAATAACGACATCAGCCAGAGAAACATCCGTTACTTTCGCGACGGCGACTTGTGCAATAGCAGGCGCTTGCGTAGACGTCCAAATATTCGCCTTACCATCACGGATATCTGCAGTACAATTCATAGGTTCCATGGTTGCGTGTGCAAGAAATGGTGCATCGAACTCAACTTCAATCGTTTTATCAGCGGTTTTGAAAGAAGCAGATATATCACCATCACTTCTTTTTACATCACCAGAATCTTCATTCGCACTTTCTTGATAGTGTTTTTTGATGAACGCAGTACTTATGGGCGCCTTATCTTCAGTTTCCCATTCAACTTTCAACTGCTCTTGAGCTTTGCGGGCTTGCCAGTACGTACTGGCTACTATCGATAAACCTGAGGAAATTTCAACAACGTTTAAAACACCCTTGAGTTTTAAAATTTCTGAGCCATTATGACTTTTTAACTTGCCCCCTATCATCGGAGCTCTAGTCACTACCGCATACTTCATGTTGGGGATATCTACATCAATACCATATACAGCCTTCCCAGTGGTTTTTTGTAAAGAATCTAAGCGGGTATTCTGTTTTCCAATGTATTTGTATTGTGATTTTTCTTTGAGTTTAGGCTCTGAAGGAATAGTCTGAGTTGCTGCTATTCTAGTAAGGCTGCCATATGATAATTTTTTAGTACTCCCCTGATGAATAACATGCGCATTATCTGTTTTAAGATAATTAACAGGAACCTGCAGTACTTCTGCAGCTGCCAACAAAATCATTTCTCTAATACTGGCGCCTGCTTCTCTAATTGGCTGCCAGCTTGAAGACATACTATTGCTACCGCCGGTTATTTGAACATTGTATTCTGGGTTACGGTAATGCGCTTGAGCTGGCGCAAAAACGACAGATACTTCACTTGGCTTGATATCTAGCTCTTCGGCTAAAATAGTCGTTAGTCCCGTATAGGTACCCTGTCCCATTTCAACTCTATCCAAGGTAAATATCACTGAGTTATCGGGTAAGATTTCTATCCAAGCATTCGCCTGCCACGCCCCAGAACTGTCAATTTCATTAGCTCTAAAAGAGTTACAACCCGGTAATATCAGTCCTACCGACAAACCACCTACAGCAGTTGCAGAAGCTTTTAGTAGTTGTCTTCGGCTAGTAACTATTTCGTTTATTATTTTAGTCATGATGCGCCCTTAAACTTTTACTTCATATGCTAATGAGGTGTTTGCTTGGATTGACTTTGCAGCCTCTTTTATTGCCTTTTTGATACGCGGGTAAGTACCGCAACGGCATAAGTTTCCAGACATCGCTTGATTAATTTCCTCATCACTGGGATTAGCATTTGAGGCTAAAAGCGAACTTGCACTCATAAGTTGGCCTGACTGACAGTAACCACACTGGGGTACATTATGATTAATCCAACTCTTTTGTAATTCATGAAGATTACCATCACTCCCAGAAAGGCTTTCGATGGTATTTATTGATTGGTCAATAACAGCAGAAATCGGTGTAATACAGGAGCGAATTGCCATGCCATTAAGATGAACTGTGCAGGCTCCACAGAGACCCATGCCACAACCAAACTTCGTTCCTTTGAGTCCTAGCTCATCGCGTATCACCCATAACAACGGGGTATCTGGCTCTACATTGAATTGTTTAATTTCAGAATTTATAGTTATTTTCATTCGTTAACCCATACACTAAAAGTTAGCTAAGAATGAACCAAGAAAAAAACACTGTCAACTTAAATGACCAGAAGTCATTCAATTATATTAAAGGTCATGGGATTCACGATTTCTCTGTTTAGCTGAGACGCTCTTCTTCAACATAATATAAACAGCCCCCGTACCACCATGTCGTTCTTGGGCAGAATGAAATGCAATGACGTCATCAATTTGTGGAAGCCAGTTCGCTACATGACTTTTTAAAATTGCAATTTTTTCAGGGTTTCTATCTCCCTTTCCATGAAGGATAATGACGGTACGAAGCTCATATCGATAGCACTCGCTTAGAAAATTAAATACTTCTAACCTGGCATCCTCCACTGTCATTCTGTGTAGATCGAGTTGCGCCTCTAGTTCATACTTTCCCATGCGGAGTTTTTTATACACACCATTTTGCACACCATCTCTTTTATATTCGAGAATATCATTCGACTGCAACATGGGAACTTCAACAGAAGATAAGGGGTCTGTAGTTATCTTATTAGCGACAGCTAAACGACGCCGAACCTTTTTCCCAGGTGTATCAGCTTCACGTTTAAGATTTATTACCTGATCCTGTTTAATCGGTTCAACATCTTTCATTTCATCCGAAAATATATCCTTGCCAGACATATCAAGCCCCCGCTAGCTTATAGAAGGAGTCATTTTAGAAACCGGGTTAGTTGGTTTCGCGCCATCAACACTAGTACTAGTATGAAAAACATCTTGTAGGATTTCCCATGGTGGAATCGGCTGACAGCTAGTAAAGATAAAATCAATAAATGCCATCACCTTAGATGGTGGCTCTCTTCGACTAGGGTAAACCAAATAAAATGTTCGCTCTTGAAAAGGCACTTCAGGTAATACTGTAACTAAGGTACCTGCTTTAATGTCTTCGCTTATTAAAATTTGAGGCGCAGCCCCAATGCCAAAACCTTCAAGCGTCATTTTTCTCAACATTTCCATATCGTTGCATATCAAACGAGACTTAGGCTCAACCTCTGTTGTCCCACCCGGTAAAGAAAATTTCCAGGGAGATAAAGGATGAGATAAACAAGTATGTTTATCTAAATCACTCAAGTTTTTTGGTAATCCATGCTTTTCAACATATGCAGGTGAAGCACAAAGAGATAAGCGCGCTGTACCCAAATTGCGTGCAACGAGACTTGAATCGGACAAAGGCCCTACTCTAAAAGCAATGTCAACTTCATCATCGAGCATATCGACTTGCTTATCATCCGAAATAATTTCTATATTTACTTTGGGGTATTGTTCAAGAAACAGTTTAATCGCACCTACGAAAAAAGGCGTCCCGAAAGATAACGGCGTACTTAAGCGTAGTAATCCACTTGGTTCAGCCTGCATGTTGTTGACTACGCGGTCTGCCTCTTCAGCCTGTTCAAGCATTTTCAGACAGTGCCCGTGATATAGTTTTCCAGTTTCTGTCGGTTTTAGGTTACGTGTTGTCCTGTTTATTAAACGCACACCAATACGTTTTTCAAGTTGACTAACTTTACGACTGACGGTAGATTTTGGGAGTTTGAGTTTATCTGCAGCTTTAGTAAAGCTCCCCGAGCCAACAACAACAGCAAAAATTGCCATTTCATTTAAATCTTGCATATGATCTACCCTCTTGTTTAACATGCTCTAACTTGTCCCACTGACGGAACAGTAAAACCAAATTTATCTTATTACCATCAAAATAGGAACAAGTTTAGAATATATAGTGTATTTTTTTTACTTTTTTAGTAGACGTTTCATCTTCTCACAATAGTTTTTAAGGATTTTATATGGTCGATAAAATTGCAAAAGCAATCATTAAGTGGCGCTGGTTAATCATTTTTTTCAGTGTAGTCATCATTGGGGCGCTTGCTAGCGGTGCAAGTTCAATTGGTTTTAGTTCGAATTATCGTGTTTTTTTCTCAGAAGATAACGAACAGTTAGTTGCTTTCGAAACGATTCAAAACACTTACTCTAAATCAGATAATATTCTGTTTGTTTTACACCCAACTAGTAATGAAATATTCACAGAAAAGACACTCAATGCCGTAATCGATTTAACAGAACGATCATGGCAACTTCCTTACTCCACGCGAGTTGATTCGGTTACTAACTTCCAGCATACAACCGCTGAGGATGACGACCTTTTAGTAAATGATTTAGTAGAGAACCCTGCAACTATTAATCTTAATTCTGTCAAAAACATTGCCCTAAACGAACCATTGTTACTTAACCGTTTAATCTCTCCAAAGGCCCATGTGACAGCAGTCAATACCACGGTACAACTACCTCAACTAACTGAATTAGAAGTTATAGAGGTAGTAAAGGCAACGAGAGAGCTCATTGTAAAATTTGAAGAGGATTACCCTGATATAGACATATATATCACTGGTAGTGTCATGTTAGGAAATGCGTTCGCAGAATCAGCAAAGAATGATTTAATCACTCTTTTCCCTGTCATGTTACTAGTCATTATCACTACATTGTGGCTTTTATTACGCTCATTTACTGCAACAATTTCAACCGTTATTGTCATATTTTCATCTATCTTGTCTGCTATGGGGATGTTTGGCTGGTTGGGCTGGACAATGACTGGACCGACCACAGCTGCACCTACCATCATATTGACTATGGCCGTGGCAGATTGCGTTCATATACTGGTTACTTTTTTGTATAACATGCAACAAGGAATGTCTAAATCTGACTCCATGCAAGAAAGTATACGTATAAATTTACAACCCGTATTGATAACCAGTGTCACGACAGTTATTGGTTTCATGACGATGAACTTTAGTGAAGTCCCGCCCTTTAGGGATCTCGGAAATACAGTGGCGATGGGCGTCATTGCAGCTTTCTTCTTCTCAACTTTTTTATTGCCGGCTCTTATTATGGTTTTACCTATAAGAGTAAAAAAAGAAGAGCAGCGCAGAAACAAGTGGATCAATTTGATAGCAATGTTTGTGACGGGTAATCAAACCAAAATTCTAATTGGTACTGCAATCATATCTACTGTTGTTTTTGCACTAATCCCTATGAACCAGATAAATGATGAGTTTATTAAATATTTCAAACAAGGGGTGGACTTTCGAGATGATACCGACTTCACTGCCGATAATTTGTCTGGAATTTATACCATTGAGTATTCACTTCAATCCGGAGAGTCTAACGGCATTAGCCATCCAAAATTTATTAAGGATGTAGAGGACTTTACGACCTGGTTAGAATCCTTGGATGAAGTTGTTCATGTTGCTTCTATCTCACAAATTTTTAAAAGACTAAACAAAAATATGCATGCGGATAATGATGACTATTATAAGCTTCCTGAGTCAAAGGAATTAGCCGCTCAATATCTATTATTGTATGAGATGTCACTCCCCTATGGCCTTGATTTAAACAACCAACTAAATGTTGATAAGTCTTCGGTCAAACTTTCGATTGTGCTTGAAAATATTTCCAGTAAAAGAACCATTGAACTTGAAGAAAAATTAGCTAATTGGCTCAAGAGTAATACTGATATCGAGGTCTTTTATGCAGCAAGTCCAAATATTATGTTTTCTCATATAGGGGAACGTAATGTGCTTAGCATGGTTTCAGGTGTATCTTATGCACTCATTATTATCTGCGTCATTATGATGTTTGTTTTACGTTCGGTAAAATTAGGCTTGATAAGCCTCATACCAAACCTTATTCCTATCGGAGCGGCCTTCGGAATATGGGGACTTATAGATGGAGATGTCGGAATTTCTGTTGGGACAGCAACAGGTATGATATTAGGAATCGTAGTAGATGATACCGTGCATTTTTTAAGCAAGTACCGAAGGGCCATTTCAGAAAAGGGTTATACCAGTGAGCAAGCTATTCACTATGCATTTTCTATGGTCGGCAATGCATTATGGATTACAACATTTGTTTTGGTCTGTGGGTTTATAGTACTTACACTTTCAGATTTTGCTATGAATGCTGATATGGGGTTATTTACAGCACTCACCATTACACTAGCGTTAGCATTTGATTTTATAGCTTTGCCAGCGTTACTACTTCGTAAAGACAAGAAAACAGCTTAGAAAACAAAAAAGCAGGCAACCTTTCGGTTGCCTGCTGTTATTAATTCTACTCATCATTCTGGTCTAGCGCACTCACCCCTTGAACGATCTAAACGACAGCGTATTTTCCAAAATAACTTTAACGCTGTTGGATGGTTAACTTCATCTTTTTTCAACGCCATTCTGACGCGCTTACTAAAATGATCTATATCATCTTTAGTGAACTGGCTAATCTTAATCCAATATTTTGAGGGTATCTCTTCTTCAGCATCATCCACTAACTTCTGGATTGCATTTAACCGAGTAAGAATATAATTTCGCATTTTATGGCCAAAATCCTTTGGGAATTGATCTTTTTTTGCAATAACCTGGAGCATCCCATAATAAAGTCGATAATCTATGATGCCGCCTTTTTTAGCTAAGCCGTTGTATAATTCAAAGGTGTTATAGGCAAGAGCAGGCATAAGAACGATATCAACATTACCATTATTAAACTGACCAGAAAATGTAGACAAAGTGACATTAAAAGGTGAAGCGCCAGCTAAATGTGCGAATTTTTTTGCTTGAGGATCGCCATTTAATATTCCTAGCTTTTTGCCCGCAAAACCATCAATACTATTTATAGATCGATCATTCACAAAAGCAAACATAGACCCTACAGGGAAAGTCGCTATAACTTCATAATTTCCCTGAGTCATCAGCTTACCAGCACGAGGTCTTGCTAATGTAGCTAGAGCCAGCTTTAAACCTTTCAAAGAGTTTATAGCGCCAATAGCATCCATTGTGCCGCCAAATTTGACAAACTGACGCGCCAGAATACTAGTTAATAACACCGCTTCACATCGGCCAGCTTTAAAGTCGTTCGCAGCAATTCGTTCATCGGTATAAGCTACAAACCGAATGTTCAAGCCCCAAGATTGCGCCTTTGGTATGACGTCTGAATAAAAAGACATAACCGGGCCATTTCGCCCAACAGGGTCCCAAATACAAAAGACTTTTTTCTCTAATGCAAAAGATGAACAACTTATAACAGAAAGCAAAATAGAGACTATGAGATTGCGCGTCTTCATCCTGGCAGGACTTCCTTATTATTACAGCGTTTTCATACGCTCTGGATTATAATCTTATTAAGAACTTATTTGATAATTAAGCTAAAGTGCCAACTATTAACAAATGAAGCAAAATAACCTTTAATTAAAGTAAGTTCATATCGACTAATTTATCTAGCCGAACACACTATAACGAACATTAACCTAGCACAATACATAATTAGTAATAATATGACGCATTTCCAACATTCCCCCTTAATAACGATTCTTGGACCAACTGCAAGTGGCAAAACTAAACTTGCAGTCGCTTTAGCAAAACTATTCAACGGTGAAATCATATCCGCCGATTCTAGGCAAGTGTATCGAGGCATGGACATCGGTACAGGTAAAGACCTAATAGAATACGGAGAAACACCTTATCATCTGATCGACATTATAAACCCT
>ENA-OSET01003249-OSET01003249.1-sediment-metagenome-genome-assembly--contig:-NODE-3249-length-15107-cov-5.204790_pt1 | contig 15107 bp, 9 predicted proteins | sample MGYA00237882_ERZ534229 | MGnify/ENA primary metagenome ERZ534229 (study PRJEB26408, sample SAMN06266212) | sediment metagenome | isolation source: Hudson Canyon methane seep mesocosm | place: USA:Hudson... | reverse complement strand
ATAATCGCTTACATGATGAGTTTATGGCAAGGCTTCCTATCAGAGAAATCATGATTCTATTGCCAACCGACCAAGAGCAAACTGCATTATGTGAGCAAGATTATTTTGAGGCTATTCATAAAGCCACAAACGTTCAATGGGGACATTGGCGATCGGAGTTACATAAACAAATTGGGCTTGATAATGAGTCCTTTCGACGATTGCATGCCAAGATTTACCACTTTTATACAGATACCCAAGCATGGGTTTTTATTGGCTCGGTTAATTTCAGTCATAAGGCATTTGGTTATCATGTAAATAAAGCTAATGTAGAAAGTGGTTTTCTCATTAAATTGGATTTAGTTCAGCCGTTTTTATTGCCATTGCCATCGAATAAGGAACCTGTAAGATTTCAGTCACCTCAAAATGATCAGTCTGGGACATTAGATGGGGAGCTTACACTTTCTATACCTGAACTTCACCTTTGCTATGACTGGAAAAAGAACCAATTATCAGGGCGGACGGTTGGTGATAATAATTTGCAAATTGAGATTGTTAATCATGAGCAGAACAAGATTATCTCTTCATGGCTGTTAACCAATGAGATTAATTATTACCATGGCAGTGAGAATGAATTAAATTTACTACGTGATCTATTGAAAAATGGCTCATTGATAACTGTAGCAGGAAAGGATGTAAATAGTGAGATCGACTTTCCTCAGCACACAGTTATGCTTCAGCAGGTTGGTTGGTCTCATAAGCCCATAGAGTTACTTAATTTAACTACAGAACAAATCATTGCTATCTATGCTGGTATGAGTCCAGAAAGACGTCTTATGTTGGTAAAGAATGCCCATATAAAAAAATTGATGGATGCACATCTTTCTGGTGAAATTAATAGCTATGATAGTGATGTAGTCTCTGATAGTTTTTTTTGTGAGTATGCTGAAATATTTCATGCGTTCAAAACGTTTAAAAAACGATTATTATCTGAGTTGGATAGTAAAAAAGGTAATGAGGTTCAACTTGACTATTATCTCACAGGCCAAGGACTAGATAGTTTGCCAGTACTTTGCCAGAATGCGGTTGATGATAGCAATGAAGACTGGTCTGCTGTAACGGCCTATGTATTATTACTTTCAATCAATGAAATATATCATGATGAACACTTTATTAATCGTTTTAATGTTAATAATCAAATCCATCAAATAGATGAGATGATTAAGGAAGTCAAAGACAAAATAAAATTAGATGACAGATCTGATAAAGAAAAGATATCTTTCTTTTCCTGGTACGAACAGCAATTTGATGCCGAGTATTCAAACAATAGTGTAGAGGGTTCATAATGACGCCTCTTGATATAAGTACTGCAAATAAATTGATAGATTTTTCTGGCGGTCAAGATAGTCTTAAACCATTAGGAAAAATGCAACTTGAGGGAGCTGTTGCTTTACATAATATAATTGCAAATCCTAATGTAGGTATGGCCTACTTAGCTGATGAAGTTGGGATGGGGAAAACTTATATTGCACTGGGTGTTGTAGCCCTCATGCGATATTTCAATCCTTCATTACGCGTATTGTACATTTGCCCTAGTAGGAATGTACAAGAAAAGTGGCAACGTGAATATCTTAGTTTTATTAAACATAACATTACTGTTAATCAGTTCAAGATCAGAACAGTATCCGGACATCCTGCGGCACCCTATATCAACTGTCGCAATGTTCATGAATTAATAAGCATGTCTGCACTAGGTAATTATGCAGATTTCTTTATAGGAAAAGACAGTTTTAGTATCAGCCTCTCAAAAGATGAAAGTCAGTGGAATGAACGCTTGCAATCACTTCGAGAATTAGTCCCGGCCTATACATGGGATGAAATTATCAAAGAAAAAATTGAGGTTAAGGAGCAATATGCCCGTGTATTAAATTACATATTGCCAACTTTTGATCTTGTTGTGATTGATGAAGCACATAACTTTAAACATGGTTTTGAAACAAGTGACCGTAATAAAGTACTGTCTAGAGTACTTGGCTTTTATGACACAGATAGTTTTGTACCTCGGGTTCGTAATGCCTTATTACTATCGGCTACCCCTTATGATCGAGATCTTCGCCAGCTATTTAATCAACTAAAGCTGGTTGGCAAGCATCACTTATTACCTGAGCCAGAAAAGCTCCAGTCACAAGAAGCAAAACATTACTTAAAAAAATTCATGGTTAGGAGACTTAATCAATTAGAAATTAATGAAAAACTTCATACACGGAATATGTATCGCATTGAGCATCGTAAAGGAGGTAAGGCTGAAATTAAACTAATATCGGATGAGCAAAAGCTGGTAACAGCACTTGTACAAAAGAAGGTAGGGGAAACATTAGATAAGTCTGGTATTACATCATCATTTCAAACTGGTATGTTAGCCTCATTTGAAAGTTATAGCCAAACAGCTAAAACGGAGCGAGTATCATTTGATGAGGCGGAAGAAGGTAAGCCAGTAGAAGATGCCCAGGATCGACAACTAATCGATATCTTATCATCTAGTTATCAAGATAATGGCTTAGGTCGTACATTGCCACATCCTAAAATGGATCAGGTTACAGAACAGCTTACAAATGAAGTGATGTTGAAGGGAAAAAAGCAACTGGTATTCGTTCGACGTGTAAAAAGTGTTGCTGAGCTGAAAGAAAAGATGGACGACCATTACAATAGATGGATTCAGAAATACATTACAGACTTATGTGCTAACGATAAAGGTATAACCAAACTGTTTAAAGGCCTCTTTGAACAATATTTTTTGGAAAGTAGAACTAGGGATTCTGACATTTCAGAAGGTGAGTCAGAGGAAGGCGAAGCTGGTTCAGAAGAAGTTGTCCAGCCGTCAAAAAATGATACCTTTTTTTCATGGTTTTTTAGAGGAGAAACTACAGCATCTACGGATAGTTATACGTCGCCAGATTCATTAAGAAAAGGGCTAACAAATAAGGAGCAGAAGAGTTCACTGTTAATGGAAGTTAATTGGGCTATTGATATATGCAGAGAAAGGAATGATATAGACATTGTAGTTTTTACAGGAGAGGGTGAAAAGGCTTTTTGCAGTGGAGGAGATCAAAACGTAAAGGGTTCTGGAGGGGATATTGGCACAGATGGTGTGCCTAGGTTAAACGTTTTGGATTTACATAAAAAAATTAGAATTAGTATAGGCAGTTTTATGATTTATAAAATTTAGATTTCTTCATTACATCATAATATAATTTCTCTATTAGTCCTATTCAACGGGTTCAGGTTTTGGAGGATAATGAGCATCAAAGTCTTCTTCAATAGTCGCTGGCACAGGCAAAGATTTCTCCATCACACCAAGAAGTGGAAGAATTATTAAGAAATATGCAAACCAGTAAGAAGAACCAATCAAAGCAATTGTACCATAAATACCTTCAGCTGGCATGGCGCCACACCACATTAGAACAAGAAAATCTATGCCCAACAACCAAAACCACCATTTAAAACTAGGTCTGTATCTTCCAGAACGAACTGAGGAAGTATCCAACCAAGGCGCTAATACCATAACAAATATTGCGCCAAACATCGCTGCCACTCCAAAAAACTTTGCATCAACAATTTCTCCTTGGATTGTAACAACGGAGGCATTAGCCCCTTATCGTTCAGTTTGGACACGTGTTGAAACCGACCCTCAACCTATGCCATACCTTGAATCTGAGAATAACCGTGCAACAGGTTCATTTGATATCCAATTACAAGCACTGATTGAGACTGAGGATATGCGTAACAAAAATGAAGAAGCCGTGCAAATGTCGCAATCTAACTTTAAAGATTCATACTGGACTGTCGCACAAATGGTCGCACATCATACGGTTAACGGTTGTAACTTGCGAGCAGGTGATATGTTCGGTAGTGGTACACAATCAGGCCCTAATCCTGAAGAAGCTGGTTCGATGCTAGAATTATCTAATGCAGGTGCTGACCCTATATCTTTACCAAATGGTGAAAAACGTACTTTCTTAGAAGATGGCGATAACGTTATTATGAAAGGCTGGTGTCAAAAAGACGGTGCTGCACGTATTGGTTTTGGCTCGGTATCAGCTAAAATTTTACCGGCTAGTTAATTTATCTATTCTACTTTAAAAAGGCGTTAACTATTTATAGTTTACGCCTTTTTATCACCTTGTTTAAAGTTCAATTTAATTTCCTGTTTACCGATGATTTATTCGGTCAGTTTGTCTTGATATAGATTGTTAATTTTCTAGACAGAAACTTTATTGATGTCAAATCCTCGATGAAGTGCTTGTAATAAGCGACGAATAACGATCAATATTCTATTTTTCTTATTATCTTCCTAATATAAAAGCTTATAAAAAACCCTTAGATTCATTAGTTATATGATATAATTATTTTTTCAGTTAGTAGGTGAGTAATTTTGTCTTTAAATAATTTGTTACGAAAGGTTTCGCATGTGAAGTGCTGCCTGATAGGGCTACAGTCTTTAGCCTATATACGTTTTTGGTCTAAAGATATTTGTAAATAAATAAACTTTATTTCGTAATATAAAAGCGTTTCTCAAACGAATGTCCATATTATATATATTTATAAAAATTTTCCTCTTGCAAACCTTTTTTGGCTGCTTTATAAAGTAAGGGCTAGACTATATGTTTTATAGGTTAATTACTCTGCTAGGTAAATTTTCTCTAAAAAATATAATAGTAATTAAAAATATAATAAATATATCTACATGAATATAAATATGAATATAAATCTAGGAAGGAAATAACATGTCTACTAAATTTCGTACAGCGACGTTAACGTTAGCTGTAAGTATTGCGCTTGGAACTGCACCTTCATTTGCAGAAGAAAGTACCTCAGAAGTAAAAGTAAAAGATGTTGAACGTATTGCTGTTGTTGGTTCACGCGCAGCTCCTCGTTCTGTTGCAGATTCACCTGTTCCTATTGATATTATCGGTGGTGATGAATTAGGTAAAAATGCTTCAAGTGATATGCTTGATATGCTTCAAGCTTCAGTGCCTTCATTCAATGTTCGTCAGCAACCAATCTCTGACGCTGCATCGTTTATCCGTCCAGTTAATTTACGTGGTTTGTCTTCAGATTCAACGTTAATATTACTTAATGGTAAACGTCGTCATCGTGCTTCTGTTATCGCTTTCCAAGGTGGCGGTGTTAACGATGGTGCTCAAGGTTCTGATATTTCTGTAATTCCTAGTGTCGCATTAAAGCAAGTTGAAGTACTTCGTGATGGAGCAGCTGCACAATATGGTTCAGATGCAATCGCTGGTGTAATGAATTTTGTATTAAAAGATGCTGCTGATGGTGGTTCTCTTTCTGTACGTAAAGGTGAATATTATTTCGGTGATGGCGATCAAACCATTCTCGATGGTAATGTTGGTATGCCTTTTACTAAAGATGGTTTTGTAAATCTATCTTTTCAATATAAAACTGCAGATGAAACAAGCCGTACTACACAGCGTCCAGACGCTGCTCAGTTAGCTGTTGACGGAAACTCTGCTATTAATGATCCAGCACAAACTTGGGGTAACCCTGAGATTGATGACGACATTACAATTTTTGCCAATGTCGGTTTAGACTTAGGTGATGATAACGAATTCTACATGTTTGGTAACTATTCTGACCGAACTGCTACAGGTGGTTATTACTACCGTAACCCGCAAAATCGTGGTGGTGTTTTCACTGACGGTAATGGTGATTTATTAGTGGGTGCAATGGATGGTGATGCAGATGCATGTCCAAATCTTGCTATCACTTCTCCAAACGTATTAACTCAGCCTAATTACCTTTCTGGTGTTGCGAATAATGATAATTGTTTTGCATTCAATGAATTATTCCCTGGCGGTTATACACCTAGATTTACCGGTGAAATAAACGATGTTTCACTTGTTATGGGTACTAAAGGCGAAATCAAAAGCGGTTTCCTAAAAGACGCATTCTACGATGTAAGTGGTACGGTAGGTCGCAATAAATCAACATATACCTTAGCAAATACAGTTAACCCATCATTGGGTGCTAACCAGCCTCTTGATAATTCGTTTGATGCAGGTTCTTATACGCAACTTGAAAAGGCTTTTAACGCTGATTTAAGTAAATCTGTTGAAGTAGATGGGCTTGATGAGCCTATTAACGTTGCAGCCGGTTTAGAGTGGCGCGAAGAGAGCTTTGAGATCACCTCTGGTGAACAAGCTTCTTGGGAACAAGGTCCTTTAGCTACTCAAGGTTTTAGTGTTGGTTCTCATGGTTTTGCTGGATTCTCTCCTGAATCTCAAGGTACTAGTTCACGTCGCAGTGTTGGCGCTTACCTTGACGTTGAAGCATTTGTTACAGACGAGTTATTACTAGGTGCTGCATTACGTTATGAAGATTTCTCTTCATTCGGTGATACATTAAACTATAAGTTAACGGCTCAATACACTTTAACGGATGAGTTATCATTCCGTGCTTCACACAGTACTGGCTTTAGAGCACCAACTGTTGGTCAAGCAAATGTTGTTAATACACAAACATCATTAGTGAATGGAGAGTTGATTCAATCAGCAACATACCCACCAACGCATCCTGTATCTGCACAAAAAGGTGGCATAGAACTTCAACCAGAAGAATCTGTCAGTTTTGCAGTCGGTGCTGTTTATAAAAAAGGTGACTTTTTTATGACTGTTGATATGTACAACATTGAAGTTACAGACCGTATTGCTCAAACAGATAAAATATTTATTGAAGCAAGTGATATTCCTGGTTTAGAAGCTGCTGGTGTTGCTAGCCCTGAATTATTATTAGGTGGTTCTATAACATTTTTCGCTAATGACTTTGATACTACAACGCAGGGTATTGATGTTGTAGCTAACTACTCAATGTCTTTACTTGATAATGCTCCTGATACGAGCTTTAGCTTAGCTTATAACTACAATACAACTGAAGTAGATAATGCTGGTAACTACACATCTGACTTTAAAGTAAGACGTTTAGAAGAAGGTATGCCTGAGCACAGAGGAACATTCACTGTTTCTCAAGATTGGGAAGATATCAACGTACTAGTGCGAGCTAACTACTTTGGTGAATACTTTGCAACGCATGCTGATGAGCCTGATGTTGACAGTAGCTATGGTTGGTCAGAAGTAGGCGATTCAGCTATTACTATAGATGTTCAAGCTAGCTATAACATAAACGATAACTTTACTGTATCTGCTGGTGTTAACAACCTCTTTGAACAAGAAGCTCAAAAGTTACAAGAAGGTGGCGCTAAAGGTGTTGTTGGAGCCGTTTATTATGAAAGTGGTCCATTCGACTACAATGGCGGTTTCTACTATGTTAAAGGTACATACACCTTTTAATGAGTAACCATCATTAACTAAACTTAGATAAAGCCTTACAATTGTAGGGCTTTTTTTTGTCTACATGAATATAATCAGTTAACATATATTTGGTTTTTCCCTCTTTTATAAGGTTTCTTGTGTATAAAATACTTATTATATTTTGTTTATATACTTCTACATTGTCAGCGAAAATCCTGCCATCACTAACCATCGTGATTAATGAAGATGTGTACCGAGACTATCTTTGTATTTTGAATAATCAAAACGTTTTAACAGTTAAATACTATGGAGGACAGTGCTCTCGACGAGAAGTTATTGAAATTATACTAATACAACAAATGTTAGCTTTAGGTGGTTTTGAGTACGAGTTTATATTAGATCCCGTTTACTACAACATGCGCGAGCGTAAATTGCTCGAAAAAGGACTTCTACTTATTAGCGTAGATTCAGTCTGGCATAGTGAGGCTCTTTCTATGGAAGAGCATGTCTTCATTTCGCCACCATTAATCAGGAAGAAAGAATATCAAGCCGGATTTTATGCTTCCTCAAATAATTCAAAAGTTTTATCTGTAAATTCAATAGATCAATTAAAACGTTTATCTATTGTTTCAAATAAGCATTGGACAGTAGATTGGACTAACTTAACTAAAGCTGGTTTTGAACGAGTTATTCACGAAGATGAATGGATGTCTCAAGCTTCATTAGTCAATAAACACTTAATAGATGTCATGCTGATCCCTTTTTCTAATAATGAAGATTTAAGTTACAAAATAAAAAATATAGAATTAAAGCCCATACCTAATTTTAAATTTCCACTTGATGAAAGTCGACATGTGATTATTTCTAAAAAGCATCCCTTGGGACATGAAACTTATCAAGCGCTAATAAAGGGAATGAAATTAATGCGTGCTGAGGGCACAATCACAAAAGCATTTAAAGATTCAGGACTATTTAATCCTGCCGTTACTCATTGGCTGAAAGTAGATTAGCTTCTTTAATCTCTTGAACAATAGCTATACGTTTGTTGTTTATGGCTTCTTTAATCTCTGCACCTTTTAGCCTTTTGTCAACAAACTCTTTTGCCGTTACTGCTAGAGCTGCGTTAAAAGCACTTTTTAAATAATCAACTTGTGGATAGGGTTTTTCATCAAAATGTAATCTTCCGCGAAAATCAGCAGTACAGGCTTTAAGAAAGTCAAAAAACTCCTCAGGTTTACGCCATACATCTAAATTATTGAATAATTTAATTATAGTACTGGCCTTTAATTCGAAAGCTTTATGGCAGTGTAAATGGAATTCACAGACTTTTAGGGCTAAAATTTTGTGATCTTTAGGGACTTTTAATTGTTTGCATATTTTTTCAACCAAGGCTAATCCAGATTTTTCATGTCCTTGATGTCTAGGCCAATTCTCTTCTAGCGTTAATGACTTTCCTAGATCATGACAAAGTGCGGCAAACCGAACCGACGTGTTACTAGATAGCTTAACAGCCTGTTGAAGAACCATTATTGTATGTATGCCTGAGCAAATTTCTGGATGCCACTTTTCAGGGTTAGGAACACCCCATAGAGAATTAAGTTCGGGCCATATTTTTTCTAATGCGCCACAATCCCGTAACACTTGAAAGAATACTTCGGGGTTGTTTTCAGCCAAGCTTCGTTGCATTTCTTGCCAAACACGTTCTCCAGAAAGCGTGGACAGTTCGCCGCTATTACTTATATCACGCATTAGTTGTAATGTTTCATCTGCTATCGTGAAACCATAATCATGATAACGAGCAGCAAATCGAGCAACACGTAAAACTCTTAGAGGGTCTTCAACAAATGCTGATGAAACATGACGAAGTATTCTGTTCTGTAAATCAATTTTACCGTTATAAGGATCAATTATGTTTGAAGTAGCGACTGTGTCAGTGAAAGGGATCGCCATTGCATTAATAGTGAGGTCTCGACGTAAGAGATCTTCTTCAAGTGTTACCGCTGAACTCGCATCGCAAATAAAGCCTGTATACCCTTTCCCATGCTTACGTTCAGTTCTTGCAAGCGCGTATTCTTCTTTAGATTTTGGATGAAGGAAAACAGGAAAATCTTTACCTACTTGTGTAAATCCTAAAGCCAACATTTTTTCAACTGTAGATCCTACAACAACAAAGTCACGATCATAAACCTTATGCCCCAAGAGTTTGTCGCGTACTGCGCCGCCTACTAAATAGCTATTGAGCGCTTCAGGATTATTGTTGTTCATTATTGCTCTTTATACCTTTTAATATTATCGCTTGTCTTAAAAATATATTAGCATATTTTTACATTTTATTTACCCACTAGTTTTGACTTATGATGTGCTACAAGGTAGTTTCTATGGCAGTTTTTTGAATTGTGAAATAACGTAAATTTATTATGTATAAAGGTTACTTTGGCTTAAAAGAAAGCCCTTTTTCAATAGCACCTAATCCTCGCTTTTTATTTATGAGTGATCGTCATAAAGAGGCCTTAGCCCATTTAAGTTATGGTTTAGGTGAAACAGGTGGTTTTGCATTATTAACGGGCGAAGTAGGTACAGGTAAAACGACGATTAGTCGTCGTTTAATGGAACAACTGCCAGAAAACACACAAGCGGCTTTTATTCTTAACCCTACGTTATCAAGCCAGGAACTACTTGCTACTATTTGTGATGAATTGAAAATACGATATCGTAAGACTGGGGCAACGTTAAAAACACTTACTGATAAAATATATGAAAAGCTTAATAAAAATCATCAAGCCAGTCTTAATACTTTATTAATTATTGATGAAGCACAACATTTAGCGCCAGAAGTTTTAGAACAACTACGTTTATTAACTAATTTAGAAACAGATACAAAAAAATTATTGCAAGTAATATTGATTGGACAGCCTGAATTAAAACAATTATTACAACGCCGAGACTTACGACAGTTAGCACAAAGAATTACCGCTCGTTACCACTTACTTCCCTTAACTAAACTTGAAGTTGCACATTATATTCAGCATAGACTTTCAGTTGCACAATGTGAGCGAATGTTATTTGATAAAGCTGCTGTCGCTGAAATTCACCGAATATCACAAGGTATTCCTCGTATAATTAATTTGTTATGTGAACGATCTCTGACAAATGCTTATTGTACTAATAATGCCTTAGTGACTAAAAAAGTTGTTTTGCAGTCAGCTCAAGAAGCTTTAGGTGATGAATATCAAGCTCAATATTGGTGGCAAAATATAGCGGTGAAAGTAATAGGTGTTGTTTTTTTGATAGCTGTTCTGATTGGGAGCTCTTATTTCGTAGGGCAAATGTATGGTGAAAATATTCAGTCAGAGAAAATAGTCAATACGCCTGAAATACCTGTTCATCAAGATTCTATAAAAGCGGTTATCGCCGCGCCTAATAAAACTAAGGATGAAATAGAGAATCTTGCAGATATTCAAAACGTGGCTCTGGAAGAGAATTTAACTAAAGAGTTTGAGATAAAAAGTAATGGCGATCAAGTAAGTGCTGTGGAGCTTAAGGTCGATAAAGTCAACAAAGATAGAGACATACAAGCAGAAAAGCCTGTTATTGTGGAGAATAAAGCCAATACCAAGATTAAGGAAAAACTGTCAGTTAATGCTGTCGATGGCGTTTCTGATGATTTACTTGCTCGCTTTCAAAGCGCAATAGATGAAACCGAAGCAGTGAGTAGTTCCGGTAATGCCTCAGATGTAAATGAAATAGTAGAAGTAGATGTTCCAGCATTATCAGATATGCCTACATGGCTACAAAACGATATTCCTTCTATTAGCTTTGAACAGCACATATATACCAGTGATGGTGAAAGTTGGGTAAAAGTTAATGGTAGAGACCGTTATGAAGGCGACACTATTTCTAATGGACTGGTGTTAAATCATATTTATGCTCAGAAAGTTATTTTAACCTTTAGAGGGGAACAGTTTAGCTTACCTGCGCTTTCAACTTGGTAGAGTATGTTTGTTCAAATTTTGAGTTGTTTAAGTGTTATATGATGAACGTTTATTTGAAACCATTAATGATTAATCAATAAATGCGGTCTTAAAGAAACCTAATAAATTGAGATTAAATTCTTCTGGTCGAATACAACAGTCGATTTGATCTTTGTATTTAGATTCACTCAAGTTAATTTCTTGAATCGGGATAGCCTGATTCATTCGAGCATTATAAAAAACCCGTACATAAGGGTGTAACGGCTTTTTTTTATTCAATTGACTAATTAAACCTAATTTACCGCTGTTAAGTTTGACTAATGTCCCTACGGGATATACGCCCATACACTGAATGAAATTTTCTACTAACTCTTCATCATAACATTCGGGTGATGAAATTAGTGTTTTGAAAGCTTTAATCGGGGGAACACTTTTCTTGTAAGCTCGATCAGATGTCATTGCGTCATAACTGTCAATTATAGCGATCATTCGACCATATTTGGATATCTCATCACCTTTAAGTTTTTTGGGGTAACCAGAACCATCTACACGTTCATGATGTTCTCGTATCATCTTCATTGCCATATGTGAAACACTTGGACTGTCTTCTAATATCTTTAAGCCAAGCGCAACGTGACTACGAATAATATTTTCCTCTTTCGCGTTTAAAGGCGTGAGTTTATTCAAAATATCATTGGGTAATAATATTTTACCAATATCATGTAGAAATGCCCCAAGTGCGAGTTCTTGAATGAGGCGTTTGTCAAAACCTAAATGCTTAGCAAATACAGACATCAAAATTGAAACATTTAGCGAATGTTCAATAAGGTAGGAATCTTTCGTTTGAAATCGAGACATGCAAGTTAGGGCATCTTGATTCCTGAAAATAGAGTCGACCATCGCGTTTGTTGTTTCTTCTGCTTCACTTACATTTATAGATTTCTTACTTTTAATTTGCTCTAAAATTTTTTCTTGTAAAGATTTAGCATTTTTATATAACTTATTTGCTTTTTTGATTTCGCTATCGAGAGATACGCCTGTCGTTTCAGTTGTCTTTTTTGTCATTGACGACGTTTTCTTCGTTTTTATATCCGCAATAGCTTTTTCTACATTCACAGTTTGTTTTTGTTTTGCAGGGATAATAACGAGTTGGGTAATGTTTGCTTTACGCAATTGAGTAATGCTTTTATCACTTGAGATATATCCTTCAGATTTAATATTAAGGCTACTATTATCTGAAAATGATTTTACATACATACCGGTAACCAGTTGGTCGATTGAAATGGTCTGTGTGATTTCGCTAGCAGGAGATTTTGACATAATGATTCTTGCGTGATGGAAAAGATATTTTTTGGCATTACCTTTTTAATAAAGATTATTTTAGTCTAGTTTTTGGAATAAAAAAATGTTGAAGGAAAATAAAAAAACCTTACTAAAATAGATTTACTATCTTTCAGTAAGGTTTTATTTTTATTGCGTTACGTTTATTGCCACGAAGGCAGGTTTGCTTCGAAAGCTTTTATCTTATCTAGCTTATTTAAAGTCCAACCGACACTGTCGATACCTTGCTCTAAACAATATTGATGAAATTTGTCTAAGCTAAAATCAAAGCTTAAGTTACCACAATTAATTTGGTTATTAATTAAATCTACGGTTAACTCAATGTTCTCTTTTGCCGCTTTAGTAAATAAAGTGTCAATTTCTTCATCGCTTAATTTTATTGGCAACAAACCAATATTGATACAGTTACCATAAAAAATATCAGCAAAGCTTGGAGAAATAATCACTTTAAAACCGTACTCTTCTAATGCCCACGGAGCATGTTCTCGACTTGAACCACAACCAAAGTTTTCACGGGTTAATAAAATACTTGCGCCTTCATACTGTGGCTTATTTAAAATAAATTCAGGATTATTCTCTTTACCTGAAACATCTAAGTAACGCCAGTCATGAAATAAGTGTGTACCAAAACCAATACGTTCTGTTTTTTGTAAAAACTGTTTTGGGATTATTTGATCCGTATCTACGTTTGCAGCATCTAAAGGAACAACTAAGCCTTCATGAGTTGTAAATTTTTCCATTATTCTATTCCTTATGCGTTTAAATCAACAAAATGACCAGCATAACAATCGAGCTTTTGAAACCAAAAGCTAAGGTGTCCGACACTTCACCTTGTAAAATATTAAACTGATCATCTGCAGACTTTAGTAATTCATCTAAACCAGAAATAGACTGTGTTACCGCCGCATCAGCTTCATCTAACTTAACTTTTGCTATAATTATTTGTTCAAGTTGTTTCTTTTTATGATCAACAATCGATGGAGTTACTTTCATATAAGCATATAACGCTTCATATGCGCTTTCGGAAATATCGATCATGCCATCAGAATCAAATGATGCAAAGTAATCGGTAGCTTTATCAAACCATCGCTTTGAATCATTCAAAGAAAATTCGAAATCACCCATGCCATCACTGACACGTTCAATATCTTGGGTGATTTTAATCTCATCTATTGTTTTAAAAATGGATGAATTTATATTATCAGCAGATTCCGTAAAACCAGTGATAAGCGTCATTTCTTCGATTTTATCTTCTGGCGCACCAAAATATTGAATTTCTACGAGTGAAGCACCTACATCATCCGCCAGACCAAAAAGTGTTTCAGCCTCAACTAACATATTATCTCGAGCGGTTAGTACTTCAGTTTTAGCCTCAAACATTTCATTCACAGCAAAACTGTAGGCGTCATAGTTACTTTTAATACCAATCGCCAGGGATTTCATTTGATCATCGGTATCGGCTAACGCTTCAAGAGCCAAGTACCGATCGTCGAAGCTTTTGGTTCCTTTCGTAAATTCTTCTATGTAAGCATTAATTTGATTCTGATCAGAGGCGTTAAATGCAAGCGAGCTTAACTTAGCAAGCTTAAGAAGCTGAATCTGAACATCATTACTTTGTTTTACGACTGGAACCGCCGTTTCATTAACACGTGACGTAGAGCCATTGATGTCATTTAGATTCCATAAGGAAGATAAACCGGACACAAGTAAAAGAGAAATAATAATGGCAAAACCTAAGCCAACTTTCTGATTAAACGTTAGTTGAAACATAATTCTATTCTCAATAAAGCCTCTATATACACTTACTTAGTAACTTTAGCGTAGTTTTTAGGAATGTCATGAAATCTTTTATTATATTCCAGCAATCTCAAAATTTACTGCTAATATTGTTTTATAGAATTTATCTTTAGCATTAATAGATACGAAACTAATAAACATGACTAATAACTTAATCCTTTTTTCAATTCTCTTTTTCGGCATAGGTCTATTCTTGTCTTTTGTGATAACACAAAAGCATTACAAGAATAAACTAAACAAAGAAAAGAGCACGACGACATTACTTGAGGCAGAGTTAGCTCAAACTCAACAAGATAAAAACACATTCGAACAAGATTTAAACTTACAAATTCAGACCAACCAAGAATTCGAAACCAGCAATGCGGATCTTCAAGCGTCTATTATAGAAACAAATCAGAACCTAGAAGACGAAAGAGCTCGGCTACAAGGCGAATACGAAGAACAACTTCTAAATATAGAAACAAATCACCAAGATGCAAAGACTGAACTTTCTTCAAAACTAACCCAAGTTCAAAGTGAACTAGCTGATCTTGCAGACCTGTTAGTGACATTTGAAAGGTGGCATGAAAGTTTAACGCAACTAATGCTTCACAATGCCGAAATGCATAAACAAAACCAAGAATTCTTTAATATAGTAAAGCAAATTGTTATTTTAGCTTTGAATGCCGCTATTGAAGCAGCGAGAGCCGGA
>ENA-OSET01003244-OSET01003244.1-sediment-metagenome-genome-assembly--contig:-NODE-3244-length-15116-cov-7.058648_pt1 | contig 15116 bp, 10 predicted proteins | sample MGYA00237882_ERZ534229 | MGnify/ENA primary metagenome ERZ534229 (study PRJEB26408, sample SAMN06266212) | sediment metagenome | isolation source: Hudson Canyon methane seep mesocosm | place... | reverse complement strand
TGCTAGAAATAACTGAAATGATCCGTCATAACCAAGTGTATTTTGATGAATTAATGGTTAAGCCAATAGCAATTTAAACATATTAGGTTGTCTGGATTATCTTAGATAATATAGAGATCTAAAACGTATTTTCAGAAATACAAAAACCACCATAAAATTTAGTTTTTGGTGGTTTTTATTTATAGCTTAAATATTATTAAAGATTAGTAACGTCGATTACCATTGAATCATCAATATTACTTGATGAAACGGTAGCTTCTGAAAATTCGTATTCTTTGCGAGTTTCACTTCTATCAAGTGGTAGGTTCATAAAATCAAATAAGTTAGTGTCAGCGAGTTGGCTAGGACTAATATTTTTAATAGAGTTAAATATATTTTCAATTCTATCAGGATTCACTTTTTCCCAGTCGCTTAACATTGCTTTGATAGATTGTCTTTGTAAGTTTTCTTGAGAGCCGCATAAATTACAAGGAATTATTGGATATTGCTTATATTCTGAAAATTTAATTAAATCTTTTTCTCGACAGAAGGATAGTGGTCGTATCACGACATTTCTTTTATCATCAGATCTTAATTTTGGCGGCATAGCCTTTAGTTTTCCACCATGGAACATATTCAAAAACATTGTTTCAACAATATCATCCATATGATGGCCAAGTGCTATTTTAGTTGCGCCAATTGACTCTGCAAAAGAATACAAGGTTCCTCGTCGTAATCTTGAGCATAATCCGCAGGTAGTTTTCCCTTCAGGAACTTTTTCCATAACAATTGAATATGTATCTTTATCAACTATGTAATATGGAATGTTTAATGATTCAAAATAGTTCGGCAATATATGCTCAGGAAATCCGGGCTGTTTTTGATCCAAGTTAACGGCAATAATCGTAAAATTTATTGGTGCAGCTTTTTGTAAGGCGAGTAAAATATCTAACATTACAAAAGAGTCTTTACCTCCACTTAGGGCTGCCATGACTACGTCAGACTCTTCAATCATGTTGTATTCAGCTATAGCTTTGCCAACTCGATTCCGGAGTTTTTTTTCTAATTTTTTTAATTCTGGACTAGGTTGAGCGTTTTTTGAATTTGTCATTTTTAAGCTTAATAAATTAATATAATAGTTCAGTATGAAACTAAAATTGAATACCTATTATTTTAACAATCCTATCAAAGATAATATATAGCTAAGAAGCCGCTCAAAAGAGAAATCTTTGAATTATTTTCGGTTGTAACTTTATACTTATATATTGTTTTATAAAGTCAATGAGTCAGGTCAATTTTATTTAATATTTAAATAACATATCAATCATGTTTAAATTTGATATTCATAAAGCTAAGACTATGATTATAGAAAGTCTGGCAATTAGAAATGTTCGTAAAGCTTAACCATGATATGTCATTGAAATATAGTTTTTTTTAGTAAGATGATATGCTGGTAAAATTGAACATTTTCAATGTTATTAATCATAATAGATTAGTGTTAGGTTATTATTTCGTAATGAGAATGAGTTAATGTGTTTTTAGCTAAAGTCTGGTGCTAAATTTGTATTAATTGAAGCCATTCTAAGATCAGAATAAAAAATAATAAAAGGTGTATGAATGAACTTAGAACAAATAAAAATCTTTTTATCATCTACTGTTTTCACTATTGCGGAACAACCTGTGACGTTAGGGGGATTGCTTTTAATTCCTTTCATTATTTATATTGGGTTATTACTCACAAAGTGGATGGTCAAACTCATCACAAAACGGTTAACAACGAATAAAACCGATCCAAATATTATTCATTTATTGCAACGTGTATTTTATGTTATTGCCATTGCTATATTACTGATCACAACGTTAGATTTAATTAATGTGCCGATCACCGCTTTTGCTTTTTTATCCGGTGCTATTGCGATTGGTTTTGGTTTTGGCGCTCAAAATATTATTAACAACTTTATCAGTGGTTGGATCTTAATGTGGGAAAGGCCAATCAAAATAGGAGACTTTTTAGAAGTTGAAAATGCCAAAGGGATCGTTGAACAAATTAATACACGATCTACACGCATAAGACGTATTGACGGTGTGCATTTACTTATTCCTAATAGTTTTTTACTTGAGAATACTGTTGTGAATTGGACACTAAGAGACAGCTTAGTAAGAACAAATGTTCGTGTAGGTGTTGCATATGGTACACGTGCAAGAACAGTTGCAGATCTCATATTAGAAGCAACACTTGTTCAAAAAGAAGTGCTAAGAGATCCTATGCCGGTTGTCAGTTTTGAAGATTTTGGTGACAATTCATTAGTTTTTGAAGTGAATTTTTGGATCAATTCTGACAAAGAAGGCGGCTTACGCATTGTTAGAAGTAATATTCGTTTTATACTTGATGAATTATTTGAAAAAAATAATATAGTGGTTGCCTTTCCACAAAGAGATGTTCATATCGATGGAGCGTTAACTATCATTAATCGCGCTGATATATAAACTAACTGCTACTGTTATAAAGTTGCAGGTTAATTGACATGAGAGCTATTCCTTGAATATTCCAGACTTACCTAATCATCATGCACTCGCTGTTTTATTGATTACAGTTTTTGCATTATATTTATTTCGACGAGAAGATATCCCCTTAGAAACCTCATCATTGGCTGTTATAGCTATACTCTGTTTGATGTTTGCACTATTTCCTTTTTACTCTGAGGGGATTCATTTTGAACCAAGTTCTTTATTTTTTGGTTTTGGTCACGAAGCATTAGTAACCGTTTGCTCGTTGATGATTATAGGACATGGAATTGTTCGGACTGGAGCGCTAGAGCCCATTGGGCGATATTTAGCTAAGTTATGGAAAATAAGTCCTGCATTTTCTTTGTTGCTAACCCTTATTCTTGCTGGAGGCTTAAGCGCTTTTATTAACAATACACCTGTTGTTGTACTCTTACTGCCTATTTTGATCAGCGTTTCAATCCGAACTAAAACTGACTCATCTCCGATGTTATTGCCTATGGGATTAGCGACGTTAGTCGGTGGAATGGCAACCACTATAGGGACATCAACAAATCTTTTAGTGGTGAGTATTGCAAAAAATATGGGGGCAATTGAATTTGGGCTATTTGACTTTATTGTTCCTGCACTTATTGCCTCTTTTGTAGCTGTTATTTATTTATGGTTAGTTGCTCCAAAACTTTTGCCCAAGCGAACACCTTCAATGCCAGACACTTCACCGCGTTTATTTAGTGCTTATCTGAATATAAACGAAGAAAGTGATGTAAAAGACAAAACTATTGCTGAAATCATTAAATTAACTGATGGCCAGCTTAAAATAGAGAGTATCCAGCGTGGAGCTAATTATAGAAACATAATGGCACTTCCAGATACTGTTATTGTAGAGGGTGATAGACTGAAAGTGCATGATTATCCTGATCGTCTTAAAGAGTTTGAGACGGTTTTAGGAGCAAGCTTATTTTCAGGGCTGCATAAAGTGGATGACGAACATCCTTTAAAAGCCGATAAACAAACCTTGGCTGAGATTGTCATCATCGCGGGTTCAGGGATTGAAGGAAAAACCTTACAACAAGTTAATTTTATTCGTAAATACAGAATATCTGTAGTCGCATTGCATAGAGCAGGTAAGGCAATGGAGATTGGCCGCAATAGTATAGGAAACACGCGTTTAAAAATTGGAGATGTGTTACTCGTGCAAGGTGAAATAGAACAAATTGATTTATTAAAATCTAAGCAAGGTTTGTTAATTATTGATGGTGCAGAATCACTTCCCCAAACAAGTAAAGCGCCCATTGCGTTGGGTACATTATTGGCCGTTGTTGTTTTTTCAGCTCTCGGTATTTTACCCATAGAAATTAGTTCGATTTGTGGTGTGCTTATATTATTAATGACAAAATGTTTAAACTGGCAAGAGGCTTCGTCAGCGTTGAGTACGCAAGTTATTTTAATTGTCGCAGCTTCACTTGCTTTAGGTGCTGCAATGATGACAACCGGCGGAGCTGAATATATAGCACAGGTATTTGTCGCGGTTTCCTATGGTTTACCTCCTGGTGGTGTTTTAGCGTCTCTAATGCTGCTATTAGCTATTTTAACTAACATTGTTTCTAACAACGCAGCCGCAGTTATTGGTACACCTATTGCCATTTCTGTTGCGAGTCAACTTAACCTTTCCCCTGAGCCTTTTATATTAGCTGTATTATTTGGTGCTAATTTGAGTTATGCAACGCCTATGGCATACAAAACGAATTTATTAGTTATGAATGCCGGTGGTTATCAATTTTCCGATTTTATGCGCGTGGGTATACCCTTGATTCTACTGATGTGGGTGACACTGTCTTTTCTCTTAAATTGGCTGTATTTATAGACGATTTAAAATTTTATTACTTATGATAAGTCATTGGCACTTAATTAAACTCATCTAAAAGGTATTACTGTATTTGAGAACATTTAAATAATGGTAATATGTTTGTTATTCTTATGTGCTTAATTTTTTCATTTAAAAGAAAACAATAGCTTTAACTTACGAGAAGTAAATCATTGAATAATCGGAAAGATTTATACAAAAATAGAGTGGTCAATATACAAAAAAGACAACCCATTATGGCGTGGTTGCTGTCTGTAGCACTTATAGCCATAGGTTACTATTTATCAGAAATCCGTTTTTTAGAATTGGAGTGGTTGACGAGAAGTGGTTGTTTGATTGTATTACTAGGTGTTTGGTCCAGTATAGGTGCCATTATTGCAGAAAGAGTTTTGATCAGTAAACTTAATATTCAACATAGAATTGTCTTATCTCGATCAAAAATCAAACTAAGAAAAATGAAAGCGCCACAAGATTATATAGACAAAGAAATTGACACTATTGAAGATGATTTTGATGATCGAATTGAAGTGATTAAAGACAATGTTAGGTACCAATTAGGCATATTAGAGGTGTCTTTATTGATGACTGGAACATTTATTTGGGGCTTTGGTGATTTATTATTTAAAATTAATTTTTAGTTGGCGACTATGATTAATAACATTGAGAAAGCCAGTTTTTTAAATAGACACTATGGGTGGTGGGTGTTGATTGAATTGTAGTAAAAAATTGAAACATTCTTTTGATCTATATTCCAATATTTCAATGGTTTGTACAGTAGATTAAACTTAGTATAACGTTATAATGAAAGCACAATCGTTTAGCTATTTTTATATTGAAATTTAGCCCATTTATATACTACTTACGGGCTTGTTATCTTATCTATTCTTTACTCAAAGTTTGTTGGTCATTTATCATAATGTTAAATCGTTTTATCTTGTTAATTTTACTAATATTAATCTCTCCTATTGTTTTTCCCAATACACTGGTCGTTAAAATTGCGGACGATCTACCAAGCCACTTAAAAAAAAATATTCATGCATATTTAGACACCTTACCCGAAAACGAAACTGAGCGATCGTCTTTTATTTACAACGCTAAAAAGCAGACTGAAAATGCCCTAAAAGCATTAGGTTATTACCGTTCACTAGTCTCACTTTCAATTAACAAAAGTGTAGATGAAAATGTTTGGACACTTTCAATAGCGGTACTGTTAAATTCACCCACTAAAATTAAATCAGTAAGTATCAAGCTTACAGGTGAAGCTTTAGCAGATGACAAATTTCAAACAATGATCAAAAGTATTCCAATAATTTCAGGTGATACATTGCATCATGGTGTTTATGAACAGTTTAAAACTGACTTGGCTTCTCTTGGATTAGAACGGGGGTATTTTGATGGGAGATTTATTAAGGCGACAATAGCCATTCATAAAGAGTTGGATTTAGCAGACGTTCTTATTCACTTCAACAGTGGACCTCGTTATAAATTTGGAGAAATAATTTTTGATGATTTCACCATAAATGAGAGCGTATTAAAACCACTAATTCCTTTTGAAAAGAATGATCTATATCGGCAAGAATTAATACAAAATTTACAGAATGAACTCGATAAAACACAATATTTTAGTCATGTTGTTGTTCGACCTGAAACCGAAAACAGTTCGAGTAACATTTTACCTATCAATGTTTCATTGGATGAAACAAAGCGTCATCAATTGAATTTAGGGTTAGGTTACGCAACTGATACAAAGGAAAGGTTTTCTTTTGGATGGAAAACGCCATTAATAAATCGATATGGTCATCGCCAAGAAACAAGATTGTCCTATTCAACCATAAATCCGACGGGATATTTTATTTATAGTATTCCATTATCCCATCCCAATAATGATGTTTTGCAATTACAAACGGAATTGGAAAAAAATGACTATGGCGATTTAACAAGTCGTTTTTTCTCTTTCAAATTGGGGCGTGTTTATCTCAGAGATGATGTTTTGCGACAACCTTATTTGAGATATCTGCGTGAAGAATGGGAAACTGATGGTATTAATGATGACGGTAATTATATTATTCCCGGATTTACTTGGTCGGATATTGATCGTGACGGGCCTTTACTCGATCCAAGTAATGGATTTAGGCATTATTATAACGTAGAAGGCAGTTATGTCGGTTTGTCCTCTGAAACTTCATTTTTACGCTTTAATGCCCGTTGGAAGTATATCTCGTTACTTGCTCCTAAACACCGTATTGTTTCACGTTTAGAGCTTGGCTATGTGATTATTAGTAACGACTCTGAGGAAGAATTGTCACCTTCATTACGCTTTTATGCAGGTGGTGACCAAAGTATTCGAGGCTTTGATTATCAATCTATCGGCCCTAACGTATTTCTTTCAGAAGATATAAACCAAGAGGATGAAGTTGTTATTGGCGGAACAAATATGATTGTCGCTAGTTTAGAGTACCAGTATTATTTCTCAAATAAGTGGAGAGGCGCTTTATTTTTTGATGCAGGTAGCGTTAATGATACTGATAAATTAGATCCGGTATATTCTGTTGGACCTGGCATTCATTATCTTTCTCCTATTGGACCTATCAGATTTGCTTTAGGCTATTCATTAAGTGATGAACACCCTTCATGGCGACTACATTTTAGTATAGGTGCTGAGCTATGACCTATAAACGTGCTAGCTTCACATTCATGGTGTGGCTAACTGGCTTACTCTGTTTTTTCGCGATATTGTTTTCAACGCCTTGGGGAACTCAGTTATCGTTTTATTTTGTGAGCAGTGTTTTCTCATTAGAAACTCAGTACAAGAGTGGTACGATCTTAAACGATTTAGTACTAAAAAGACTGACCATTGAAAATGATGGAGCGGTTATTAATGCAAAAAATATTCGTTTAAAATTACATTTACGCTGTTTGTGGAAGAGTCAACTTTGTATTGATGAGTTAAATATTGCTGATATTCAAGTTAACCTAAAAGAAAGTGGGGCGGTTTTAACTGATGAACCTATAGGACAAGCTATTGAGTCTTCACACTTTTCATTGCCATTTACCATTAAGCTAAAAAAGTTCTCGTTAGAGAAGGTTCAATTAAAAAGTCAGGGGTTATCTGTTAATTTAACTCATTTTTCTAGTGCTTTATCTGTCAGAAATGTTGGCACCAACAATCTTGCAATATATATGGAAAATGCAATGTTGGCTAAAGCGAATATTAATTTATATGAAACTGCTACCACATCACCAAAATCAATAAATACTTCACCTTGGCCGTTGGCTGAACTACCAAAGATCTATTCGCCTTTTAAGTTAGGCATAAACTCTCTTGCTGTTAAAACCATAATTGTTAACGAGATAGACAATAAAGGTAATGAAAATACACGACTAACAACTACTGAAGCTATAGCAAGATTGTCATGGTTTAAAACACAATTATTAATTCAAGAATTATCTTCAACCGTCGCTGAAGTTGGAGCAATCTCATTAAAGGGAAAGCTTGATTTTGTGCCTCCCTATCTCGTTGATTTGAAATTCAATAGTACAATTAAAGATTTTGAATTACTGCCACAGCTTAACCATTCAAATCAAGAAGTATTATTAAAGGGGAATTTATCTGAGTTATCGTCAATGATCAGCAGTGAAGGCGAATTAGCATTAACCGCCGAGATGTTAATAAATTTAACGGATAGAAACCTACCTTATAACTTAAAAGCCGATGTGACGCAATTTACCTTACCTGACGATGTCGCCAACTTTATTAGCCCATCGACTCTGTTATTAAAAAGCCAAGGCGATATTAATCAACATGAGATCGATTTGAATAGCATTATTAGTGGGTTTGGCTATCAAGATGCTTCTCTGGCGTTAAATGCAACCTATGTTGAACAGGTGTTTAAAATAAACACACTAAATTTTGAAGAGCTTAACTCACATAACCAATTGAGTATAAAAGGAGAGTTGCAGTTAGGTGAAAAATTATTATGGGATGTCGCGGTAATCTCTTCAGGAATCACCTTACCTCATATTGAAGAAAATCTATCTGGTCGTTTAAAAGGCAATATTATTAGTAAAGGATTTTTCAATGGTGATGAGTGGGCTTTTACACTTGTAGACTCAAGAATAAAAGGAGAAATTAATAATATTCCTCTCGTTGCTCAAGCCAATGTTGATATTGACAATAAAGGGGGATTAACACCTAGCAATTTAACTTTAAATTATGGTGATATAGCGTTTGATTTCAAAGGGTATAGTGATGAAAACTGGCATGTTGACGGAACAATTGATATTGGAAGCACAAGTTTGTGGCTAAAAGATATTGAAAGTGATTTACGTTCACTTATTTCAATTTCTGGTCCAGTACAACAGCCAAAGATTAGTGTTAAAGGTGAATTCAAAAACGTTTTAATGCAGGAACTCTCCAGTGACAAGGTGAAGTTTGACATTACCTATCGACCATTGAATAACCACGAACATGAACTCTCATTAAAGAGTAATCGAGTTAACTGGAATGATTACACTATTAATAGTATGAATTTTGCGAGCCGTGGCGATTTAAATCAGCAAAATATAAACCTTGCTTGGCTTGGTGACTCAACTCTTGATTTGTTCATTAATAGCAGCTATTCCTCGCAAAATGACCAGTGGAAAATGAAAACCAATGAAGTTACATTTGCTCTTGGCGAACTGATTTTCAAGTCAAATCGCCCACTTCAATTAGGCTATGATAACGTAAGAAAGACCATTGCTCTCAATAAGCATTGCTGGCTTGGTAATAACTCTGAGATTTGTTTAAACAAAGATTCTGTTCTACAAACAACGAACGACCAATTAACTTTAGCCATTAAATTAGGTAGCGACGTTTTAAGTCCTTTTGTACCAGAAAATACACTTTTAAAAAGCACGTTAGGCGGAAATGTTTCTATAGGTTGGCAACAAGGCAATATGCCATCAATTAATGCAAAATTATTAATGGGTGATGGATATATACAAGTAAAGAAAGAAGAAGAATTACACAAGCTGCTTGAGTGGCAAAATGGAAAATTGAACTTACAGCTTAATAACAGTCGTGTTGCAGGAAATATTGCTTTGTTTGCTATCGACAAACATGAAATAGTAAATATAAATACGACTATTTTATTTGCGGGTAATCGACCTATTGATAGCCAGATTACAGTTAATGATTTCAACATTTATCCATTACAAAAATTTGTGCCGGAGATAACGTCAATGGAAGGCATCTTAAATACCAACTTTACTGTATCGGGGGATTTAACTAAGCCTTTAATAAACGGTGGGATCAAATTAACTAAAGGGAAAGTTAAAATTTTAGGTAATATTGACACCTTAGAAGATATTCATTTGGCTTTAGATTTTAAAGGGCAGCAAGCTGATATTTTTGGCGGTCTTAATATCAATAATGTAGCAGCCAGTTTAAAAGGCAATACTGACTGGTATGACGAATTACAAGGTAACCTTAATTTTGATGGCGAGGCAATAAATTTTTCGATACCACCTGATCTTACTTTAACGGTTTCTCCACACCTCAATGCACAAATAAAAGCCTCTGAGCTTAAAATATCAGGTCTTATTGAGGTACTTGAAGGAAAATTATCTGTTGAAAAGTTGCCACAAGGAAGTGTTAGCCTAAGCAAAGACGTGATTATTGTGAATGATGACGGTGCACAAATTGAGAATGATAAGCCGTTTGATATATTTACTAATGTTCGTGTGGTTATCGACGATAAATTCAAGGTTGAAGGACAAGGGTTTATTGGAAGGCTTGGCGGGGAGCTACAAGTTAACCAACAGGCAAACCAACCACTACAACTCTTTGGGAGCTTAAAAATCCCTGAAGGACGTTATAACGCTTACGGACAAGATTTATCAGTAACAAAAGGAACTATAGCTTTCAATGGCACGGCAACTAACCCATATGTAACGATGCAAGCAACACGTACGATTGAACAAGAAAATGTTATTGTCGGAATTGATGCTAAAGGTTTAGCCAATAGCTTGAATATCAGCTTATTTTCAAAACCAACAATGCAACAATCAGAAACCTTGTCCTACCTAATAAGAGGCCGCGGTTTAGATGCTGAAACCAGTGACAGTAATGTGGCTATTGGCGTAGCTTTGGGGACTGCATTAACAAACTTTTCGGGTGTACTCACTCAGATAGAAAGACTACCTTTGATCAATCGAATTGAAATTGATGGTGATGACAAACAAGCTTCTATCGCGGGTTATTTAGGTGACAAGGTCTATATTAAATATGGAGTCGGGATTATTGAACCCATTAATGAACTCACCGTAAGGTTTTATTTGTTAAGTCGTTTGTGGGTTGAAACGGTTTCTGGTTTAGAAAATTCTGCAGATATTTATTATTCATTTGACATTAATTAATTAAATTGGAAAGACACTTTAACCTATCTAATAGATTAAAAAGCCAAGAGTTTTCTTGGCTTTTTAATTAAAACCCATCAGCTTTTCTTTTATGCTTCTGGATTATAAACCAAAGGACTTTATGCCAAAGGTGATATATAACCATTAGGTTTAATCGCTAATACATCGCAATTCAGTCGGTCAATAACATGTTCTGCAGTGTTTCCTATAAGTGCAGCAGATAGGCCGGTTCTGCCAATAGTACCTAGAATAACTAATTCAGCATCGATTTTATTGGAAACACTTTGAATTACATCTTCAGGCAAGCCTTCTTTTACGTGAGTATTCTCTAAAGGGATGTTAAAAGTGTTTGCATGATCATTCATCGCAGTTTGATGATGTTTCATCATCGTATCGTTATATTCACAGGCATTAAACTCTGGAATTTCAATAGCAATATTTACCGGGGTTCCTGGATAAGAGTTTACCAAATGAATATTAGCTTTGATTAACGATGAAAGGTGAGTCGCTTCTAGCGTTAATTTTTCGTTAAGTGCCTTGTGTTCATCATCATCACTGCCAATATTTAGAGCGGTGAGTAAATTTCCGTTATCTGGCCAATTGTGCTCTTTAACTAATAGTACGGGGCACGGACACTTCCTGAGTATATGCCAGTCTGTGGGGGTAAAAATAACGGATTTAAATTTGTCATGTTGGTGAGTTCCTTTAATAACGATATCAAAACCTTCAGTAATCACTTTTTGAATTATTTTTTCAAAGGGGCGATTATGCCAAATAATACTCGTATTTATGGTTATGCTATGATCATCGATTTCTGCAATTTTTTCTTCTAGCCATTGCATTCGATCATTGATCATTGATTGACGCATTGCTTCACGTTCTTCGCCAGAAAGCATCGTGGTCATTTCATATGAAAAGTCATAAATAGTCAAAAATGCGGTGATTTCTCCACCTGTACGGCGTGCAAGTTCAATTGAACGTTTTAGCGCTTTCTGATCGTCAGTCGTTGGATCAATAACGGTTAGTATTTTTTTATAATTTTCCATAAAGTTTACCCGATAACTTATTGTTATCTTAACAATAGACCATATTTGTTATTTTTTATTTGCTTTAAATCAACTTTTTATTGCAAATTATACAGACGGATAAATTTAGACAAAAAAAATGCTTAATATTAAAAATATTAAGCATTTGATGTACGTTTATATATTTGATTAAAGTGTAGCGCACTCATTAAGTTTATCGACATCGATAATAGTAATGAGCTTACCTTCAACACCAATTAAACCATTTTTTTGAAAACGATTTAATAATCGACTAATTGTTTCTACGGTCAATCCAATATAATTACCAATATCACTTCGAGTCATGGTTAAGCGAAAGTCAGAAGCTGAAAGTCCTCGAGCATGATAACGGCTACTTAAGGTCGATATAAAAGTTGCTAAGCGCTGCTCTGCATTTTTACGATTAAGCAAAGTAAGCATTTCTTGATCTGAGCGGATTTCAGAGCTCATCATACGAAGAATTTGCTTTTTTAATTTAGGCATTGTGTTAGATAAAGCATCCAATGTATTGTATGGAATTTCACATACCATGGATGTTTCTAGTGCCTTAGCAAAGCTAGGGTGCTCTGCATCTGCAATAGCATCAAAACCTAACAAGTCCCCAGCAAGATGAAAGCCAGTAATTTGTTCTTCACCTTGTGCATTGACTGTGAATGTTTTAAATGTTCCAGATCTGATGGCATACAAAAGATTGCATTGCATCACCATCTTGAAATATTTGTTCGCCTTTATGAATAGGTCGTTTTCGGTCAATAATGTTATCAAGCGTATCAAGTTCAACAGCATTTAATGAGAATGGTAAACATAGCTCACTGATACTGCAGTTTTGACAATGAATGTGTTTCGATACGGAACATGGCTTATTGGACATATTGACCTGATTGTTAGCTTTATCTTTAGTTGTATGGATGATATTAAAACAGCTGTTGATATGCAATCGCTAAACTGTATATTCCATACATAATAATAACTAAAGCCATGAGTTTTTTAAATTTAATATTAGTTAACAGTGATTTTATTCCAAAAGAACCTAATGAAATACTCAATAATGCAGGTAATGTACCCAAACCAAAACTCATCATTATAAGAGCACCAGTTAGTGCATCTCCGCTAGCTAATGACCAAGTTAACGTTGAATAAACCAGCCCGCAAGGAAGCCAACCCCAAATAGAACCAAGCGCTAAAGCTTGTTTAGCGTTATTCACAGGAATAAATTTTTTGCTCAATGGCGATAAATAGCGCCACAGTACTTTACCAAACTTTTCAACTTTCGATAGCCACATTAACCATTGACCAAGATACAACCCAAGTAATATTAAAAATATTGCGGCGAATATTCTTAAAAAACCTAAAGGAACACCAATGTTTTTTGCTGCAATAGAACTACTAAAACCAACGATTGCCCCAATGAGTGAATAAGAAAAAATACGACCAATATTATAAGCAGTAACCAGTTTAAACTGATCACTTGCTTTACTTTGTGGCGATAATGCAGACGTAAGCATAGTGGTTATTCCGCCACACATACCAATGCAATGGCCAGACCCCAATAACCCAATAATAAAAGCTGATAAGTAATCAATACTAAGCATATGAATTATTTGGTATCCGCATTATTGTGTTTATTTTTCTTCTGGTTAATTTTGTAGAGTGAATTTTCGTTATCGATACTATCTTTATCATCAAACAATATACTCATACCTTGTTTTTCTAGGTCTTCAAATTGTTCAGTTTTTACTGCCCAGAAAAATAGGTAGATAGCTATCGAGGTAAGTATTATGGCAATAGGGATCAAAATATAAATAATACTCATTTTTTTATGCTCTATTTAAGTGTTTAGTTTATTTTTTTAGTAATCGTAAAGAATTGGTTATTACTAATATTGAACTAGCTGACATGCCAATAACCGCCATATAGGGAGTAATATAACCGGTTACAGCAAGTGGCAATACGATAGCATTATAACCAAATGCCCAAAAATAATTTTGCCAAATAATACGACGTGTTTTATAGGCAACACGTTTAAGCGTTATTATCGATTTTAAACGATTATTCAATAAAATAACATCGGCACCACTTTTTGCTATATCTGTGCCACTGCCCATAGCGATAGATACGTGAGCAGCTCCAAATACGGGGGTGTCATTAACACCATCGCCTATCATTGCCACCGTTGAATTGCTGTTTATTTGTTGTTGTTTAATCAACAACATTTTATCTTCTGCAGTTAATGAACAGTGGACTTCATCTAATTTTAATGATGCTTGAACCCTCTCACAACCCGAAGCGTTATCACCTGATAACATCATGGTATAAATATTATTTTGCTTTAAGTCTTTTAGTACTAGTTCAGCGTCTGGGCGAACGTCATCAGATAAATAGAAAGCGGCAATCATTCTATCATCTTCAAATAATAGGCATGAAGCTTTTTCAAATTCAATTAGCTGTTTTGTGTCATTTATTAACCATGCTGGTTTGCCAATTTTATAGTTTTTTCCATTCACTATCCCGCTAATACCAAATCCAGATTTAATTTCTACTTTTTTTGTTTGATATGAATAATCCCGATATAAACCAAAAGGTTTTGCTAAAGGATGTTCTGAATAAGATTCAAGAGCAGCAGCAATTGCTAACGTTTGTTGTTCAGTTATTGGTGTGTTTTCATCTGGAAAAATTTGTGTTGTTGTAATTGAAAAATCACCTGATGTTAACGTGCCTGTTTTATCAAAGGCGATTGTTGTTATTTTTGGTAATGTTTCCATGACATGAGCTGACTTTATCATTATGCCTTCACGGTTTAAGTGTGTTGTCGCACAAGTCAACGCAGTTGGAGTAGCAAGAGATAACGCACAAGGGCAGGTGGCAACCAAAACTGATAGGGTTATCCAAAATGCTTCTTCAGGCAAATAGTGGTGCCAATATAGAGCGGTTCCTATAGCAGTCAGCAAAATAATTGCCACAAAGTATTGTGCTATTTTATCAGATAATTTAGCGAGTTTTGGTTTGTGTGCTTGAGATGATTCACTTAATCGAATGAGCTGACTTAAAAATGAATGCTCACTCGCATGTTTCACTTCAACGTTAAGGTTACCGTCTCCATTGACCGTACCAGAAAACACTTTATCGCCCACTCCTTTATTTAAGGGGAGTTGTTCGCCTGACAACATCGACTCGTTAAGCTGACTGTTGCCTGAAATAATTATTCCATCTGCAGGTACAATTTCTCCTGGTTTTATTAATACAATATCAAAAGGGCAGAGTTTTTTGGCCGGGAGTAATTGTTCTTTATTAATACCATTTTCTTT
>ENA-OSET01003242-OSET01003242.1-sediment-metagenome-genome-assembly--contig:-NODE-3242-length-15118-cov-12.915897_pt1 | contig 15118 bp, 7 predicted proteins | sample MGYA00237882_ERZ534229 | MGnify/ENA primary metagenome ERZ534229 (study PRJEB26408, sample SAMN06266212) | sediment metagenome | isolation source: Hudson Canyon methane seep mesocosm | place... | reverse complement strand
TTGCCACTCGAGAATCACCGCCTGAAGCACTCATTAATGCATCAGCCATTGGCTGGTATGGTGATAAAGGTGATGAAGTTCTTAATGAAAAGAGCAGCTATCATGCTGAGTTTATTCATGACATTTGCGATCAATGGGAACATGTAGCACAACAAGCCAGTGAATACGGTGTTCGGGTTTGCTGCATTCGTACAGGGCTTGTATTAGGCCACGGTGGTGCGATGAACAATATCTTACCGACATTCAAGTTTGGCATGGGAGGCGCACTTGGAGATGGTGAGCAGTGGTGGTCGTGGATTCATATACAAGACTTGGTACGACTCTATCTTTTCTGTGCTGAAAAAGGCATTAGTGGCATTGTGAATGGAACATCACCCCATCCAGTAAAACAAAAACACTTCGCTAAAGTGTTAGGGAAAGTAATGCACCGGCCTTCTGTTATTAAAACACCTGGGGTTGTACTTAAATTGGTATTAGGAGAATTTGCTGAAGCTTTACTTTTGCATGGCCAGCAAGTTTTACCTGAAGTTGCACAGCAACAAGGGTTTGAGTTCTTCTACCCCGAATTGGAAGATGCATTAAGGGAGGTTGTATTAACACCAGAACTTAAACAAGCATCTTAATATACCTGTATTAATGAAGGGCAGGTTGCACAATACAACCTGCCTGCTGTTTTACCTGATACCTATTAGAGTCACTAGCCCAATGACTTCATTTACATCTCTGCTAGCAGAGGTTCATGCTTGTACCCTATGTGCGAAATACTTAGCTCATGGGGTTCGTCCTGTTCTACAAGTAAACCCAAAAGCGCGCGTGTTGATCGTAGGTCAGGCACCAGGAAGAAAAGTTCATGAAACCGGGTTGCCTTTCAATGATGCAAGTGGGGATCGTCTGCGTGATTGGCTTGGAATTACTCGGGAGGTTTTTTACGATGAGGAGCAGATAGCCATTCTACCAATGGGCTTTTGTTTTCCTGGGACGGGAAAATCCGGTGACCTTCCTCCAAGACCTGAATGCGCTCCAGCATGGCGAGATAAACTTCTTGCCCACCTGACAAATATTGAAGTTACCTTGCTTGTTGGAAAGTACGCGCAAGCATATCATCTGGCTAGTGAGCACTCATCTCTCACTGAGACAGTTAGCTCGTGGCGATCCTATTTGCCCGCTATTATTCCTCTTCCACACCCAAGCCCGAGAAATAATATTTGGCTTAACCGTAATCCATGGTTTGAAGAGGAATTAGTTCCGGTTCTCAAGCAACGAATATCTGAAGTACTTTAAGTCGCTGGACAGGCCTTAAAAGCTTCGATATGTGCAACAACACTCTTTCCAAGAGCAATAGGGTGATAGCCTCCTTCCAGTAATGATATGACTCGACCATGGCAGTAGCGTTGGGCATACTCACCAATCGCGTTGCTTATCCATGAATAATCATTTTCGGTTAATAATAAGCCGCCTAAAGGGTCTAATATATGTGCATCAAACCCCGCAGAAATTAAAATTAAATCAGGTTTAAAGTCTTCCAACTTTGGAAAGCAGATTGTTTTATAAGACTCTCTAAACATTGCACCAGTAGAACCTTCAAGTAATGGCATTTTAACAATGTTATCAGCATAGTTATCAATATCAGTATAAGGATAGAAAGGATGCTGGAAGCTAGAGCAATAGAGCACCTGCTCATTGCCCTCGAAGATATCTTCAGTTCCGTTGCCATGGTGCACGTCGAAGTCGATGATAGCCACTTTATTTATTGGGTATTTTGCTAATGCATGAGCCGTGGCTATGGCTATATTATTGAATACGCAGAACCCCATCGCATAATCATGGCAAGCATGGTGACCCGGAGGGCGGATGTTGCAAAACACCATATGGTTATCATATTCCATCACAGTATTCACTGCTTGTATTGAGGCGCCTCCTGCTTTCAGCGCTGCGGCTACGGTGGCATTATTGACACTTACATCGGGAGCCAAGGTCACTGTTCGGCTTTCTGATGCACAGGCATATACCTGCTGAATATGTTTGTCAGAATGAACTCTTGCAAGTTGCTTATAGCTTACATCGGGAGGGGTAATACTATTGAACGTGGGGAGTAAGCCACTGGAAATTAATTGATCTTCAACATAGTTAAGACGGTCAGGGTATTCAGGTGGGCAGGTGATTGCTCTTTGTACCTTACAAATTGCATCTGTAATGTAAGTTATGTTCATTATGTCACCTACTACATTGTGCTAACTACTACATAATAACCTTATTTCAGTACCCTCCTTGAGTATGATTGTTATTCTCAGAATGTGTTAGTAAAGTTCCTTCATACTAGGTAAGGCGCAATAATTAGGCTTACCATGGCGAGTACTTTGATCAATATATTTAGTGACGGGCCAGAGGTATCTTTGAATGGGTCTCCAACTGTATCTCCAACCACGCAGGCTTTGTGTGCTTCGGAGCTTTTGCCTCCCAAATGCCCTCTTTCAACGTATTTTTTTGCGTTGTCCCAAGCCCCACCAGCTGTTGACATTGTAAGCGCTAAAAGTACCCCAACTAATAATGCTCCTGCTAACATACCACCCAGAGCCATAGGCCCAAGCGCAAAACCAATTACGATAGGGCTGATTATTGTCATAAGCCCTGGTAGAACCATACGTTTTAATGCTGCATTAGTAGCAATTGCGGTGCAGCGAGCATAATCTGGTTTGGCCTTTCCTTCTAAAAGCCCATCTATTTCATGGAACTGTCTACGGATTTCAACAATCATTTCACCTGCCGCTTCTCCCACTGCAGTCATCGTTTGAGCAGTAAACAGAAAGGGAAGCATTCCACCAACAAACAAGCCAATAAGAACCATAGGGTCAGATAATTGTAAGGAAAAATGTTCATTATGTTGAGATACCGTTTCAACATAAGCACTTATAACAGCTAACGCGGCTATAGAAGCAGCTCCAATAGAAAACCCTTTTCCTATTGCTGCTGTAGTGTTTCCTAGTGCATCTAAGTTATCAGTAATTTCCCGTGTTTCTTTGCCCATTTCAGCCATTTCAGCAATGCCTCCTGCATTGTCCACAATCGGGCCATATGCATCAATGGCCATTACTATTCCTACCGTGGCTAACATTCCAACAGCCGCAAGCGCAACGCCATAAAGCCCAGCTAAAGAGGTAGAGAAGTAGATAATAGCTCCGATAGCAACAATAGGTATTACTGTAGATCTCATCCCTAAGGCTAATCCTGCAATTATCACTGTAGCAGGGCCTGTTGTTCCTGCTTCAGCGACACGTTTAACCGGACCTTGCTCGGTGTAATACTCTGTCACCAGTCCAATTATTGCACTCCCTAAAGAGCCAGCAACAATTGTTCCCCATATTTCAGGAGACAACATTAAGTAATCAGTTACTATCCATGAAAATAAGATAAATAGAATAATGGCAGATAAAACACCCACTCTAAGTGCAATCACCGCAGTACCATTAGATAGCATTCTGACCAAGGCAATACCAAAAATAGAAGCTAAAATACCAACACCGGATAACACTAGAGGCAAAAACATGAAAACTTCACGAGGCTGGTCTGTTTCTAATGATAAAAGTGACATCGAAGAAGCTATTGCAATAGCGGCAATAATTGAGCTGCAATAGGATTCAAAAATATCGGCTCCCATACCGGCAACATCACCCACATTGTCGCCCACATTATCAGCGATAACTCCAGGATTTCTTGGATCATCTTCAGGAATACCCGCTTCAATTTTTCCTACTAAATCGGCACCAATATCTGCGCTTTTAGTATAAATCCCACCACCTACACGGGCAAAAAGAGCGACGATCGAAGCTCCCATGCCAAATCCGTTGAGTGACTTTAAGGCTTCAGGGTCATCTTTGAATAACCAGAATATTCCGCCTAAACCAATAATACCGATGCTAGCAACCACCAAGCCCATGACCGAACCGCCAAATAAGGCGATAGTAAAAGCTTGCGTAGATCCCTTCTCGTGAGCTGCAACAGCAGTACGAATATTGGCTCTTGTTGCTGCATGCATACCAATTAAACCCGTTAGACCCGAGCAGGCAGAACCCACTAGAAATGCGAGTGCAGTACGCCAGTCTATTAACAGGCCTAATATGAAAAAAACTAATAATAAAAAAAAGCTAAGAACAGTATATTCCTGGCGAATAAAAACCATCGAACCTAGCTGAATGGCATCAGCGATTTCTTTGGCTTTACCTGTGCCTGCAGCGTTACTGCACACCATACGGTAAACCATCCAAGCGCATAAGAGGCCAAGCAGCCCCGCGACTAAAGGGAAGTATTCTATAAACATAATGCCTCTAAAAAGAAAGGTAGTAGGGTAGATCTATAATATGAATCGAATGGTCGTAGTTGAATCACTTTTGTCTTATACGCTAATCAATTAAATATAGACCAACTTCTTACACCAAGCACATTGAGGTATTATGCGGATAAACCAAACTTACAAGTGGAATACACATATGACAAATGTGAATATTGATGCCGATTTCAATTTTGACAATAGCTATGCAGAGCAACTGGAAGGGTTTTATGTTCCATTTGTAGGTGATAAAGCACCTGAACCCAAATTGGTCAGATTAAATCACGCGCTTGCAGAAACACTGGGTCTTGATATTGAAAATTTATCGGTAGAGAACATTGCCGCTATTTTCTCGGGTGGAGTATCCCTTAAGGGTGGAAGACCTTTAGCCCAAGTTTATGCGGGACATCAATTTGGAGGTTTCAGCCCCCGACTAGGTGATGGAAGAGCATTATTGCTGGGCGAAGTGCTTGATAAGAATGGTGTTAGACATGATATTCACTTAAAAGGCTCAGGGAGAACACCTTATTCACGTGGTGGCGATGGTAAGGCTGTGATTGGACCTGTTCTGCGTGAGTATATTTTAGGTGAAGCCATGTTCGCGCTTAATGTTCCGACAACAAGAGCATTAGCTGCCGTGACGACAGGTGAACAAATATTCCGAGAAGGGATGTTTCCAGGTGCAGTACTAGCACGAGTTGCCTCTAGCCATATACGTGTTGGTACGTTTGAGTATTTTGCTGCACGAGGTGAAACAGACAAGGTTAAACAATTAGCAGATTATACCATTCTGCGCCATTTTTCTGAGTTAAAGGACAACAACGACTGTTATTTAGGGTTATTGAGTGCTGTATGTGAACGGCAAGCCGCTCTTTTGGCTCAGTGGATGTGTGTTGGTTTTGTTCATGGCGTAATGAATACCGATAACATGACCATTTCTGGCGAGACGATTGACTATGGCCCATGTGCATTTATTGATACCTATGATGCATCTGCCGTATTCAGCTCAATAGATCATCAAGGTCGTTATGCTTATGGTAATCAGGCACAAATCGCGCAATGGAATTTGGCTCGATTAGCTGAATCCTTACTCCCTTTGATCAATGAAGATACTGATGAAGCGGTCAGACTAGCGACTCAAGTACTGAATACTTTTTCTGAACAATACCAGACATTATGGTTAGCGGGTATGCGCACTAAACTTGGTTTGGCAACAGAAGAGGATGAAGATCTAAACCTTGTTATTGACCTACACAATACAATGCAAGGACAGAATGTAGATTTCACATTATTTTTTCGTGGTTTGTCTGGTACGACACAAGATGAAATAAATACTGTACGTAGTTTATTCGATGATTCTGAAAATTTTGATCAATGGGCAGTGCGTTGGTCAGAACGTTTAACCCGGGATTCAATGAAACCTGATGAGCGAGTAATTTCTATGAATGCAGTTAACCCAATCTACATCCCACGAAATCATAAGGTAGAAGAGGCTCTGAAGGCGGCAGAAAATGATTCAAATTATGAGCCATTTGAAAAGTTAATGGAGGTGCTTGCCAGCCCCTTTAAGCAAAGAGAAGGGCTAGAAGAATATGCGATGCCTGCGCCTAATGGTTTTGGAAAATATCAGACATTCTGTGGAACTTAACCGCACATTGCTAAAACGCTACAATGAACTATAACTATATTGCAATAGGGTCTTGCAAAACAAAGGCTAATTGATAAAGAAATTCATGCAAAAACAATATGTTATTTATACTCGCACCAAAAAATAGGTATGCAAGTCATGGTCGCTCATCCGGTTGGAAAGCTTCATTTAGAAGGTCTAATGAGTCGAGCCGAGATCCTGTTTACGGCAGGATATGTGTTTGAAGGACAGCTCGACATCGAGAAATTAAAAAACAGTTATGAAACTGTTGTTGATTCCATAGGCAAGTTAAACCATCAACTAAATTTCAATGCCCAAAATGATTTCTCCTGGCATCCGTTTTCTGATTACGATCAACGCTTTCACGTTATTGAGTCGGACGATATTGAAGAAGAATTTAAGAGTATTTCGGAGCGCGGTTTTGATATCCGCTCTTCCAGTAAAAACTTTCCAATGAATATGATCGTAATTAAGTCTAATAACCATGCCGCGCCCAATCGCTTCGGTATAGCACAAATGTGCTCTCATGAGTTTATTGATGCGCGCAGTGCAGAAACGTTGTTTCATTTGATTGTAGATCATTACAACGCGACTAAAACTCAAAACGAAAAAGCGATGGCTGAAGTTGTAGAGACTGCGCAGCGTCTACATACCCTTGAATCAACTGAGATGTGTCAGTTATTACGTGCAGAAGACTATGATAGCGAAGCCAATACAAAAGGGCTCGAGAATTATGTGATTGAAGATGTGGGTGATTACGGCGTTCGAATTGGAACCTTACCTGAACTGCTGCCTCAGTTTGCCAAAAGAGCGCGTCGCCCAGTGGGGTGTTTTGTTGACGCGGGCCCGATGATTGCAAAATGCCGCACAAAATATCCAGAAGTAACAAAAAATGCCATTATTACAGCCGTTCTCCACAAAGCCTTGTTCAACATTAATGTCGAGAATAAGGGAAAACCGAAAGGGCATACGATTAGTGGTAAAACCGTATCTGATTTATTGAGCCCTGAGATGCGCGAGTCTTATATTGGAAACTACATAGCCTTTGTTCCCATTTCCACCGCGGGTGAAGATGAAGTAGAGAAGGTTGCGAAAGATGTTCATGATCGTATCGTAGAGTTTAAATCTAAACAAATAAACCTGACCTGTTTTGAAGGTGTAGAGGCGGCAGCACAGGAAAATTTAGTAGGAACAGCAGACGATGAGCTTTCTTATGTCATTACTAACTGGAACAACTACCGTTTTTTGTCAGGTAAAGAGTTTTTGCATGGTTGTAAATCCCTTTCTCATTTGAGTGCTGTTAATGTAGCACCGCTAGACGAAGGAGGTGCGGCTCTGATCAATCGCGCTATCGTCGTTATTAACTTGTCTTTAGATGACAAGCTCTGCTTCTCAATGTTTCCGTCGTTGCGGGATGATGAGGAAAACCGATTATTGGTTAAAGAAGTGGAAAAACTATTTCAACAAGCATGAGTTTCCATGTTATCTATCAGTTTCTAAAATAATAATAGTGTACCAAAATGCTGAAAATTCTGAATTACGAGATCACCGAGAAATTATTTGAAAGTAAACATGCACGCGTTTACCGGGCATTTGACCAGAGCAATGATTGTGCAGTTGTTCTGAAGGTGCTTAATAAGGAATTTCCTACTGCTGAAGAGCTTTCCAGATTTCGTAATGAGTATGAAGTTACCAAGCAACTGACAGATTTTGAACGAGTGGTTAAAGTTCGTAAACTTGAGCATTATCAAAATACGCTGGTAATGGTGAAAGACGATGTTGGGGCAGTGGACTTAGGGTACTGGTTCGCTTCGGAAACGACAGATTTTGAGACCCATCTCAACATCGCCATTCAAGCAGCACAGATATTAGATAAATTACATGAGCTTAGAATTATTCATAAGGATATCAATTCGAATAATTTTATCTGGCAAGCAGAGCTACAAAAGCTTTATATCATTGATTTCGGTATCGCTTCCTACCTGATAAGGGAGCACAATGAATTTCAACATCAAAATGAAGTTGATGGCACATTAACTCACATCGCACCTGAGCAGACAGGGCGCTTAAATCGAACATTAGATTACCGTGCGGATCTTTACTCTCTTGGTGTTATGCTTTATCAAATGTTTACCAGCATGTTGCCATTTGAAGGTTTGTTTGGAATCGAATTGGTACACGCGCATATTGCACTGACGCCACCGGAACCTCATCTCGTTAATCCCAATATCCCACAGGTTTTATCACAGATCATTATGCGTTTAATGGCAAAGAACCCTGATGAGCGCTATCAACTAGCGGCTGGCTTATGTCATGACCTGCAAATATGTCTGCAGCAATGGCAAGAGACCGGCGATATCAAACCTTTTGAATTGGGGCTGAAAGACTTTTCTGTTGACTTCATAATACCTGAACGACTTTACGGTCGAGATAAGGAAGTCACAACCATTCTTGATGCATTTAGCAGAGTCTGCCAGGGGAACAAAGAACTGGTTCTAGTGAGTGGGTACTCTGGTACTGGTAAAAGTGCATTGGTACATGAAGTACATAAGCCACTGACGGAAAAGAAAGGTCTGTTTGTATCGGGTAAATTTGACCAATACGAACGTGATAACCCATATTTTGCATGGATATCAGTTATCCAAGAGTTTGTCGGGTATGTACTCAAAGAAAATGAGGATGCACTGGAAGCCTGGAAAAACAAAATTAACGATGATTTGGGGAACATTGCTGGCGTAGTGACGAAACTGGTCCCTGACCTGGAACTTATTGTTGGCCAACAACCAGGGCCTCCAGAATTAACGGGTGAGCAAGCATTGAACCGGTTTAATTTTGCATTGAACTCGTTCTTTCGGTGTATTTGCTCCTATGATCATCCGTTAGTAGTGTTTATTGATGATTGGCAGTGGGCAGACTATGCCTCTATGAATCTTTTACGTTATATCATGAGTGATTTAGAGTCACCGTACCTGCTTCTCATTGGGGCATATCGAGATAATGAATTGGACTCCACTCATCCGTTTTTTCATACACTGGAAGAGCTAAATACCAGTAGCGCTGCTTTAATTGATCACGTTGAGCTTAAGAACCTTGAAAAACAAGACGTACACACACTGGTTAATGATGCGCTGAAAGGTCCAGATAATATTGAACACATTGTCGCCATGGTCTATGAAAAGACCAGAGGCAATGCATTCTTCTTGATTCAGTTTCTCAATAATTTATTTAAAGAAGGTTTACTAAAATATTCCAAAAAAAGTCGTTGCTGGAACACTGAGATAGGTGAGATTAACAACTTAAATATCACTGATAATGTCATTGAACTTATGGTTTTTAAACTGCGTAAGTTGGATGCCAATACGCTTAAGAGCCTTAAATATAGCGCTTGTATAGGTAATCGGTTAGACCTGGTGACACTTTCTAGTATTTTACAAGACAGTACTATGCAAGTGGCTAATTGGCTTGAACCAGCAATCGTAGAGGGGGTCATCAAGCCCCTGAGTTCGAGTTATCACATGGCGCAAATCGACTCTGAGTGTAACCAGATAAGCTATCAGTTTGTTCACGATCGCATTCAGCAAGCAGCCTATAGTTTGATTGAGGCTGAGAGCAGTGCTGATATTCACCTGAGTATTGCCAGAATTCTCATTGAGAAATTATCAGAAGGGCAGTTATATAAAAAAATATTTGATGTCGCAAAACACTTTAACCATGCGCGTTCAGTCGTCAAAGATGATGTCGATAGAGCCAATGTAATACGTGTCAATTTCCTGGCAGGTAAAAGAGCCGTAGATGCCACTGCGTTTATGCCTGCATTGCACTATTTTGAAGCGGCCTTAACAGCGCTGCCGGAAAACTACTGGCAGAGTCATGCAGAATTTGCGACAGAGTTACTATTAAAAGCTTCGGAGGTAGCCTGCTTAAGTAAACACTATGGAAAAATGGAAAAATGGTTGGATGAGTTGCTAAATAACGTTCAGCCTGTTGGATCAAAAATTCAGGCATATGCTATCCGCTTGCAGGCGTATACCGCTCAAACTCGTTTACAGGAAGCTGTCTCTATTTCACTGAAGGCCCTTAAGTTGCTTGGTTTTGATTTCCCTGAAAAGCCAACAGATTTTGATGTTATGGCCAAGTTGCTTAAGACAAAATTGATGTTAAGAGGAAAAACAACTGACCAGCTGATGGTGTTGCCCCCCATGAAAGATGAGCAAGTGATGCTTTCAATGAACATCATGGGATTAACTATTCCTCCAGCGTATTGGGCATCTCCAAACCTAGTATTTCTCATCATTTTTCAATTGACTCGCAATTCGGTTAAACATGGATATTCGCCTATTGCAGGGTTCGGATACTCCTGGTGGGGGATAATAGAATGTGCCGTACTGGGCAATATTGATCGAGGGTACTCTTTCGGAGAATTTGGCATTGCATTGGCCAAAAGACATAATTTACCTGTTCACCAATCATTGTTTTATTGGGCTTGGATTATTAAGAACTATAAAGACCCGATTAGTGAGTCCATTAGTGAGTTAAATGAAGCTTATAAACTTTCTTTGGAAGTGGGTGATTTTGAATACGCCTCTTATGCACTTAATAACAGGCTACAAGCTCAATTCCATTGTGGTATGCCCCTGGGTCAGCTTACTAAAAATATGGAAGTTGCCCAACATGATCTCGATAATTTTAAAATAATAGCATCGATTAACTGGCACAGCATTTGGAGGCAGGCAGCGCTAAATTTTCAAAATTCAACAAATGCACCCACGAAGCTCGTTGGTAGTGCCTATAACGAAGCGTTAAAGTTACCAGAACACACCCAAAATAATGATGTCAGTTCGTTATTTCTATTTTATTGCGCCAAACTGATGCTAGGCATATTTTTCACGGATAATAAAGCGGCATTGCATAGTGCAGAAAAAGCCCGTAGTTTTTTGAAAGGTGGCGTAGGTATGTTTGCGGTTCCACTTTTTCATTATTATGAATCGTTAGCCTTATTGGTAAGCGCTGAGAATAAGCATGGGTTAAAACGCAGAAAAATAGTTTCCCAAGTCAAAAGTAATTTAAAAAAGATTAAAAAGTGGGCGTTTCATGCGCCGAAGAACCACAAACATAGATATCATCTTATTCTTGCCGAAATGTCTCGGGTAAATGGTGATAATGGTGCTGCTGCCGATAATTATCACCTTGCTATAGAGAATGCACGTGAACAGGGATTTATTCAGGATTGTGCATTAGCGTGGGAAATGGCTGCTCGCTACTATTTAGACAAAGGGCAAAAGGAATTTGCAGTTTATCATTTGAAGCAAGCACGTTATTACTATCATAAATGGGAAGCATATACGAAGCTGGTGCATATGGAAAAATGCTTCAGAGATTTAATGCCGTTGATCGACCTAACAGAAAATAATTTAAGTATTACTACACAACACCATAAAAGTACCTCCACACCTACAACCGGTACTGAGACAGCACGTAACCTTGACTTGGATTCAATACTCAAGTCATCTTATGCCATTACTCAGGAGATTGTTTTCGATAAATTGGTGAAGACTTTATTGGAAATCATGATTGAGAACGCAGGAGCCCAAAAAGGCCTACTTTTTTTCAAACTGAACCAAGTAATGGAGCCCATAGCTGCGGCTGAAGTTGTTAGAAACCAAGTCCAGTATTATAAGCCTGATACCAAAACGGGTAATGATGAATATTCTCGGTCTATTTTTAATACCGTTACCCGGACAGAGAAACAGGTGCTGTTAGACGATGCTTGTAGTGATCCGCAGTTTGAGCAAGACAGTTATATTATCAAGCATGGCTGCAAATCGGTTATTTGCTTGCCGATTATCCATCAAACAAAAATGATTGGCGTTTTATATCTGGAAAATAATACGGTTCCAGGTGCTTTTAATAGGAAACGGGTTGAAATGTTGTCGCTTCTATCGACCCATGCGGCGATTTCTTTGAAGAATGCCGATAATTACGCCTTACTGGAATCAGAAGTCAGAGACCGAACAGCAGAGATCGAAGAAAAAAACCAGGCGTTAAAGGTTGCCAATGATGCCAAATCTGAATTCTTGGCCAATATGAGTCATGAAATACGAACACCAATGAATGCAATTATCGGTTTAAGTAAATTGGCACTAAAAAATGATTTATCTCCGGTACAATTAGATTATCAGAATAAGATTCTTGAATCTGCAGAAGTACTGCTAACGATCATTAATGACATTCTCGATTTTTCAAAAATTGAAGCTGGAAAAATGAAGCTGGAATCAATTTCTTTCAATTTGGAGAAGTTGATTAAACGGGTGCTGAACGTTTGTTCTGTGAGGGCTCATGCCAAAGCATTAGAGTTGGTTATAGACATTAGTGCAGATATTCCGAAGCAGTTAACTGGTGATCCTTTGCGTTTACAGCAGATTCTTGTGAATTTGATAAATAATGCAGTTAAGTTTACTGAGTCAGGTCATGTTGCGTTGAAAGTGACAGTCAATAAAAAATTTGATAAGCAACTCACACTCGAATTCCGTGTTGCTGATACGGGTATCGGCATGAGTCCAGAGCAGTGTTCACGTTTGTTTCAAACATTTACCCAGGCAGATGAGTCAACTACACGAAAATATGGTGGAACTGGACTAGGGCTCGCGATAAGTAAACAGTTAACTGAAATGATGGGGGGGAAGATCTGGGTTGAAAGCGAGCCTGGGAAGGGCTCAATTTTTAGTTTTACTACACAGGTTCAGATCGCTCACAAACAAGCTATGGTGAAAAGCCCTGCGTCACTCTCTAATCTTAATGATGATCAGCTGGATGATACCTTGCTTGATATGTCTGGCGCCAAGGTCTTGCTGGTTGAAGATAACGCCATCAACAGGCAAGTAGCCATCGGATTTTTGGATGAAACTGGTGTTACTGTGGATATTGCTGAGAATGGCAAAATTGCCGTTGAGAAAGTCTCTCAAAATCATTACGACCTTGTGTTGATGGATATACAGATGCCGGAAATGGACGGTCTAACGGCTACACGCGCCATTAGGAAAATGGATGTGAACAGCGATATTCCAATCATTGCCATGACGGCGCACGCGATGCCGATTGAAAAAGAACGTAGCCTCAATGCCGGTATGAATGATCACCTAACCAAACCTATTGATCCTGATGCGCTTTATCATAAAATGGCAAACTGGATTGATGGAGTTTCAGTACAAAAACGTAAACCGTCTAATGTAAAGTCACTTAATGCTGGCCAAGAAAACGTATCGGTCATTGATCAATTAAGACAAAATCCTCAGTTATGTGTTGATCAGGCTCTTATTAGAATGCAGGGTAAAAGTGAGTTGTACCTGAATTTAGTGCGTGATTTCATCAAAGACTATAGAGAAATTCGAGAGAAACTACAGAGAATGTGGTTGGATAAAGACTTTGAAGGTTTATTTCGTTATGCCCATTCATTACGGTCCAATGCAGCCTACATAGGCGCTGATATGGTATCTAAAGCTGCTGAAGACTTTGAGCAGGCTGTCAGTGAAGAAAAAAATATTCTTCCAAAGTTAGAAGTCACCGTTGAATTGACAGAAATTCTAGTTAAAAACTCAGACCCAGCTCTTGAAATAAAAACCAAATATGAAGCGCAACAGGGTTTTGATAGTCAGGCCGCGCTGGGGGTTATCAATCGGCTTATTTCTTTAGTGGAAGACTCTAATGCAAAAGCAGAAGATTTGGTTCCAGCATTGAATGAAATATGTTTTGGCTCTCCTCATCAGAATACAGCTCAGTACATAACCGAGCTCATCGACGATATTGAATATCAACAAGCATTGGGTAAATTAAAAGAATTGGTTGAAGAAATACAATAGGATGAAATAACAATGCATATTGATCAGCCCACGATCCTTATTGTAGATGATGAAAAATCCAGTCGTAAAATTCTTAACGACTTATTGAAAGACAAAGCAAAAATTGTTTTGGCCAAGAATGGTATACAGGCATTTGAGTTAGCAAAAATGCAGTTACCGACGCTTATCCTTATGGATATCGTTATGCCGGATATTGATGGTTTTGAAGTCTTGGAAAAACTCAAACAAGACGAAGACACGAAACACATCTCAGTTATGTTTATTACTGCCCTTGGATCACATAATGATGAAACTAGAGGTTTACGCCTTGGTGCCTGTGATTACATACATAAACCGTTTCATGCAGATATTGTGAAGGCTCGGGTGAGCACACATCTTGAGTTAGCTAAACAGCGAAGAATGTTGGAAGAATTGGCAAACCTTGATGCTCTCACGGCAATTCCCAACCGTAGGCAACTTGAAAGAAAATTGAAAATTGAATGGGCAAACTCCATTCGTACACACCAGTCCCTCGCAATTGCGATGATCGATGTTGATTTTTTTAAGCTATACAACGATGAATACGGTCACGCAGCAGGAGATAACGTACTTAGGCGAATCGCAAATATTTTGGAAGTCCAGTTGAAACGTCCTCGTGATTTAGTCTATCGATATGGGGGGGAAGAATTTTGTATCATTCTTCCTGAAACAGAAGAAGGCGGTGCTCAGCACATACTTGAAAGATGCCGTAAAAGTGTTGAAACACTCAATATTGAACATAAAAAGTCAGCTGCAGCTCCCGTTGTCACCATTAGCATTGGTGCTTGTGTATGTAAGCCTATAAAAGGAGACATCGTAGAAAAAGTATTATTACAAGCAGATGAACAGTTATATAAGTCAAAAGATAATGGTCGTAATCAAGTTTATGTGCAACTTTCAACATTGCTTATATGAGTGTGATACTTAAACCCAAGAAGCTCTTGGTTCTTCGAATAAAACTATGCGCCTCAGGGATACAGCTGCTATTCTTTTTAAATATTAAAGCATCCAATGGTGGTGGAGTCTGTTGGCGTTACATACTTTGTCTTTCTCAAAACAAGTTAAACATTGGCGCTTACTAATCGTCGATGATGACTCGAGTAATCGGCAGTTATTGAGAAATATACTAGAAGATAACTATGATATCTCCTTTGCTAAAAACGGGCTCCAAGCTATTGAACTTGCCGAAAAGATCGAGCCTGACCTCATTTTACTCGATGTTATCATGCCAGAAATGGATGGCTACGAAACCTGTGTAAAACTTAAAAGCTC